>OCLO01000036.1_pt1 | contig 52077 bp, 46 predicted proteins | sample 1481391 | NCBI WGS metagenome assembly OCLO01 (sample SAMN00990124, study PRJEB22392) | human gut metagenome | reverse complement strand
ATAATTTAGTAGCTTATTTACTAAATTGTAAACATCTCATTCAATAATTAATATGATCGAAAGTTTCATGAAAATATATTAGTCGATTTTGAAAGAAGCGTAGTCAATTTATGTCTTTCTATAAAAATTTACTATTAAGAAAATCTCTGCGTATTTTTCTATAATCAGTTTCGTATTTATACGATTCTGGAGTTCAATATTAATGTCTTATATTTAAAATGCCATACCTATGCAATAGAACATATATTCTTTTTGTGAGTAGAAAGTTTGTTATATTAGAAGTGAATAATTTTAAAACATATTATGGAAATGTAAGAAGGAATATTATGAAACTAGGTAAAGTAGATTATTAGAAATTCCATACAATAGGAGAAGTAAAGTGAATAAAATCTGGTATTACTAAAGCTATTGATTGTCCTAATTGTAATAAAAAGTTGGATAGTGTAGTTGAGGGGAGAAAAACTAAAATGCAAAAATATATTCTCAATGGATCATTATAAATACCAATTAGATTAAAGTATTGCGAACATTTACAATTAGAAATCAGTATTAATCTGCCATAGATAATTGTATTAATGTAAAAAATAAAATAGAATGAGAATATACGGAAATTTTTTATACATTTATAACCAATTCTGTTAAACTGTGAAGAGTAGAGTTAAAAACGAACTTTTTGTTTATTTTTATTAAAAATGTTCTGTTTTTGAAAATTCGAGTATACATACGATAGGAGTTAAAAAAATGATTGAACGCTATTCTAGAGAAGAAATGTCTAATATTTGGACTGATCAAAATCGCTATGAAGCATGGTTAGAAGTGGAAATTTTAGCATGTGAAGCATGGAGTGAATTAGGACATATACCGAAAGCTGACGTACAAAAAATTCGTCAAAACGCAAAGGTAAATGTCGAACGTGCACAAGAAATTGAACAAGAAACGCGCCATGATGTTGTAGCCTTTACTAGACAAGTTTCTGAAACGCTAGGTGAAGAACGTAAGTGGGTACATTATGGTTTAACTTCTACTGATGTTGTAGATACAGCTTTAAGTTTCGTTATTAAACAAGCAAATGACATTATTGAAAAAGATTTAGAAAGATTTATCGACGTTTTAGCTGAAAAAGCAAAAAATTATAAATATACATTGATGATGGGACGTACACATGGAGTGCATGCAGAACCAACTACATTTGGTGTCAAAATGGCATTGTGGTACACGGAAATGCAACGTAACTTACAACGTTTCAAACAAGTAAGAGAAGAAATTGAAGTAGGGAAAATGAGTGGTGCAGTAGGTACTTTTGCTAACATTCCTCCTGAAATAGAAAGTTATGTGTGTAAACATTTAGGTATTGGCACAGCTCCTGTATCAACGCAAACATTGCAACGCGATCGACATGCATACTATATTGCGACATTAGCATTAATCGCGACGTCACTAGAAAAATTTGCCGTTGAAATTCGTAACCTTCAAAAAACCGAAACAAGAGAAGTTGAAGAAGCATTTGCAAAAGGCCAAAAAGGTTCATCTGCAATGCCTCATAAACGAAATCCAATTGGTTCTGAAAATATCACAGGTATTTCAAGAGTCATTCGTGGTTATATTACTACAGCTTATGAGAATGTGCCATTATGGCATGAAAGAGATATTTCTCATTCTTCTGCTGAGCGTATTATGTTACCAGATGTTACAATAGCACTAGATTATGCATTGAATCGTTTCACAAATATTGTGGACCGTTTAACTGTATTTGAAGATAATATGCGTAATAACATAGATAAAACATTTGGTCTGATTTTCTCACAACGTGTCTTATTAGCATTAATTAATAAAGGTATGGTTCGTGAAGAAGCATACGACAAAGTACAACCAAAAGCGATGATATCTTGGGAAACGAAAACACCTTTCCGTGAATTAATCGAACAAGATGAGTCTATTACAAGTGTTTTAACAAAAGAAGAATTGGATGAATGTTTCGATCCTAAACATCATTTGAATCAAGTTGACACTATTTTCGAACGCGCTGGACTAGCATAAAATTAAATAAAGTAACGATTCAGATTTAATAAAATATAAATCGCTACACTTTAATAGATTAATGCGTTAAAATGACATAAAGAATAAAATTATAGGGGTTGTTTCGATATGCAAATTGAAAAATTACGAGGTGCAGCGTTAGATGAATTGTTTGATGCAATACTAACGTTAGAAAATAGAGAAGAATGTTACCAATTTTTCGATGATTTGTGTACTGTAAATGAAATTCAATCACTGTCTCAAAGATTACAAGTTGCTAAAATGATTAAGCAAGGTTATACCTATGCAACGATTGAACAAGAATCTGGAGCATCGACTGCAACGATTTCTAGAGTGAAGCGTTCATTACAATGGGGTAATGATGCTTATACAATGATTTTAGATCGTATGAATATTGAAACAAATGAATAATAAATGAACGATAAACAATGGTTATCTATCTGCACTAATAAGGTAGATAATCATTGTTTTTTCACGAAAAAATTTACAGAGTAAAAGAACTTAAATTTCATATTAAGTCTTTAGAACTCGACACTTAAAAATGCTATAATCATATGTATGTTAAAAAAGGAGTTTCGGAAAATGTATGACATTAAAAAATGGCGCCATATTTTTAAATTAGACCCAGCTAAACATATTTCAGATGATGATTTAGATGCGATTTGTATGTCTCAAACAGATGCAATTATGATTGGTGGAACTGATGACGTTACTGAAGATAATGTCATTCATTTAATGAGCAGGGTAAGAAGATACCCATTGCCTTTAGTACTTGAAATATCAAACATCGAAAGTGTAATGCCTGGTTTTGATTTTTATTTTGTACCTACAGTACTGAACAGTACAGATGTTGTATTTCACAATGGTACATTATTAGAAGCGCTTAAAACATATGGACATAGTATAGATTTTGAAGAAGTAATATTTGAAGGGTATGTCGTGTGCAATGCTGATAGCAAAGTGGCAAAACATACCAAAGCAAATACAGATTTAACAACAGAAGATTTAGAAGCATATGCCCAAATGGTCAATCATATGTATCGATTACCGGTTATGTATTTAGAGTATAGTGGCATTTATGGCGACGTATCAAAGGTTCAAGCTGTCTCAGAACATCTAACAGAAACGCAACTTTTTTATGGTGGCGGTATTTCCTCAGAACAACAAGCGACAGAGATGGCAGCTATTGCAGATACAATTATCGTCGGTGATATTATTTATAAAGATATTAAAAAAGCTTTAAAAACAGTAAAAATAAAGGAGTCTAGTAAATGAATGCGTTATTAAATCATATGAATACAGAGCAAAGTGAAGCTGTAAAGACAACAGAAGGACCATTGTTAATTATGGCAGGTGCTGGTTCAGGGAAGACACGTGTTTTAACACATAGAATTGCTTATTTATTAGACGAAAAAGATGTCTCACCATACAATGTTTTGGCTATTACTTTTACAAATAAAGCTGCAAGAGAAATGAAAGAACGTGTTCAAAAATTAGTAGGTGATCAAGCAGAAGTTATTTGGATGTCAACATTCCACTCAATGTGTGTTCGTATTTTACGTCGTGATGCAGATCGAATTGGTATAGAACGCAATTTTACGATAATTGATCCTACAGACCAAAAATCTGTTATTAAAGACGTCTTAAAAAATGAAAATATTGATAGTAAAAAGTTTGAACCTCGTATGTTTATCGGTGCGATCAGTAATTTGAAAAATGAACTTAAAACACCTGCAGATGCTCAAAAAGAAGCCACAGATTATCACTCGCAAATGGTAGCAACGGTTTATAGTGGATATCAACGCCAATTGTCACGTAATGAAGCGTTAGATTTTGATGACCTTATTATGACAACGATTAACTTATTTGAGCGTGTACCAGAAGTTCTAGAATATTATCAGAACAAATTCCAATATATTCATGTAGATGAGTATCAAGATACTAATAAAGCACAATACACATTAGTTAAATTATTAGCAAGTAAGTTTAAAAACTTATGTGTTGTAGGTGACTCAGATCAGTCAATTTATGGTTGGCGTGGTGCTGATATTCAAAATATCTTATCATTTGAAAAAGACTATCCAGAAGCGAATACAATCTTTTTAGAGCAAAATTATCGTTCGACGAAAACGATTTTAAATGCGGCTAACGAAGTGATTAAAAATAATTCTGAACGTAAGCCAAAAGGACTGTGGACTGCAAATACGAATGGTGAGAAAATTCATTACTATGAAGCAATGACGGAACGTGATGAAGCGGAATTTGTAATACGAGAAATTATGAAGCATCAACGTAATGGTAAGAAATATCAAGATATGGCAATTTTATATAGAACGAATGCACAATCACGTGTACTTGAGGAAACATTCATGAAATCTAATATGCCATACACAATGGTTGGTGGCCAAAAGTTCTATGACCGTAAAGAAATCAAAGATTTATTAAGTTATTTGCGTATAATTGCCAATAGTAATGATGACATTAGTTTGCAACGTATTATTAATGTTCCAAAAAGAGGTGTAGGTCCTTCATCTGTTGAAAAAGTTCAAAACTATGCACTTCAAAACAATATCAGTATGTTTGATGCACTTGGAGAAGCTGATTTTATCGGATTGTCAAAAAAGGTGACACAAGAGTGTCTTAATTTTTACGAGTTAATCCAAAGCTTGATAAAAGAACAAGAATTTTTAGAAATTCATGAAATAGTTGATGAAGTATTACAAAAGTCTGGCTATCGAGAAATGCTTGAACGTGAAAATACATTAGAATCTCGAAGTAGATTAGAAAACATCGATGAATTTATGTCAGTACCAAAAGACTATGAGGAAAATACCCCATTAGAAGAACAGTCATTAATTAACTTTTTAACGGATTTATCGTTAGTAGCTGATATTGATGAGGCAGATACTGAAAATGGCGTAACACTAATGACGATGCACTCGGCTAAGGGCCTTGAATTTCCAATTGTCTTTATAATGGGGATGGAAGAATCTTTATTCCCACATATTAGAGCGATTAAGAGTGAAGATGATCATGAAATGCAAGAAGAACGTCGTATTTGTTATGTAGCAATTACAAGGGCTGAAGAGGTGTTATATATCACTCATGCGACATCAAGAATGTTATTTGGTCGCCCTCAGTCAAATATGCCATCCAGATTTTTAAAGGAAATTCCAGAATCACTATTAGAAAATCATTCAAGTGGCAAACGACAAACGATACAACCTAAGGCAAAACCTTTTGCTAAACGCGGATTTAGTCAACGAACAACGTCAACGAAAAAACAAGTATTGTCATCTGATTGGAATGTAGGTGACAAAGTGATGCATAAAGCCTGGGGAGAAGGCATGGTGAGTAATGTAAACGAGAAAAATGGCTCAATCGAACTAGATATTATCTTTAAATCACAAGGGCCAAAACGTTTGTTAGCGCAATTTGCACCAATTGAAAAAAAGGAGGATTAAGGGATGGCTGATTTATCGTCTCGTGTGAACGAGTTACATGATTTATTAAATCAATACAGTTATGAATACTATGTAGAGGATAATCCATCTGTACCAGATAGTGAATATGACAAATTACTTCATGAACTGATTAAAATAGAAGAGGAGCATCCTGAGTATAAGACTGTAGATTCTCCAACAGTTAGAGTTGGCGGTGAAGCCCAAGCCTCTTTCAATAAAGTCAACCATGACACGCCAATGTTAAGTTTAGGGAATGCATTTAATGAAGATGATTTGAGAAAATTCGACCAACGCATACGTGAACAAATTGGCAACGTTGAATATATGTGCGAATTAAAAATTGATGGCTTAGCAGTATCATTGAAATATGTTGATGGATACTTCGTTCAAGGTTTAACACGTGGTGATGGAACAACAGGTGAAGATATTACCGAAAATTTAAAAACAATTCATGCGATACCTTTGAAAATGAAAGAACCATTAAATGTAGAAGTTCGTGGTGAAGCATATATGCCGAGACGTTCATTTTTACGATTAAATGAAGAAAAAGAAAAAAATGATGAGCAGTTATTTGCAAATCCAAGAAACGCTGCTGCGGGATCATTAAGACAGTTAGATTCTAAATTAACGGCAAAACGAAAGCTAAGCGTATTTATATATAGTGTCAATGATTTCACTGATTTCAATGCGCGTTCGCAAAGTGAAGCATTAGATGAGTTAGATAAATTAGGTTTTACAACGAATAAAAATAGAGCGCGTGTAAATAATATCGATGGTGTTTTAGAGTATATTGAAAAATGGACAAGCCAAAGAGAGTCATTACCTTATGATATTGATGGGATTGTTATTAAGGTTAATGATTTAGATCAACAGGATGAGATGGGATTCACACAAAAATCTCCTAGATGGGCCATTGCTTATAAATTTCCAGCTGAGGAAGTAGTAACTAAATTATTAGATATTGAATTAAGTATTGGACGAACAGGTGTAGTCACACCTACTGCTATTTTAGAACCAGTAAAAGTAGCTGGTACAACTGTATCAAGAGCATCTTTGCACAATGAGGATTTAATTCATGACAGAGATATTCGAATTGGTGATAGTGTTGTAGTGAAAAAAGCAGGTGACATCATACCTGAAGTTGTACGTAGTATTCCAGAACGTAGACCTGAGGATGCTGTCACATATCATATGCCAACCCATTGTCCAAGTTGTGGACATGAATTAGTACGTATTGAAGGCGAAGTAGCACTTCGTTGCATTAATCCAAAATGCCAAGCACAACTTGTTGAAGGATTAATTCACTTTGTATCAAGACAAGCCATGAATATTGATGGTTTAGGCACTAAAATTATTCAACAGCTTTATCAAAGCGAATTAATTAAAGATGTTGCTGATATTTTCTATTTAACAGAAGAAGATTTATTACCTTTAGATAGAATGGGGCAAAAAAAAGTTGATAATTTATTAGCTGCCATTCAACAAGCTAAGGACAACTCTTTAGAAAATTTATTATTTGGTCTAGGTATTAGGCATTTAGGTGTTAAAGCGAGCCAAGTGTTAGCAGAAAAATATGAAACGATAGATCGATTACTAACGGTAACTGAAGCGGAATTAGTAGAAATTCATGATATAGGTGATAAAGTAGCACAATCTGTAGTTACTTATTTAGAAAATGAAGATATTCGTGCTTTAATTCAAAAATTAAAAGATAAACATGTTAATATGATTTATAAAGGTATCAAAACATCAGATATTGAAGGACATCCTGAATTTAGTGGTAAAACGATAGTACTGACTGGTAAGCTACATCAAATGACACGCAATGAAGCATCTAAATGGCTTGCATCACAAGGTGCTAAAGTTACAAGTAGCGTTACTAAAAATACAGATGTCGTTATTGCTGGTGAAGATGCAGGTTCAAAATTAACAAAAGCACAAAGTTTAGGTATTGAAATTTGGACAGAGCAACAATTTGTAGATAAGCAAAATGAATTAAATAGTTAGAGGGGTATGTCGATGAAGCGTACATTAGTATTATTGATTACAGCTATCTTTATACTCGCTGCTTGTGGTAACCATAAGGATGACCAGGCTGGAAAAGATAATCAAAAACATAACAATAGTTCAAATCAAGTAAAAGAAATTGCTACGGATAAAAATGTACAAGGTGATAACTATCGTACATTGTTACCATTTAAAGAAAGCCAGGCAAGAGGACTTTTACAAGATAACATGGCAAATAGTTATAATGGCGGCGACTTTGAAGATGGTTTATTGAACTTAAGTAAAGAAGTATTTCCAACAGATAAATATTTGTATCAAGATGGTCAATTTTTGGACAAGAAAACAATTAATGCCTATTTAAATCCTAAGTATACAAAACGTGAAATCGATAAGATGTCTGAAAAAGATAAAAAAGACAAGAAAGCGAATGAAAATTTAGGACTTAATCCATCACACGAAGGTGAAAAAGATCCTGAAAAGATTGCAGAAAAATCACCAGCCTATTTATCTAACATTTTAGAGCAAGATTTTTATGGTGGTGGAGATACAAAAGGTAAGAATATTAAAGGTATGACGATTGGTTTAGCTATGAATAGTGTTTATTACTATAAAAAAGAAAAAGATGGACCGACTTTTAGTAAAAAACTAGATGATAGCGAAGTTAAAAAGCAAGGTAAACAAATGGCTAGTGAGATATTATCAAGGTTACGTGAAAATGATGATTTAAAAGATATACCAATTCATTTTGCAATTTATAAGCAATCAAGTGAAGATTCAATCACACCAGGTGAGTTTATCACTCAAGCGACTGCAGAAAAGAGTCAAACAAAGCTTAATGAATGGCATAATATCAATGAAAAATCAGCTTTATTACCTTCTTCAACAGCAGCAGATTATGATGAAAATTTAAATAATAATTTCAAGCAATTTAATGATAATTTGCAATCATATTTTTCTAATTTCACACAAGCAGTAGGGAAAGTTAAATTTGTTGATAAAAAGCCACAACGATTAGTAGTAGATTTACCAATCGATTACTATGGACAAGCTGAAACAATTGGTATTACACAGTACGTTACTGAACAAGCGAATAAATATTTCGATAAAATCGATAACTATGAAATTCGTATTAAAGATGGTAACCAACCACGTGCTTTAATTAGTAAGACAAAAGATGATAAAGAACCGCAAGTTCATATTTACAGTAATTAATTGTAAATTAAAGATAATAAAAAGGTACCAATGTTAGTCATAATTTTGATTAACATTAGTACCTTTTTAATTTGTTAAGACTTATGAATTATTTTTCTCTAACGATGTCACGAACTTTGTTTAAGTCAGTTTCAACAAATGCACCAGGTTTTTTAGTAAGTTTACTTACAACATATGTAACGATTACACTTACAATAAATCCAGGAATAATTTCATATAAGCCGAATATTTCGTTGATATGTGCCAATGGTTTAATCCACGCAATCCAAACGATAACGACTAAGGCACCTGAAACCATTCCACTTACAGCACCGGCACGTGTCAAACCTTTCCAGTAAAGTGCAAATAGCACAAGTGGACTGAACGATGCACCAAATCCGGCCCAAGCGTTACCTACTAAGTTTAGAATTGTGTCGTTTGGATTCCATGCAATCGCGATGGCAACAATTGCTACAACTAATACAGATAATCTTCCAATCATAACAAATTCTTTTTGGTGCGTTTTAGCTTTTTCTTCACCACGAATTAATTTATAAAAGTCTTCCGTTAGTGAACTAGATGTTACAAGTAATTGTGAAGAAATCGTGCTCATAATTGCAGCTAGAATCGCAGCAAGTAAGAAACCACCTACAAGAGGATGGAAGAGCACTTGACTCATCACGATGAATAATGTCTCAGGATCTTCTAGTTTAATATGATAAGCAGGTACGAATGCAATACCTGTTAAACCAACAGCCACAGCGCCTAATAAACCAACAGCCATCCAGCTAATACCTAAACGTCTAGCTTTAGGTAGCATCTTGTGTGATTTAATAGACATAAATCTTACAATGATATGAGGTTGACCGAAATAACCTAATCCCCATGAAAATAGAGAGATAATTCCTATAAATGATAACCCTTTAAATAAATTTAAATTTGTAGGTTTCATAGCTGCTACATCATGAAACGTTCCCCAGCCGTTTAAATTCATCATAGCAACAATAGGGACCATAACCATCGCAATTAACATAATGACACCTTGGAAGAAATCTGTAATTGATACAGCTAAATATCCACCAAAGAAAGTATAGAAAATGACAATGAAAGCAACTAATATTAAACCGAAATGATAATCTAATCCAAAAGCACTTTCAAATAATTTACCACCAGATACGAAACCAGAATGTGTATATAATGTAAAGAATACTACGATAATCAATCCAGAAATAATCTTTAACACATTATTTTTATCGTTTAAACGATTTTTAAAGAAATCTGGTAATGTAATTGCATCTCCAGCTAATTCGGTATAAACACGAAGTCTAGGAGCAACAACAAAGTAATTTATATAAGCACCTAATGTTAAACCGATTGTAATCCACATAGCTGATAGACCAGTGCTATAGACAGAACCAGGTAGACCCATAATCATCCATCCACTCATATCTGAAGCTCCAGCTGATAATGCAGTAATATACGGTCCAATACTACGTCCGCCTAACATGTACTCGCTTAGGTTACCAGTTGCTTGCTTGTAACCGTAAAAGCCAATAACGATTAGTATCAAGAAGTAGACGGCAATCATAATATAAGTTTGCCAATTGGCATCTACTTGTTGACTTAATGCTGTCCCCATTGTAAGCATGATAAACACTCCCTTTATTTAATTTATAATTTAGTTACTTGAAAACATTATACATAAAGATAAATGTTTAGAAAAGTAGGAAAATTAAATATATTCTTTTTGAAATACTTGTATACCAATATAGAAAACGCTTTCGTGTTTTTTAGATATGGGCAAATTTTTATAATTAAAATTGCATAATCATAATATTGAATTGGGTTGTCTAATATTAAAAGGGTGTTGTTTTCATAAAAAAATGATTTGGTAAACGAATGATAATGTTTATACAGTTTATATGAAATTAAAGTAGCACCTCATAAATACTTAGATTTTTAATTGGAAATTTGATACAATTTAGTGATGAATGACTTAAAGGAGGCTTTTATTAATGACAAAAGTAACACGTGAAGAAGTTGAGCATATCGCGAATCTTGCAAGACTTCAAATTTCTCCTGAAGAAACGGAAGAAATGGCCAACACATTAGAAAGCATTTTAGATTTTGCAAAACAAAATGATAGCGCTGATACAGAAGGCGTTGAACCTACATATCACGTTTTAGATTTACAAAACGTTTTACGTGAAGATAAAGCAATTAAAGGTATTCCGCAAGAATTAGCTTTGAAAAATGCCAAAGAAACAGAAGATGGACAATTTAAAGTGCCTACAATCATGAATGAGGAGGACGCGTAAGATGAGCATTCGCTACGAATCGGTTGAGAATTTATTAACTTTAATAAAAGACAAAAAAATCAAACCATCTGATGTTGTTAAAGATATATATGATGCAATTGAAGAGACTGATCCAACAATTAAGTCTTTTCTAGCGCTGGATAAAGAAAATGCAATCAAAAAAGCGCAAGAATTGGATGAATTACAAGCAAAAGATCAAATGGATGGCAAATTATTTGGTATTCCAATGGGTATAAAAGATAACATTATTACAAACGGATTAGAAACAACATGTGCAAGTAAAATGTTAGAAGGTTTTGTGCCAATTTACGAATCTACTGTAATGGAAAAACTACATAAAGAGAATGCCGTTTTAATCGGTAAATTAAATATGGATGAGTTTGCAATGGGTGGTTCAACAGAAACATCTTATTTCAAAAAAACAGTTAACCCATTTGACCATAAAGCAGTACCAGGTGGTTCATCAGGTGGATCTGCAGCAGCAGTTGCAGCTGGCTTAGTACCATTTAGCTTAGGTTCAGACACAGGTGGTTCAATTAGACAACCGGCTGCATATTGTGGCGTTGTCGGTATGAAACCAACATACGGTCGTGTATCTCGATTTGGATTAGTTGCTTTTGCATCTTCATTAGACCAAATTGGTCCATTGACTCGAAATGTAAAAGATAATGCAATCGTATTAGAAGCTATTTCTGGTGCAGATGTTAATGACTCTACAAGTGCACCAGTTGATGATGTAGACTTTACATCTGAAATTGGTAAAGATATTAAAGGATTAAAAGTTGCATTACCTAAAGAATACTTAGGTGAAGGTGTAGCTGATGACGTAAAAGAAGCAGTTCAAAACGCTGTAGAAACTTTAAAATCTTTAGGTGCTGTCGTTGAGGAAGTATCATTGCCAAATACTAAATTTGGTATTCCATCATATTACGTGATTGCATCATCAGAAGCTTCGTCAAACCTTTCTCGTTTTGACGGAATTCGTTATGGTTATCATTCTAAAGAAGCTCATTCATTAGAAGAATTATATAAAATGTCAAGATCTGAAGGTTTCGGTAAAGAAGTAAAACGTCGTATTTTCTTAGGTACATTTGCATTAAGTTCAGGTTACTATGATGCTTACTATAAAAAATCTCAAAAAGTTAGAACATTGATTAAAAATGACTTTGATAAAGTATTCGAAAATTATGATGTAGTAGTTGGTCCAACAGCGCCTACAACTGCGTTTAATTTAGGTGAAGAAATTGATGATCCATTAACAATGTATGCCAATGATTTATTAACAACACCAGTAAACTTAGCTGGATTACCTGGTATTTCTGTTCCTTGTGGACAATCAAATGGCCGACCAATCGGTTTACAGTTCATTGGTAAACCATTCGATGAAAAAACGTTATATCGTGTCGCTTATCAATATGAAACACAATACAATTTACATGACGTTTATGAAAAATTATAAGGAGTGGAAATCATGCATTTTGAAACAGTTATAGGACTTGAAGTTCACGTAGAGTTAAAAACGGACTCAAAAATGTTTTCTCCATCACCAGCGCATTTTGGAGCAGAACCTAACTCAAATACAAATGTTATCGACTTAGCATATCCAGGTGTCTTACCAGTTGTTAATAAGCGTGCAGTAGACTGGGCAATGCGTGCTGCAATGGCACTAAATATGGAAATCGCAACAGAATCTAAGTTTGACCGTAAGAACTATTTCTATCCAGATAATCCAAAAGCATATCAAATTTCTCAATTTGATCAACCAATTGGTGAAAATGGATATATCGATATCGAAGTCGACGGTGAAACAAAACGAATCGGTATTACTCGTCTTCACATGGAAGAAGATGCTGGTAAGTCAACACATAAAGGTGAGTATTCATTAGTTGACTTGAACCGTCAAGGTACACCGCTAATTGAAATCGTATCTGAACCAGATATTCGTTCACCTAAAGAAGCATATGCATATTTAGAAAAATTGCGTTCAATTATTCAATACACTGGTGTATCAGACGTTAAGATGGAAGAGGGATCTTTACGTTGTGATGCTAACATCTCTTTACGTCCATATGGTCAAGAAAAATTTGGTACTAAAGCCGAATTGAAAAACTTAAACTCATTTAACTATGTACGTAAAGGTTTAGAATATGAAGAAAAACGCCAAGAAGAAGAATTGTTAAATGGTGGAGAAATCGGACAAGAAACACGTCGATTTGATGAATCTACAGGTAAAACAATTTTAATGCGTGTTAAAGAAGGTTCTGATGATTACCGTTACTTCCCAGAGCCTGACATTGTACCTTTATATATTGATGATGCTTGGAAAGAGCGTGTTCGTCAGACAATTCCTGAATTACCAGATGAACGTAAAGCTAAGTATGTAAATGAATTAGGTTTACCTGCATACGATGCACACGTATTAACATTGACTAAAGAAATGTCAGATTTCTTTGAATCAACAATTGAACACGGTGCAGATGTTAAATTAACATCTAACTGGTTAATGGGTGGCGTAAACGAATATTTAAATAAAAATCAAGTAGAATTATTAGATACTAAATTAACACCAGAAAATTTAGCAGGTATGATTAAACTTATCGAAGACGGAACAATGAGCAGTAAAATTGCGAAGAAAGTCTTCCCAGAGTTAGCAGCTAAAGGTGGTAATGCTAAACAGATTATGGAAGATAATGGCTTAGTTCAAATTTCTGATGAAGCAACACTTCTAAAATTTGTAAATGAAGCATTAGACAATAACGAACAATCAGTTGAAGATTACAAAAATGGTAAAGGCAAAGCTATGGGCTTCTTAGTTGGTCAAATTATGAAAGCGTCTAAAGGTCAAGCTAATCCACAATTAGTAAATCAACTATTAAAACAAGAATTAGATAAAAGATAATTTAAATCATCAAACTATGAAGATTTAAAAAATAAACCCTTGATTGCTGACTTAGATGCAATCGAGGGTTTATTTATATCAATAGAAGTCATATTACTTTTAACTTTATTCATTGTACATGTTAATGGTAAAAATATTAATTTTATTAATGCGTTAGCTTTAATTATATTAAGGCAAACTGTATAATAAAAAGGTATAAAACATTTTTGTATAAAGACAACATTATATTTACAACATCATTTTAAAGGTAAAATAGCATAACTGACGAAGTCTATATAATGAAGAACGGCAAAAAATGCTGAATAAATAACAAGCTTTGTACATATTGAGATAGTATTTGTTTAAGATACAAGTTGGTCTTTAACGATATTAAGAATGATGAAATAAGACTGAGCCTGGGTCATAAATTCAATGTCCTAGGCACTACAATGTTATATTGGCAGTAGTTGACTGAAAGAAAATACGCTTGTAACAAGCTTTTTTCAATTCTAGTGGGGCCCCAACATAGAAGCTGACTTTCTGTCAGCTTACAATAATGTGCAAGTTGGCGGGGCCCCAAACAAAGAGAATTTCGAAAGGAAATTCTACAGACAATGCAAGTTGGGGTAGAACGAAATAAATTTTGTTAAATATTATTTCTGTCCCACTCCCTATTAGACGAAACAAAGATGATGTTAAAATATATGAATTTTAAGTAGAGGGATAAGATATGAGGAAACGTGCTAGAATCATTTATAACCCGACATCAGGTAAAGAGCAATTTAAAAGAGAATTACCTGATGCCTTAATAAAATTAGAAAAAGCGGGATATGAAACGAGTGCATATGCAACCGAGAAAATAGGTGATGCCACACTTGAAGCAGAAAGAGCTATGCATGAAAATTATGATATATTAATCGCTGCAGGTGGTGATGGAACATTAAATGAAGTAGTTAATGGTATCGCAGAAAAGCCTAATCGTCCTAAGCTAGGTGTCATTCCTATGGGTACTGTTAATGACTTTGGACGTGCATTGCATATACCTAATGACATCATGGGGGCACTTGATGTCATCATTGAAGGTCATTCTACTAAAGTAGATATTGGTAAAATGAATAATCGATACTTTATTAATTTAGCTGCAGGCGGACAATTGACGCAAGTCTCTTATGAAACACCGAGTAAATTGAAATCTATTGTTGGTCCATTTGCTTATTACATCAAAGGTTTCGAAATGTTACCTCAAATGAAAGCTGTAGATTTAAGAATTGAATATGATGGTAATGTTTTCCAAGGAGAAGCATTATTATTCTTTTTAGGTTTAACAAATTCAATGGCAGGATTTGAAAAATTAGTGCCGGACGCTAAGTTAGATGACGGCTATTTTACGTTAATTATAGTTGAAAAATCAAACCTTGCAGAACTTGGTCATATTATGACTTTAGCTTCAAGAGGAGAACATACTAAGCATCCTAAAGTTATTTATGAAAAAGCAAAGGCAATTAATATTTCATCATTCACAGACTTACAACTAAATGTAGATGGAGAATATGGTGGTAAATTACCAGCGAATTTCTTAAATCTAGAACGTCATATAGATGTCTTTGCACCTAATGATATTGTAAATGAAGAGTTAATAAATAATGATCATGTTGATGACAATTTAATCGAAGAATAAACAGAAATAGTGAAATATATAATGGCAGGTTAGGAAGCGCATAATTTTGTTCCTAACCTGTTCATTTTGGAGGTAAAATTTTGCAAGCAATAGCTAAAAATGACATAAAAACGGGAACAGTTGTTGATTTAACGCATGAAGGCCATGGTGTTGTAAAAATAGATCGCTTTCCTATTTTCATACCACAAGCTTTAATTAATGAACAAATTGAATATAAAATTATCAAAGTAAAAAAGAACTTTGCGATAGGTAAGTTGCTTAATATAAATACGAGAAGTGAGAATCGTGTTGCACCGCCATGTATATATTATGAACGTTGTGGTGGGTGCCAACTTCAACACTTATCATACGAAGCACAACTTGAAATGAAAAAGGAACAAGTGATTAATTTGTTTCAGCGAAAAGCGCATTTTGATAATTCTAAGATTAACGATACAGTTGGCATGACAGATCCTTGGAGATATCGAAACAAGTCCCAGATTCCAGTTGGTAAGAATGAACAGAATGAAGTTATTATGGGCTTTTATCGTCAAAGAAGCCATGACATTATTGACATGGAAAGTTGTTTAATACAAGATTCACAACATCAAGAAGTGATGAATGAAGTTAAATCTATTTTAAAAGATTTAAATGTAAGTATTTATCAAGAACAATTGAAAAAAGGTTTAATGAGACATTTGGTTGTAAGAACAGGATATCATACAGACGAAATGATGATTATTTTTGTAACTAATGGTAAAAAGTGGCCACAAAAAAATGCTGTTGTTGAGAAGATATTAGATGCATTTCCTAATGTGACAAGCATTAAACAAAACATTAATGATAGCCACTCTAATGTTATTATGGGACGTCAATCTATAACGCTATATGGTAAAGATACAATTATTGATCAATTAACAGATAGTACATTTAAAATAAGTGATCAGTCATTCTACCAAATTAATTCTGAACAAACAGAGAAATTATATAATAAAGCAATTGAGTATGCGCAATTGACAGGTAATGAAGTTGTATTAGATACCTATTGTGGTATTGGAACAATAGGGCTATATATGGCACCACATGCAAAACATGTATACGGTGTTGAAGTAGTACCTTCTTCAATTGAAGACGCACAACAAAATGCGACTATAAACCAATGCAATAATACAACTTTTGTCTGTGGGAAAGCTGAAGAAGTTATTTTACAATGGAAAGCACAAGGGATTAAACCAGATGTTGTAATGGTTGATCCGCCAAGAAAGGGCTGTGACGAAACGTTTATTCAGACTTTGCTTACATTAGAACCTAAGCGTATTGTCTATATTTCATGTAATCCCGCAACACAGCAACGTGATGCATTATTATTAGCTGAAAAATATCAACTTGAAGAGGTAACACCGGTAGATATGTTTCCACAAACAACACATGTTGAGACAGTGGCATTATTCAATTTGAAATAGCGCACATGATTTGAGATAAAATTTCGCCTTAATAAGTGAAGAAAGAAGTCGTATATTAAAATTTTATTACAGCCAATTTACTTTCTTGATATGAACTTTTTAAATTAAATGTGACATTGTATACTATATTTAAAGAAGAATAAGAATGTCATGATCGGGAGGGTTGGTAATGCATAAAATTGATTTAACGACAAATAATTTTCAAATGCGAAGGTTTATTATCTTGCAACTTGTTATTGCGTTATTCGTGATTTTATTTACGTATAAGTGGGCGTTAGGTGTCACAGCGGTTGTCGATCAAAATATCATCATCAATCTTGTATATGGGTTTGCTGGATTCATTATTTTATTGATTTTACATGAACTTATCCATAGAGCATTATTTCTTTTATTTAAAAAAGATAGCAAACCTATGTTTAATATAAAAAAAGACAGAATCTTATTCCAAACAGCAGATGCTTGCTTCAACAAATGGCAATTCTCAATTATTATGCTGTCACCACTAATCTTATTAAGTACTGGCTTGCTTATTTTAATTAAGGTATTTGGTTATTCATCACTTATTTTTATGTTTAGTATGCATACCGCTTATTGCTTTATAGATATTCTGCTTGTTGCATTAACAATATCTAGTAGTTTTAAATATGTTCAACAAGATGAAGATAGTATTTATTTGTATCATCAAAAGCCGACTCAATAATAAATTTTAATATGATAATACCAACAAAATGAATTTGCTTGAATTATTTCAGATTACCTATGTTTTCTTACTCAATCGTCTTCATCATCATGCTTAAATAGCAATTGATTTTATAACAACTTGTAGTTATCTCAATATAGTTATCGCTAAGTGCAAGATTTATGTAAAAAAATCGTACACAGCGTATAATTATGTTGAGATATTTTTGTGCGTTATAAAAGTAAAAATTAGTAGGGAGGTGAGCACTTGACTGAGAGACGAATTATTCATATAGATATGGATTATTTTTTTGCACAAGTCGAAATGAGAGATAACCCCAAATTGAAAGGGAAACCAGTCATTGTTGGTGGTAAAGCAAGCAGTAGGGGTGTTGTCTCTACGGCATCCTATGAAGCACGAAAATACGGCGTCTATTCAGCAATGCCTATGTCACAAGCGCATAAATTATGTCCAAATGGATACTTTGTCACAAGTAATTTTGGTGCTTACCGAGAAACATCTGCGCAGATTATGTCTATTTTCCGAAGTTATACAGATAAGGTAGAACCGATGTCATTGGATGAAGCGTATTTAGATATTACAGAATTAGTGAGACCAGACCTTCCTGCTTCGAAAATTGCTCAGTATATTAGAAAAGATATTCTAGAGAAGACACATTTAACAGCATCTGCAGGTGTTTCTTATAACAAATTTTTAGCTAAATTAGCGAGTGGTATGAATAAACCTGATGGTATGACTGTGATTGATTATCAAAATGTCCATGATATTTTGATGACATTGGATATTGGAGAATTTCCAGGCGTAGGTAAAGCTTCCAAAAAAGTAATGCATGATAATGGTATTTTTAACGGTAGAGATTTATATGAGAAAACGGAATTTGAATTAATACGTTTGTTTGGAAAAAGAGGTCGGGGTTTATATAACAAGGCACGCGGTATTGACCATAGTGAAGTGAAATCATCAAGAGTAAGAAAATCAGTAGGGACTGAACGCACATTTGCAACAGACGTGAATGATGATGAAGAGATTTTAAGAAAAGTATGGGAATTGTCAGGTAAAACAGCTGAACGTCTAAATAAATTACAGAAGTCAGCTAAAACTGTAACGGTTAAAATTAAAACTTATCAATTTGAAACGCTATCTAAACAGATGAGTTTAAGAGATTCGGTTAGTTCTGAAGAAGATATTTATAATATTGCATATTTACTTTATAACGATTTAAAAGACCCTGATGTACCAATTCGACTTATTGGTGTCACTGTAGGTAATTTAGAACAATCAACTTATAAAAATATGACGATATATGACTTTATATAAAATAAAGCTCCCTGCAAAGTTTACATTTTTACAATGCTTACTTTGAAGGGAGTATTTTATTTAGTCCTAGCCTTTATCTTTTAGATTTTTACCATAAATATTAGTTACATATGTTAAATTTTCATAATTTTTCAGTAGCCTAAAAGTAATCATTGCGCATGCTTTGGCATCATTCAATGCATCATGATGACCATGAAAATCTAATTGATAAAACTCCATCATATGTTTTAAACCGTATCGATACGAATCAACGGTTCTTTTAGCAAGTTGATAACTACAAAAGTAAGTTAAATTTGGAGTTGGTAAACCAATATTTTGAATGCTTTGATGTAAGACGTTCATATCAAATGCCGCGTTATGTGCGACAACAGGTAAATCTGCAATAAATTGCATCATATATGGAAATACGTAGTCAAACGTAGGTGCATTTTCAACATCTTCTGGTTGTATGCCATGAACTTTAATATTTTGTTGTGAAAAATAGTCTTGCGGATTCACAAGAGTATGAAATGTTTCTGTTATTTGACTATCAATGACTTTAACCATTCCGACAGAACAAATACTTGTACGTTTACCATTTGCTGTTTCAAAATCAAGTGCAACAAACGCATCTTGTATCATGTAGTCAATCCTTTCAATTAATTAAATGTATATATTAATAGACTTTTAGTCATTTGCTTACAAACGATACATAATATTATACGTGAAGGTATAACGTGAAATCTATCATTTGGATGTAACTCTGATTAAAAAGTAAATGATGATATGCTTTAAAATCGGTCAAATTAATTCAACATCAAATTTAGAGTTATTAACATTAGTAGTTTAAAAAATAAATGACTAAAAATACAATAATTAGCCTTGAAAATGAAAAAACGCAGATCAATGATTCAGAAAATGAATCTAGTGATCTCCGTAAAGCAAAATAATATAGACATTGGGTTATTGTAAGTGACCCAAATGCCTATCATGTCGTATGATATTTATCTGTCTATTGTAGTGATGTTTAATTATTCTTCGTCGAATGTACGAGCGCCAAGTTCTTTTTCGTAAAGATATAATGCATTGCTGTCATCGCCGATACGAGTTAAATAATTGATGTGCGTTTCAAACATTGATTCTTCTTCGACTTGTTCATCTAAGAACCAGTTTAAGAATGAGATAGTTGCATAATCTTTATCTTGACGAGCGATTTCAGATAAGTTATAGAAACGTCTTGTTACTTCTTGTTCTTGAGATAAGCTGTCTTTGAAAGTTTCTAGTATGCTTGAAAAGTCAATTTTTGGTGCTGAAACTGCTCTGAATTCTGCATGTGCACCTCTGTCGTTAATATAGTTATAAATCTTTTGTCCATGGAAACGTTCTTCTTTAGCTTGTTGAATGAAGAAGTTTGCAAATCCTTCGTACGATTCTTTATCACAGTATGCTGCCATTGCCATATATGCGTGTGCTGCAAAGTACTCATGGTTCATTTGATCATTTAATGCTTCTAATAAATTTTTACTTAACATTTTGATACACCTCTTATTTGTAAATTAAAATTACTATGAATTAAACTTAGTATAACAAACTCATTCTCAATTGTAAATAATAATAATTATAATTTAAGACCTTATTTTAGCGCTCTAATTGAGAAAATGTATCATTTAGCGATATTTAATTGAGAATAAATATCATTTTTAATTATCTAAATGAGAATGATTATAATTTAGAAACACTGTATCAATTTGTGATTGAGAAACTTTTTTGAAGTTGCCTTGTCATGTTATAATGATGCGAGTGGAAATTTGAGGAGGAAACACATGAGACAGTGGACGGCAATCCATCTAGCGAAATTGGCGCGTAAAGCAAGTAGAGCAGTAGGTAAAAGAGGAACAGATTTACCTGGACAAATCGCTAGAAAAGTGGATACAGATATATTAAGAAAATTAGCAGAGCAAGTTGATGATATTGTATTTATCAGTGGAACAAATGGTAAAACAACGACTTCAAACTTAATTGGACATACTTTAAAAGCAAATAATATTCAAATTATACACAATAATGAAGGTGCTAATATGGCTGCAGGTATAACCTCTGCATTCATCATGCAATCAACACCTAAGACTAAAATTGCGGTAATCGAAATTGATGAAGGTTCGATTCCACGTGTGTTAAAAGAAGTTACACCTTCAATGATGGTATTTACTAATTTCTTTAGAGATCAAATGGATCGCTTTGGTGAAATTGATATTATGGTTAATAACATTGCAGAGACAATTAGTAATAAAGGCATCAAATTATTGCTAAATGCTGATGATCCATTTGTGAGTCGTTTGAAAATCGCAAGTGATACGATTGTGTACTATGGCATGAAAGCACATGCCCATGAATTTGAACAAAGTACGATGAATGAAAGTAGATATTGTCCAAACTGTGGTCGCTTATTGCAATACGATTATATTCATTATAATCAAATTGGTCATTATCACTGTCAGTGTGGTTTCAAACGAGAGCAAGCAAAATATGAAATATCAAGTTTTGATGTGGCACCGTTTTTACATTTAAATATCAATGATGAAAAATATGATATGAAAATTGCAGGTGACTTTAACGCTTATAACGCGTTAGCAGCATATTCAGTTTTAAGAGAGCTTGGGTTAAATGAACAAACAATTAAAAATGGCTTTGAAACGTATACATCAGACAATGGTCGTATGCAGTACTTTAAAAAAGAACGAAAAGAAGCGATGATCAATTTAGCTAAAAACCCTGCAGGAATGAATGCAAGTTTATCAGTTGGTGAACAATTAGAAGGCGAAAAAGTGTATGTTATTTCGCTAAATGATAACGCTGCAGATGGTCGAGATACTTCATGGATTTATGATGCAGATTTTGAAAAATTATCTAAGCAACAAATTGAAGCTATCATCGTGACAGGTACACGAGCAGAAGAACTTCAATTGCGATTGAAGTTAGCAGAGGTTGAAGTACCAATTATAGTTGAGCGTGATATTTATAAAGCAACGGCAAAGACTATGGATTATAAAGGTTTCACAGTTGCAATACCAAACTATACATCATTAGCGCCTATGCTTGAACAATTAAACCGTTCGTTTGAAGGAGGTCAATCATAATATGCATGAATTGACTATTTATCATTTTATGTCAGATAAATTGAATTTATACAGTGATATAGGAAATATTATTGCTTTAAGACAACGTGCTAAAAAACGAAATATTAAAGTTAATGTCGTAGAAATCAATGAAACAGAAGGTATTACCTTTGATGAATGTGATATTTTCTTTATCGGTGGTGGAAGTGATAGAGAACAAGCATTAGCAACAAAAGAATTAAGTAAAATTAAGACACCACTTAAAGAAGCGATTGAAGATGGTATGCCGGGATTAACAATTTGTGGAGGCTATCAATTTTTAGGAAAAAAATATATCACGCCTGATGGTACAGAATTAGAAGGGTTAGGTATTTTAGATTTTTATACTGAATCAAAGACAAACCGATTAACAGGAGATATTATTATCGAAAGTGATACTTTTGGAACTATTGTAGGTTTTGAAAATCACGGTGGTAGAACATTTCATGATTTCGGTACACTTGGTCATGTCACTTTTGGTTATGGTAATAATGATGAAGATAAAAAAGAAGGCATTCATTATAAAAATTTATTAGGTACTTATTTACACGGACCAATTTTACCTAAAAATTACGAAATCACTGATTATCTGTTAGAAAAAGCTTGTGAACGTAAGGGGATTCCGTTTGAGCCTAAAGAAATAGATAATGAAGCGGAAATACAAGCGAAACAAGTATTAATAGACAGAGCAAATAGACAGAAGAAATCTCGTTAACTCTGAACATCGCATCAATGGATTTAATATTGATAAACGATGAAGTTTAGTAATAAATCATATATGTATAAACACACACATTATTTTGGATGGAAACAACCAAATTGATGTGTGTTTTTTTGTTCTAGTGAATAATTATTATACAATGAGTATCTATCCTAGAATTATCAATAGTAATGGTGATTATGCAACATGAAAAAATGAATGATGAAAGGAATTTGACGATGAAGCCCACTAAAGTGATTTTAAGAGATGCATCTTATTTACATAGCAAAACATCGATAACATTTATTTTAAAAGATGTAGTTATCGAAGAAGATAATAAAATTTATTATTTCGACACTAGTGCAACTTTCGAAGATCAAGAAGTTAAATTTGAATTTGCACTTTTTGATAGTGACATGGACAATTTGAAACATATGGATTACGACAATCCTGTTACTGAAATATATTTTATAGAACCTGATTTACATTTTACAATTATTGATTTTAATCAAGAACTGCTTTGTATTTATATTGATTTTGATTCTGGTTTAAGGCATTCAAACATGGCAACAGAATCTGGTATTTCATTAAGGATAAATGTTGCTAAATCAGATTTTACTAAATTTATTAATGAATTAGCCTCTTTATATTAATGATTTAAATCTGATACATAATTACAATCAAAAAAGACAGCCACATCCCTCCGTAGTTTAGGCGTGTGGCTATATTTGAGTCTGAATATTTATGCTTGTAATTTTAAAAAGGGACATGCTATATACGATAAAAAGAGGCGGGGACATAAATCAATGTTCTATGCTCTACGAAGTTATATTGGCAGTAGTTGACTGAACGAAAATGCGCTTGTAACAAGCTTTTTTCAATTCTAGTCAGGGGCCCCAACAAAGAGAAATTGGATTCCCAATTTCTACAGACAATGCAAGTTGGGGTGTGGGCCCCAACACAGAGAATTTCGAAAAGAAATTCTACAGGCAAAGCGAGTTGGGGTGAGACGACGAAATAAATTTTACGAAAATATCATTTCTGTCCCACTCCCATGGTGCCAATTAGCATAAGGTACTTAAATTAAGCATATCTGCTGTCTAGCAGTCGATAAATCATTAGAACTTCGTATAGTAAATGACTTTTAATTTGATTTTCACCACTAATTTCAAGTGCTTTTATTGTCGAACGTAAAGTTTCTACAGAATCATCTTCTCTCTTAAAAGAACCATCATAAAATATATCTTTGATGCTACTACTAATTTTTAGCAATGCCATTTTTTCGTCACCTGAAAAGTTAACACGAGTATTTTTAGGCAAGTAAATGATATTTGATAAATGAGTGATAAACAAACGATTCGTATATGCACGTTTAGTTAATTGATTGAGTAATTTCCAATCACATTCTTTTTTCTTATGATAGCTTAATTCATCACGTTGATAACTTATTAACGTTTCAACTTGATTGTTTAAATTGAAAATATTTTTATATGCTTTTTCGCTTTTATCAGATTGCAGTCTTGATAAGATAAGTTCTTGGCAGCGATTGTAAAATAATTTATACATCAAGGCATCTGTCTTACTTAATTTTTCTTCGACCTGACCATAATACTTAGGTGGAAACACCATGAAGTTAATTAAACCTGATGTCACGAGTCCAATAATTGCTGTCAATGTTCGAGACAAAAAGTTGAATATGTAGGCATCATGAATACCTGGAATCATAGCTAATGATGTTAGTACAGCGACATTCGTACCAACTTGCAATTTGAGTTTTGTACAGAATAAAATCGTGAACGTTGCACTCAATGCATATGTAAAAGGTGATTGATCGCCGAATAAATATGTAAATAATACTGCAAAGCCTGCACCAATTACCGTAGCAGGTAATCTACGATAACCTTTAATAAGTGATGCCTTGGCAGTTGGTTCAATTGTGACTACAGCTGTTAAAATGGCATAGATGGGGGTTAAATCGAGTGCCATACAAAAGACAGCTGTTAAAAAAATGGCAATACCAGTTTTAATTGTTCTGGCACCAATTAAATGTTTATACCATTGATCGTTCATTTTTTAACCTCTAATCATCGTAAAATCTTAGCGAGCGCTTTATAATAATAGTATCGTACATTGGAAAAGTTCATGTATGTAAAATATTTGAAATAATCATACTTAAGCATTACTTTGATTTTCATATACATTAATCAAAGTTCTGGGCTCCACAATGTTATATTGTTAGTAGTTGACTGAAATAAAATGCACTTGTAACAAGCATTTTTCAATTATAGTCCGGGGCCCCAACAAAGAGAATTTCAAAAAAGAAATTCTACAGGCAATACAGGTTGGCGGGGCCCCAACACAGAAGCTGACGAAAAGTCAGCTTACGATAATGTGCAGGTTGGCGGGGCCCCAACATAGAGAAATTGGATCTACAATTTCTACAGGCAATGCAAGTTGGGGTACAACGATAAAGAAATATTTTTTCTTTATCACACTATGTCCCACTCACTTTCCAAAATACTAAAGTAACATCTTTAGTATATCAAAGAATTTTTGCTATAATAAGTTATAATTATATAAAAAAGGAACGGGATAAAATGATTGTAAAAACAGAAGAAGAATTACAAGCGTTAAAAGAAATTGGATACATATGCGCTAAAGTGCGCAATACAATGCAAGCTGCAACCAAACCAGGTATCACTACGAAAGAGCTTGATAATATTGCGAAAGAGTTATTTGAAGAATACGGTGCTATTTCTGCGCCAATTCATGATGAAAATTTTCCTGGTCAAACGTGTATTAGTGTCAATGAAGAGGTGGCACATGGGATTCCAAGTAAGCGTGTCATTCGTGAAGGAGATTTAGTAAATATTGATGTATCGGCTTTGAAGAATGGCTATTATGCAGATACAGGCATTTCATTTGTCGTTGGAGAATCAGATGATCCAATGAAACAAAAAGTATGTGACGTAGCAACGATGGCATTTGAGAATGCAATTGCAAAAGTAAAACCGGGTACTAAGTTAAGTAACATTGGTAAAGCGGTGCATAATACAGCTAGACAAAATGATTTGAAAGTCATTAAAAACTTAACAGGTCATGGTGTTGGTTTATCATTACATGAAGCACCAGCACATGTACTTAATTACTTTGATCCAAAAGACAAAACATTATTAACTGAAGGTATGGTATTAGCTATTGAACCGTTTATCTCATCAAATGCATCATTTGTTACAGAAGGTAAAAATGAATGGGCTTTTGAAACGAGCGATAAAAGTTTTGTTGCTCAAATTGAGCATACGGTTATCGTGACTAAGGATGGTCCGATTTTAACGACAAAAATTGAAGAAGAATAGTTCAACATATACTAAGACTAAAGTATGAACATCATTTAGTTCCGGAGCCTATTCATATTGGTTTCGGAACTGTTTTATAATAATTAAGAACACAATCAATGCGTCATTTCAAAAATATGTTGTAATAAAGTAGTTTTTAAGCAAACATATCATCGACATCAACGAAGATACATAGCGCATTTGGTATTTTAAAACTTATTATAAAAGGTGATAGTTATGAACTATGTTGAACGTTATATTGAACAGTTTTTGAGAGCAACAGTAAGAAATAATATCAAGCACTACCTTTTAATGCTAGATGAAAAAATGAAAAATTTAGATGATTATATGCGTTATTTAATTACTAAAAAAGAACAACTTAGCAAGTTAATTGACAGTCTAATGCTAACATTAGAAAATAAATATATTGATATTGCTGAAGCATTTCAAATTCAATGTGCAAGAGAAATCAATAATCAAGAAATTGAAAATATTAAATCAGAGTTGAATAAAGTTGAAGCATATTATGCACAAATTGAAACTCAAATTCAACAAACTTCAACTGAAAAAATAGCAACAGAAAAAACATCGTATCTAATAAATTATATGAACGCTGTGGCATAGAAAGGCGGCGAAACATGACACACAAATATATATCAACGCAAATGTTGATCATTTTTACTGCATTAATGATTATTGCCAATTTTTACTACATATTTTTTGAAAAAATTGGCTTTTTACTCGTTCTATTATTGGGATGTGTATTAGTTTATGTAGGATATCTTTATTTTCATAAAATACGTGGCCTTTTGGCGTTTTGGATAGGCGCGCTATTAATTGCATTCACATTATTGTCTAATAAGTATACAATCATCATCTTGTTCGTCTTTTTATTACTACTTATTGTGCGTTATTTAATACACAAGTTTAAACCAAAAAAAGTAGTTGCGACGGATGAGGTTATGACTTCACCATCTTTTATTAAACAAAAGTGGTTTGGTGAGCAACGTACACCAGTTTATGTATATAAGTGGGAAGATGTACAAATTCAACATGGAATTGGCGACCTACATATTGACTTAACAAAAGCTGCAAATATTAAGGAAAATAATACCATTGTTGTGAGACACATTTTAGGTAAAGTGCAGGTTATATTGCCGGTTAATTACAATATTAATTTACATGTAGCTGCTTTTTATGGAAGTACTTACGTGAATGAAAAATCATATAAAGTTGAAAATAACAATATTCATATTGAAGAAATGATGAAACCGGATAACTATACAGTTAATATCTACGTATCAACGTTTATCGGAGACGTAGAGGTGATTTATCGATGAACCACTACATTAGAACAATTGGTTCAATGCTCATCTTAGTATATAGCATGCTAGCTGCATTTCTGTTCATCGATAAAGTTTTTGTAAATATCATCTATTTTCAAGGTATGTTTTATACACAAATATTCGGAATACCAGTCTTTTTATTTTTAAATCTCATCATCATATTATTGTGTATTATTGTTGGTTCGGTACTCGCTTACAAAATCAATCAGCAAAATGATTGGATTAAGACGCAAATTGAGCGTTCAATGGAAGGCGAAACAGTTGGCATTAATGATCAAAATATAGAAATATATAGTGAAACGTTAGATTTATACCATACACTCGTACCTTTAAATCAAGAATTGCATAAGTTGCGACTTAAAACTCAAAACTTAACCAATGAAAATTATAATATTAATGATGTGAAAGTTAAAAAGATTATTGAAGATGAACGTCAAAGACTAGCACGAGAACTTCACGATTCTGTTAGTCAGCAACTTTTTGCGGCAAGTATGATGCTATCTGCTATCAAAGAAACGAAGTTAGAACCACCATTAGACCAACAAATTCCTATTTTAGAGAAAATGGTTCAAGATTCGCAGTTAGAAATGCGTGCTTTGCTGTTACATTTAAGACCGCTTGGTTTAAAAGACAAATCTTTAGGTGAGGGTATTAAAGATTTAGTTATTGATTTACAAAAAAAAGTGCCAATGAAAGTTGTGCATGAAATACAAGATTTTAAAGTGCCTAAAGGTATTGAAGATCATTTGTTCAGAATTACACAGGAAGCAATTTCGAATACATTGCGTCATTCAAACGGTACAAAAGTGACAGTAGAATTGTTTAATAAAGACGATTATTTATTGTTGAGAATTCAAGATAATGGTAAAGGTTTTAATGTTGATGAAAAATTAGAACAAAGTTATGGACTTAAAAATATGCGTGAAAGAGCTTTGGAAATTGGTGCAACGTTCCATATTGTATCATTGCCAGATTCAGGTACACGTATCGAGGTGAAAGCACCTTTAAATAAGGAGGATTCGTATGACGATTAAAGTATTGTTTGTGGATGATCATGAAATGGTACGTATAGGAATTTCAAGTTATCTATCAACGCAAAGTGATATTGAAGTAGTTGGTGAAGGCGCTTCTGGTAAAGAAGCAATTGCCAAAGCCCATGAGTTGAAGCCAGATTTAATTTTAATGGATTTACTTATGGATGACATGGATGGTGTAGAAGCGACGACTCAGATTAAAAAAGATTTACCGCAAATTAAAGTATTAATGTTAACTAGTTTTATTGAAGATAAAGAGGTATATCGTGCATTAGATGCAGGTGTCGATAGTTACATTTTAAAAACAACAAGTGCAAAAGATATCGCCGATGCAGTTCGTAAAACTTCTAGAGGAGAATCTGTTTTTGAACCGGAAGTTTTAGTGAAAATGCGTAACCGTATGAAAAAGCGCGCAGAGTTATATGAAATGCTTACAGAACGAGAAATGGAAATATTATTATTGATTGCGAAAGGTTACTCAAATCAAGAAATTGCTAGTGCATCGCATATTACTATTAAAACGGTTAAGACACATGTGAGTAACATTTTAAGTAAGTTAGAAGTGCAAGATAGAACACAAGCTGTCATCTATGCATTCCAACATAATTTAATTCAATAGTTCGTATTGAATTAAGAAAAGTTACTTACGCCAATCACAATATAACATCAAATAGACACCAAAAACAGAGGTCTTCGCAATCATTAGCGAAAACCTCTGTTTTGTTGGTGTTTAGTCTTTTTTAAGCTTATCAACGATTTTGTCTTTTATATTTTTATCATCTTCTGGATAGGTATCACTAGGATGTTCATCAACATGGTACGTACGTTGATGTGTTGCATTACTATCTTCATCATATTCGTATCTAGTGTTCTCATTATAATGATTTTTATTATTGTCATCATGTTCTAATGCTGCTTCTTCAGGTGTTTTACCTTTAATTACACTACGCTGATGAATGATTGCATTGATTTCAGCACCGACAATTATAATAAAACTTGTGATATATAACCATAGTAACAAAATGATGATACCCGCGATACTGCCATATGTTTTAGAATAGTTACCAAAATTTGAAATATACCAACCAAAACCAAATGAACCAGCTAACCAAATAATTGAAGTAAATACTGCACCTGGTAATACTGACTTAAGCTTCGTTTTAACGTTAGGTGCAACCGAATATAACACGATAAATACGATAAATATAATAATGATTGGTAACACAATTCTAATAAGGTTAAAAATCCATTTCACTTGTTCGTCAAATCCAAGTGGACCGAATAGGAAATGACTAATTACAGAACCAAGCGTTGGTAATGCTAGAGCAACTACAAACACAACGCCCATAACTACAGTGAAGACAACACTTAGTAGTTTTAATACGATTCCATTACGGCTATCTTCTACATCGTAAGCAACATTGAAAGAATTCATAATTGCAGTCATTCCATTTGAAGCTGACCAAATTGCTAAAATCAAACCGATAGATAATAAGCCACCACTGGAGTTTTGAGTTATATCACCAATTACACTCTTAATTAGAGTAGATGTTTCAGCGGGTGCATTGCTTAACATATTAGTAATTTGACTCTGCTTAATATTGAAAAATGGTAATAATGTTAATAGGAAAAGCAACATAGGGAACATAGCAAGTACGAAATGGTAAGTCATTTGTGCTGCTAGTCCTGAGGCATCATCTTTTCCTATGCGATAGATGAGATATGATAAGAAATTAGAGTCTTTCTTATATTTTGCAGGTTTATTTAATCTTGATAAGAAGAAAACCTGATCATCTTTTTTAGGTTTCTTAGATTGGAATTGTTGAGGTTCAATATATGTACGATCAACATCAATTTTGGGATTACTTTTATTTTTCTTTTTTGACTCCTCTTGTGCTTCCTTAACAGAATTAAGATATTTTGAAGAAGAGTGATCCTTTTTCGACATGTGCACTCCTTAACCTTTCTCTATGTAATGTTTTATAAAGTAACTATTAGTATTTATCCAATTATAAAAAAACTAAACAATGATATGCTTTAAAAATGATAATATTATAGAAATTATTTGATTTAAATCTTTCATAGGCTATTTTGATTTAAAATTAAAACAAAGGCAATACTGAAACAATGCAGTTTGGCCAATCATTGTATTATCATTTAATAATGATAACTATGAAAGGCGTACACCAAATTGTTAAGTATTGCCTTATAAAAACAAAATCATCTTAGCGTTGATTTTTTCTATTAACAAATGTTTCTTTCGCATCTTTTAATGAACGTTCTAATTCAGGATTATTACGACGAATTTCTTCAACAACATCTTTCCAGTATAAAACTTCGTCTTTAATCTTGCTGACTTTAGAAGGCTTACGAGTGCGGTTACCATTTTTTGCATCTTTAACTGATTGAACTAAAGCTTGACGTGTAGATTTATCAGCTAAACTAATTGCACCACCAATTACGGCACCAATTAAAATACCAGGAACAAATTTATTTTCCATAAAAAACTACCCCTCTTTCAAATTTGCATCTTTTACGATGTAGTCTATTAAATTATCACAAGATGATAATACCATGTCGTATACACCTTCAAAATTATTCGTGTAGTATGGATCTGGTACATCACTCTCTTCCATATTACTAAATTCTAACAGTTTGAACAATTGTCCCTTAAGATTAGGATTGATAGATTTAATATTATCAACGTTACTTTGATCCATAGCCACAATGTAATCAAAATCATCTGTCGCTTCGAATAATTCACTAATCATGCCATCAAATGGAATATTGTGTTTGTTGAGAATTTTTTGTGTACCTTCATGAGGCGGCTCTCCTAAATTCCAGCTACCAGTACCTCTTGAATGTACTTTAATATCATGAATATTTCTGTCTTTAAGTCTTTGTCGCATGATTGCTTCTGCCATTGGAGAACGACATATATTGCCAAGACAGACAAATGCTACATCTACCATTTTGATTCCTCCAAACTATGTAGTTATATCCCCATTTTATAGCGACTTTAAACAATAAGAAAGCAGATTATATAAAATTCTATTAAAGTTTATTAAATTGTGATACTTTGATAACATAACTATTATTAGAGGTGAACATTGTGGCTATGACAAATGAAGAGAAAGTATTAGCTATTAGAGAGAAGTTAAATATTGTTAATCAAGGATTATTAGATCCTGAAAAATATAAAAATGCAAATGAAGAAGAATTAACAGATATATATGATTTTGTTCAATCAAGAGAAAGATTGTCGCCAAGTGAAGTGACAGCTATTGCTGACGCTTTAGGACAATTGCGACACGACTAGGAGTGGGAATTTTGACTAATTACAAAGAAAAGTTACAACAATACGCTGAACTATTAGTTAAGGTTGGTATGAATGTTCAACCAAAACAGCCAGTATTTATTAGATCATCAGTAGAAACATTAGAATTAACGCATTTAATTGTAGAAGAAGCATATCATTGTGGCGCTTCAGATGTACGTGTTGTATATAGCGATCCAACCTTAAAACGCTTAAAATTTGAAAATGAATCTGTGGAACATTTTGCTAATCATGAGTTAAAATCATATGATGTTGAAGCGAGAATGGATTACGTTAAACGTGGCGCTGCTAATTTAGCACTTATTAGTGAAGATCCTGATTTAATGGATGGTATCGATAGCCAAAAATTACAAGCATTTCAACAACAAAACGCACGCGCATTTAAAGGATATATGGAAAGTGTACAAAAAAATCAATTTCCATGGGTCGTAGCTGCTTTTCCATCTAAAGCTTGGGCGAAGAGAGTGTATCCTGAACTATCTGTAGAAGAAGCATATATTAAGTTTATTGACGAGGTATTCGATATTGTGCGAATTGATGGTAACGATCCAGTTGAAAATTGGCGTCAACACATCGCTAATTTAAGTGTTTACGCTCAAAAGTTACAACAAAAAAATTACCATGCGTTGCATTATGTATCTGAAGGTACTGATTTAACAGTAGGTTTAGCGAAAAATCATATCTGGGAAGATGCTACAAGTTATGTTAACGGCAAGGAACAAGCTTTTATTGCTAATATACCAACTGAAGAAGTATTTACAGCACCAGATCGAAATAGAGTAGATGGATATGTTACTAATAAATTGCCTTTAAGTTATAATGGCACAATTATCGATCAATTTAAATTGATGTTTAAAGATGGAGAGATTATTGATTTTTCAGCTGAAAAAGGTGAAGCGGTATTGAAAGATTTAATCAATACTGATGAAGGTTCAAGAAGATTAGGTGAAGTAGCATTAGTACCTGATGATTCACCGATATCAAATCGTAATACCATTTTTTACAATACTTTATTTGATGAAAATGCAGCATGTCATTTAGCGATTGGATCTGCTTACGCCTTTAATATTCAAGGTGGAACGGAAATGACTGTTGAGGAAAAGATTGCAAGCGGATTAAATGATTCAAATGTACATGTCGATTTCATGATTGGTAGTAGTGATTTGACTATTTATGGCATATTCGAAGATGGTTCAAAAGAACTAGTATTTGAAAATGGAAATTGGGCATCAACATTTTAATAAATGTTATTTTGAGGTGCTGAGTAGGAAATGAAACATGTATTTAAAGGTCAAATACGTGATTAAAGTATAGATTGGGAGATAAAATAATGACAAATCAGGACAGACCAATGAAATCTATGTCAGAATCAAAATGTTATAAAAATAGACAAGTTTTCCCTCAAGATACGAATCACCATCATACAATGTTTGGTGGTACATTGATGGCTAATATTGATGAAATTGCAGCAATCACAGCTATGAAACATGCTGGTGCGCAAGTAGTTACCGCATCTACAGACTCAGTAGATTTCTTAAAGCCGATTAAAACAGGGGACATATTACAATACGTAGCGATGGTTTCATACGCTGGGACTAGTTCAATGGAAGTGGTCGTTCAAATTAGAATTGACGATGTATTTAATAACAAGCATGATTTAGCTGCATTAAGTTACTTAACATTTGTTGCGTTAGATGATGAAGGCAAACCTAAACATGTACCTGGTGTATATCCAGAAGATGATGTTGAAAAATGGTTTTATGATACAGCACCACAACGTGTTGAACGAAGAAAAGCACGTCGCATTGAAAGTAAACAAACAATTGAATATTTAGCTCAAGTGCAACATATTAGAGACTAAAAATATAAAGACAGATTGTTAAGGATGAATTGAACTGTTATGTTCGAATATTCCACCTACAATCTGTCTTTTTGATTATGCACGTTTATGCTTTTAGTTAAAATTTACCCCTTTTATTATAGACTATTAGTCCTATTAAATGCCCTTTATTATTTAAGTAGAGTACTGCCAGCAATTAATTGTTTTTTATTTTATAATAGCATTAAAATATGCGGAGACTACTTATCGATAAAGTGCTTCTCCGCATAATTAAGAGTTTTTAAAATTGTATAATTTGTGGTTGTTTGTGCATATGACGCTCATTATCTTTAAAATCCATATTCGGATAGTATATATTTTTAACAAGAACATTTGGTCCTAAACAACTAAACTCGGAACAATGACAATTTAATGATTTAGCAAGATCAGAGGATAACCATTTATCAAATACATCTGTTAATTTATCTTTTTGTATATTCGAAATTGTACCTGTTTCATCTCCGAAATCAGTTACGATTACATTACCTGTAAATACATTGACATTTAAACGACTACGGCCATCCGGGTCATTTCTAGTCGTTACATTTTTAGCATTTCTTAAACGTGATAGTAACTTTTGATCTTCATCATCCTTTAAGCATGGAAACACAGGCAAAGTACCAAATAACATCCAAATATCTTCATCTCTGAAATCCAATATATCATGAATTGTCTTTTTCATTTCCGCTAGAGTTAACACATTTAATTGACTTGCAAAGTCAGCTGGATACATAGGGTGAATCTCGTGTCTGCTACATTTCATATCATGAACGACTTCTTGATGTATTTTTCGTAAATGTGGTAGCGTACTTTGATTGAGCATTGTTTCCGCAGATACAAACATTCCTTGTTCTGATAATGTACGTGCATTCGAAATCATTTGTTCATATAATTTTAACTTAGCTTTTAACGGTGGTTGCTTCTTCATTGCGCCAAAGCCAACATTTGCGAATTCATCAGTTGTTCCCCAGTTGTGTGAGATATGCATAACATCGATATATTCAGCAATATCTAAATAACGATCTTGAGGCAATGTTAGGTTTGAATTCATTTGTGTATATATACCTCGATGATGTGCATACTTTAATAGAGGTTTAACAACATTTCTAATAGACTTTTTAGAAAACATTGGTTCGCCACCTGTAATAGACATCGTTCGCAGATTTGGAATTTCATCAAGTCTACGATAAATTAAGTCCATATCTAAAGGCTCGGGGTCGACAGTTTGTAAAGTATAACCAACTGCACAGTGGCTACAACGCATATTACAAAGATTTGTAGTTGTAAATTCGATGTTACTTAAAGTTAATTGGCCATGTTCTTTAACATCGTTATATGCTTCCCATGGATCATTGTAAATGCTAACAGGTTGCTTCAATTTGACGCTATTCATCGTCTTAAACTTCCTTCTTTCTATTTGGTTCATATCGGTATGATACCACTTCGTATTATCACTCGTAACAAATTATCTCTTAATTTTAGTTAATTGAAAAGGGGATTTTTAAAAGTCAAAATAATTTGAATGTCATAAATATAGCTAAGATTATATCGCTTTAACGCAATTTCTGTTAGGATAATAATGAAAAAGAAAACAAAATAAAAGGAGTTAACTTTTTATGAATGAACAGCAAACAATCGAACAGATAAAAGCGCGTTTAAATAAGTTTATTGAGGATATCGATCATGTAAATCCTGATGAAGTACGTGTTGAAGATATAGATGAATGGATTGGATTGTTAGATCAGCTTGAAGAAAAGGTTAAATTAGTATCTAAGTAAATGCCACATAAGATGTGTTAGAGTTAGATATCGCGACAGGCGCTTAATATTTTTTATATCTTGTATGTTTAATCACTGATTTACTTGTCTATAGTAATTATATCAATGATATATAGAAAGGTGATTTTCAATGACTAAAAAAGTAGCAATTATTCTAGCAAACGAATTTGAAGATATAGAATATTCAAGCCCTAAAGAGGCATTAGAGAATGCAGGCTTTAATACTGTAGTGATTGGAGATACTGCAAATAGTGAAGTTGTTGGTAAACACGGTGAAAAAGTTACTGTCGATGTAGGCATTGCAGAAGCTAAACCAGAAGATTATGATGCATTATTAATTCCTGGAGGATTTTCACCAGATCATTTACGTGGAGATACAGAAGGTCGATATGGCACATTTGCTAAATACTTTACTAAAAATGATGTACCAACATTTGCCATTTGTCATGGGCCACAAATACTAATAGATACAGACGATTTAAAAGGTCGTACGTTAACAGCAGTATTAAATGTACGCAAAGATTTATCAAATGCAGGCGCACATGTAGTTGATGAGTCAGTAGTTGTAGACAACAATATTGTAACAAGTCGAGTACCAGACGATTTAGATGATTTTAATCGAGAAATCGTTAAGCAATTACAATAGAGTATTGCGGTTATCAATTGTTAAAATTTATATATTTTCGTTTGAAATGAAATATGGATTTTAGTTTTCAAAAATGAATAACAAATAAAAGGTCGTCTCTATTGGCATTTAATAGGGATGGTCTTTTATTTTTATAAAATATAACAATATTTGACATGATTAATATTTAAAATCGCAATGATTTATCTATAATCTTTTCAAAAAACAAAAAGTAAGTATGATGGCGTATACGATTGTAAGCCCTTGGACTGATTTTCCCAAAAAGTGTAGCCTATTTGTGATAGTACTGGTAAACTCAAGGTATATACTAAGTGAGTTTTAAAAGAAGGAGCAAACGCATGAAAAGAAGCGATAGGTACTCAAACTCAAATGAACATTTTGAGCATATGAAACACGAACCTCACTATAATACGTATTATCAACCAGTTGGCAAACCGCCGAAAAAGAAAAAAAGTAAACGAATACTATTAAAAATATTATTAACCATTCTAATCATTATCGCATTGTTTATTGGTATCATGTATTTTTTATCTACACGCGATAATGTGGATGAACTAAGAAAAATTGAAAATAAAAGTAGTTTTGTGTCAGCTGATAACATGCCAGAGTATGTTAAAGGTGCCTTTATTTCAATGGAAGATGAACGATTCTACAATCATCATGGATTCGATTTGAAAGGTACAACTAGAGCTTTATTTTCAACGATTAGCGACAGAGATGTGCAAGGTGGTAGTACCATTACACAACAAGTTGTCAAAAATTATTTTTATGATAATGATCGTTCATTTACTAGAAAAGTAAAAGAATTATTTGTAGCTCATCGAGTTGAAAAACAATATAATAAGAACGAAATTTTAAGCTTTTATTTAAATAATATTTACTTTGGGGATAATCAATATACGCTTGAGGGCGCAGCAAACCATTACTTTGGAACAACCGTGAATAAAAATAGTACAACAATGTCTCACATAACAGTTTTACAAAGCGCTATTTTAGCTAGTAAAGTCAATGCACCTAGCGTATATAATATCAATAATATGTCAGAGAATTTTACGCAACGTGTAAGCACGAACTTAGAAAAAATGAAGCAACAAAATTATATCAATGAAACACAATATCAACAGGCTATGTCACAATTAAATCGTTAAATACTTGCATTCATGTGTAAGATGCTTGGAACTATAATGTAGAAGGTTTAATTGAAATGTCATAATGATAAAGTTGAATTGTTTCTGCTTTATAAATTTTACAGATTTGCTTGTAATCACACTTTCATTTTAAAAGATGATAGTGTGATTTTTTGTTAGCATCGAAAAATATTTAAAGTTAAACATTTGCTATAGGAAGTGGCTTATTGAATAATAAAAGAGTATTGTATTAAAACTTGAGAAAGTAACGGGGTGATCCAGTGCCGAAGATTACTAAAATAGAAGTTCAAAAGAAAAACAAAGAACGTTTTAATCTTTTTTTAGACGAACAATTTGAAATGGGTATAGATATCGATACATTAGTCAAATTTAATTTAAAAAAAGGGCAACAACTTGAAGCTGCTGACATGGCAGAGATTCAAAAGTATGATCATTATCGCATAGGTTTAAACAAAGCAATCCAATATTTATCATATAAAAAGAGAACTGAAAAAGAAGTTATACAATATTTACAAAAAGAAGAGATATCAGAGCAAGCGATTTCTGAAGTGATTGAATATTGTTATCGCGAAAAGTTAATCGACCATCAAGATTATGCGGAAAGTTTAAAGAATACAATGATTCGCACGACAGATAAAGGACCTAAAATTTATCAACAAAAACTATATCAACTTGGTATAGAACCAAATATCATTGAAATGTTTACAGAACTTTATAGAGAACAACAGGAACTTGATGATATTATCCAAATTGCTGAAAAAATATCTAAAACAAAAAAAGGGCCACAAAATAAGGTTAAAGAAAAAGTAATGCAATCTTTAATTCAAAAAGGGTTTGAAATGGAAACCATTCATGCTGTATTGAATGAAATGGATTTTACACAAGATGAAGGGGTTTTAGACGATTTATTACAACGAGATTTAGAAAAAATTTATAATAAAAATCGAAAGAAGTACACGCAACAGAAATTAATTTCAAAAACTATCGAAGGCCTTATGAGAAAAGGATATAAATATGATAAAATTAAAGCTAAATTAGAAGAAAGTGGTATTGCCGATGGAACAGAAGAAATTGAGTGAGATGTCTGAGCCAGAATTAAGACACGAAATACAACTTTATAAAGAGAAAATGAGAAAAGCTGAGATGAATGGTATTTTAAATGAATATGACGTTTATCAAAGTAAAGTAATTGTTGCCGAAAGTTACTTAGTAGACAGAAAAAAGATAGAAATTGGTAAAATTTATAAACTGACTGATGGCAGTAATCAATATTTTAAAGTAGAAAGATTAAAAGGTATTTTTGCGTGGGGGTTTAGATTTAATAGCGATGAACCCGAAGAAGGCTTACCTATAGCGTTATTACAATTATAGAAGGATGAAAATAGATGGGAAGTTCAATTGTTTTAAAGTTACTAAAAGTAACACACTACTATAGGAATAAACAGAATAAGAAATGGTATTTACCTTTTGGATATGATGCTGAAGATATCGATTTAAACAATATTAGTTTACATATTTATCAAGGAGAAGCATTAGGTATAATTGGTGAACCTGAATCTTCCAAAGCGTTGGTAGGTCAATTGTTGGCAGGTGCAATTAAACCTGATAAAGGTAAAGTAGTTTGTACTGAAGATTTGTTCTACGGATATATTGAAGATCAATCGTTAATTCATCAAACTGTTGAAGCTTACACAGCGCAGTTAGTTCAACTATTTCCATATGAAATTAATGATCATAAAGCTGAACAGATTATTCAATATGCACATTTAGGCGATTATAAAACGAAGCCGGTTAACCATATTTCGAAAGCGGCATAGGCTCAATTACTATTAAGTATTGCACGCTCATCAAAGTCAAATATTATTATTTTAAATCATGTTATTGACTATTTAACACCACAATTTATGGAACGTGCGATTGAATTAACAAATGATTATATTGAAAATAATTTAACGATTGTGTCAATTGGTGATGATATTGATAAAATTTCACAAGTGAGTAACTATATAGCTTGGTTTTCACATGGTCAATTAAGAATGGAAGGGTCACTTAAACAAGTTATTCCATCTTTTAAAGAACATGAACGTGATCGATTAAGTTTAAACTCAAAAGAAGAAATTGAAAACTTTGATTTAGATTGGAAAAAGAATCGTACAAGAATACCAGAGATGACCTATAATTTCAAACGCGTTGAGCGCTATAATCATGCAAAACCGCCTAAGTTTTTAGTGCGTTTTTGGACTTTAGCCTCAGGTACTATTTTAGGCTTAGCATTGATGATGTTGCTCATTTTCAATAATATAGGAATTATTTCGATAACAGATTTTACGAATCGTGCTACGATGCAAAATGAAAATAAAGATCCATATGGCGAAAAGTTAGCTTATGGAATTGCTTTTAATGGCAGTGTGGATATGCAAGGGGATAAACAAGTCACAATTCCAAAATATAGTGTAGTTACAATTACTGGCGAAAATAGTAAAAATTATCGTGTTACCGCCGATAATAAGACTTACTATGTTAGTAAAGATAAATTAGAATATTTTAACCCGGCAGGTTTATATCAAACGCATAGTTTTAAAAAATTAGCACCATATATGAAATCAAATTATAGTAATTACTATGCATACTTTAATAGTCAATTACATAAAAAGCATAGTTCAGTTATAAAAACTTTAGTTCCTGATGATGATAACCGTTTCGTTGCATCCGTTACACAACAACCGATACAATTACTTTTCAATGATAATAATCAGTTATACGGTTTTGTTTATCCAATTGTAGATAAAAAAGAATTAAAAGATAAGTTTAATATTAACAATAACATTTGGATTACTAAAGTTGGGAATGGATATTGTATTGCCAATTTGAAAGAAGACAAATGGATTTATATTGAATTGTAGGTGTAAAGATGCTAGATAATATTATTTTATATTTTAAAAACTTACCGCATACTAAAAGGTATGTAACAGAACGTTTAAAACAAAGTTGGAAAAGTTTTCTAATCGTATTAGCTGCATGTTTAATACTTATTATTGCAAGTGAAACGCTATTTTCCTTTAGTCATTTGACCGATGTTAAAGAGGTGCGATGGTTATTTAGAATTATTGCATTGATTGTTTTTGCGGTATTGATGTTCACAATTTATATCTCTTATCATCATTATATGAATGACTTTTTAGTGACTAAGTTATTTAATATTTCCGCAGCGACGCCAGTAGTTATTATGTCTATTTTAAGTTTTATTATGCTAGTCATTTTGACGATGATAAGTGCATTGGTTAAACCAGTAAACTTCGAAACATCATATATAGCGCTATTCTATTTTATTGTGATGGCAACTATTTTTGTAGGATTAATATCCGTTACTTTTGGTCTTATTCGACTGTTAACCGAAAAAATAAATATCATATTTTATGGGATTTGTGTATTGTGTTTCTTATTGTTACCAATTATTTTCATACCAAATCCAAATCATGTATTTATCAATCACATCCTAATGCTGAATCCAATATATTACATTGTTAATGGTATAGCACAATCTATCATATTTGGTATATCAAGTATGGAAAACATTCCATATCATTTTTACTTTATTTTATTCTTATGTTTAATAGCTGCAGTAAATTTCGTATTAGCAAGGTATACGACACACGCAATTTATAATAAAACATCTAAAGTGACACAAACTGATAATCAACAAGATTTTTCAAATGATAGTACAGACGAGGCGGATACTTCTTCATGATGTTTAGCTGACCTGTTGTGTAAATTAATCTGTGAGAATCAGAAACAATTAGAATATCATCTAGATATTGTTTTCCTATACTGATTTTGATATTTCGAGTCATTAAAGGTAGTTTGTTAGCGACAATATAAATTTTAGGTTTTGTAAAAGCATTCATAGTTTTACATTAAAAAACCGGACAGAGTAAAAATCGTTTTGATTTTCATTCTGCCCGGTTGTTCATTTTTTATAGATTAACTTTAGTGAATAATAACTTGAAATTATTTAGCATACAGTTTACGTTGTAACTTATCTTCTGTAAATACCCAGCCAATATAAGAGTGGTCTATGACATTATCATTTGTTACATGTGCAATTGCCACAAATGAATAATGATCATTTTTTAAATAACGCAAATCAATCAAACGAATTTCAGTAGAACCATCTGCTAACGTTGTTGTTTGCCAACGATAGATTGATGAAAAGTTTAAAAAAGTACGTATATCTTTATTACCTTTGACTTTCCATAAAATGGAGTCTGTTGATAATGTTTGACGTTCCACTTTATCACTAAACACCACATTCCTACCATATGCTTTTCCAACATAGTCATGTGCATCAGTTTGTATCGCGACACGCCATTCCATAAATTTTATTGTTGGCGCAACAAATACTTTAACAGGGTGATGCTCTTGTTGAATTGCTTTTAAAGCTTGTTGCTTAATTACGGCTCTCATTTTAAAACGAATCATGTAATAAATGATTAGTAAAGCGATTATAGGAAAGAAAACTGCAAATGGATGCAAGCCTATAACCCATAATACAATACCAATACAAAGAACTGTGAAAATAATAGGGTCAAATGTGTTAATCACACTTAATTGAATCCATTTGTTTGTGATAGGTCTAAGTGCTTGTGTACCATAAGAATTGAATATGTCTACAAAGACATGTAAAAATACTGCGAGCTGAGCCCACATCCATACATGAAATGGGTTGGTTCCACTAAAGAACGTGAATATTAAAAATGTAATTAAAATTGGCCATAGTATTGTGAAAGGGATGGAATGCGTGATACCTCTATGATGCGAAATATATGTTGCATTGTCCTTTAATTTAAGAACAGTATCCCCATCAGGAATTAATGAACCAACGATAAGGGTTGTAGCTGTTGCACCAAACGTAGAAGCCATTGCTGGATCTTGAGTTGCAAGTGCTGTAAGGCCTACCCCAATTGCGATATGTGTTGCAGTGTCCATATCAGTTCACTCATTTCATAATATTATAAATACTATTATAATCCAATTTCGCAAATAACTAAATTAACTTACATACTAACCATGATTTTAATGTACAATAAAAACATTATGAGTAAAGACAATTAATTTTGGTGAGGAAAGGGTTTTATAAATGTATCAGCAGTCTAGTTTTAAAGAAAATTTGATACACTGGTTTGATGAAAATCAAAGAGAAATGCCATGGCGACAAACGACCAATCCGTACTATATTTGGTTAAGTGAGGTCATGTTACAACAGACACAAGTTAAAACAGTTATTGACTATTATCATCGTTTTGTTGAACGATTTCCAACTGTGGAAGTTTTGAGTCAAGCTTCGGAAGATGAAGTGCTAAAGTATTGGGAAGGCTTAGGATATTATAGTAGAGCTCGAAATTTTCATACGGCGATTAAAGAAGTTTATGATAAATATGAAGGCTTAGTTCCCAAAGATCCTGATCAATTTAAAGCGTTAAAAGGTGTTGGACCATACACACAAGCTGCAGTAATGAGCATTGCATATAATGTACCACTAGCAACTGTAGACGGAAATGTTTTTCGAGTATGGTCTAGATTGAATGATGACTATCGAGATATTAAATTACAATCGACGAGGAAATCGTACGAACAAGAATTGTTACCGTATGTTACTACAGAAGCTGGAACGTTTAATCAAGCTATGATGGAATTAGGGGCGTTAATTTGTACACCAAAAAATCCATTATGCTTATTTTGTCCAGTTCAAGAAAACTGTGAGGCATTTGATAAAGGTACATTTGAAAAGTTACCTGTTAAATCTAAAAATGTAAGTAAAAAAGTAATTGAGCAATCCGTCTTTTTAATTAGAAATAATCAAGGTCAATATCTGTTGCAAAAGCGTAGCGAAAAATTATTGCATGGTATGTGGCAATTTCCTATGTTTGAAAGTGAGCATGCTAGACGTAAAATGACTGAAAAAATCGGTCATGACATTCAACCAGTAGAAACACCTATTTTTGAGTTGAAGCATCAATTTACTCATTTAACATGGAAGATTAAAGTATACGCCGTTTCAGGAGCAATTAACATTGAAACATTACCAGATGACATGATTTGGTTTAATTTAAGTGATCGAGACCAATATACATTCCCTGTACCTATGTCAAAGATTTATCAATTTATAAATGGGTAACATTCGATGATTGGTAAGATTATCGGAAAACATAGTGACATTAATTTTAAAAATGTATAAATGATATCTTTAAATCTCATAGAATAACAATGTCAAAAAGTTAAAGTGTTGATATATAAAAGTGATGATTTTATATACTTTAAATGGGACATGTAAATCTCTGTTGTAGTACTTAGCAATATTACCGAGTTTAATTATTAAGTAGTAAAATCTTATTTCGTAAAAATATGTATTTATATAATACTATTTCTGAAATATGCTATAATTTATAATGGTTAAATTAACAGAAGGTGGTGTGGAGTATGGTCAGAGAATCCATACCTAAAGAAGGGGAAAACATTAAAATTCAGAGTTATAAACATGATGGTAAGATTCATCGCGTTTGGTCTGAAACAACAATATTAAAGGGTACTGATCATGTTGTCATTGGTGGCAATGATCATACGTTAGTAACTGAAAGTGACGGAAGAACTTGGATAACACGTGAACCGGCAATTGTTTACTTTCACTCAGAATATTGGTTTAATGTTATCTGCATGTTTAGAGAAGATGGAATTTATTACTATTGCAATTTGTCATCACCATTTGTTTGTGATGAAGAGGCATTAAAATATATAGACTATGATTTAGATATTAAAGTATATCCAAACGGAAAGTATCATTTATTAGATGAAGATGAATATGAGCAACATATGAATCAAATGAATTATCCGCATGATATTGATATTATTTTAAGACGCAACGTGGACATTCTTCAACAATGGATAGAACAGAAGAAGGGCCCATTCGCGCCAGATTTTATCAAAGTTTGGAAAGAACGTTACAAAAAAATTAGACAGTATTAAGCAAATAAAGTGTAAATACTGATTAAATCATTTATATTGACTTAGTGATGTAAAGAAGTATGATAACTTTTGCTGTCGTGTGGGGACACAGTATCCATAGATTAAATTGAATAGAATATAACATACGAATAAGACAACGTATTTAATCACATGAATATGACAGAGGTTGAGATATCTTAATTTTAAAAATGTAAATTGTAAGAAGAATTTACATCTACAAATTATGTATCCAACCTCTATTCATTTTTATGCTTATGAATAGGATAGGGCAATAGATTAGGGGGGGATTGTATGATTAAACGATATTTGCAATTTGTTAAGCCATACAAATATCGTATTTTTGCAACGATTATTGTTGGGATAATTAAGTTTGGTATACCAATGCTTATACCACTTTTAATTAAATATGCAATAGATGGCGTGATTAATAACCACGCACTAACGACTGATGAAAAAGTTCATCATTTAACTATTGCCATTGGTATCGCATTATTTATTTTTGTAATAGTGAGACCACCAATTGAATTTATACGTCAATATTTGGCGCAATGGACAAGTAATAAAATATTGTATGATATACGTAAAAAGTTATACAACCATTTACAAGCTTTAAGTGCGAGATTTTATGCTAATAATCAAGTAGGTCAAGTAATATCTAGAGTGATTAATGATGTTGAACAAACAAAAGATTTCATTTTAACCGGGTTAATGAATATTTGGTTAGATTGTATAACAATTATTATTGCACTATCCATAATGTTCTTTTTAGATGTGAAATTGACTTTAGCAGCACTGTTTATCTTCCCATTTTACATTTTAACGGTGTACGTTTTCTTTGGAAGATTAAGAAAATTGACACGTGAAAGATCTCAAGCATTAGCTGAGGTTCAAGGATTCTTGCATGAACGTGTTCAAGGTATTTCAGTCGTTAAAAGTTTTGCGATTGAAGACAATGAAGCGAAAAACTTTGATAAAAAGAATACTAATTTCTTAACACGTGCGTTGAAACATACAAGATGGAATGCCTATTCCTTTGCCGCAATTAATACAGTTACAGATATTGGACCAATTATTGTCATCGGTGTTGGTGCATATCTTGCTATTTCTGGATCAATCACAGTAGGTATACTTGCAGCATTTGTTGGATACTTGGAGTTATTGTTCGGGCCTTTACGTCGTTTAGTCGCATCATTTACAACTTTAACGCAAAGTTTTGCTTCAATGGACCGTGTATTCCAATTAATTGATGAAGATTATGACATCAAAAATGGTGTTGGTGCTCAACCTATTGAAATTAAACAAGGTCGTATTGATATTGATCATGTTAGTTTTCAATATAACGATAACGAAGCTCCAATTTTAAAAGATATTAATTTGAGTATTGAAAAAGGAGAAACAGTTGCTTTCGTAGGTATGAGTGGTGGTGGTAAATCAACATTAATTAACTTAATACCGAGATTTTACGATGTAACTTCTGGGCAAATTTTAATAGATGGTCACAACATTAAAGATTTTTTAACGGGAAGTTTAAGAAATCAAATAGGATTGGTGCAACAGGATAATATTTTATTCTCTGATACAGTTAAGGAAAATATTTTACTTGGTCGTCCAACAGCAACAGATGAAGAAGTAGTTGAAGCGGCGAAAATGGCTAATGCACATGACTTTATTATGAACTTGCCACAGGGATATGACACTGAAGTAGGTGAACGAGGTGTTAAATTATCAGGTGGTCAAAAACAAAGATTATCGATTGCTAGAATATTTTTAAATAATCCGCCAATTCTTATCTTGGATGAAGCAACAAGTGCACTTGATTTAGAAAGTGAATCCATTATTCAAGAAGCATTAGATGTGTTGAGTAAAGATCGAACGACACTTATCGTAGCGCATCGCTTGTCCACTATTACACATGCTGACAAAATTGTCGTAATTGAAAATGGACATATTGTTGAAACAGGTACGCATCGTGAATTGATTGCAAAACAAGGTGCTTACGAGCATTTATATAGCATTCAAAACTTATAAAGTATTAGTTGTTTGACTTCAGTACAATCTTGTAGGGAAGATTTGTAACAGGATGGTGGGGTCATAACATAGAAAAAGCAGTAAGAGATTTTCTTCATTGAAAATAATCTTACTGCTTTTTTAAATTTAATTTCGAGATTCAATATTACTTTATCTCATTGTGGTATTAATTATAGGAATTGTTTTAATGTTATAAATCAAAGTCTTCTTCAACAATTTCAATGTCTGCATCAGATCTATGATATGTGAAAAAGCTAATTCTTATGCGGTCTAAATGCTCTAAATGGTGTCGATACTCTTCGATGGCTGCAACAATTTGCATAACATTGGCAAACGAATATTCCGTTTGATAAGGATGATTTATTAACTCATGCTGAAATGTAGACAATAAATCTTTTTTCTGCGGATTATCTAACTCATAATCAACATGTGTCACATTATAACGTGCTTTTTTAGAAAGGCTAGCTAAAATTTGCTCGTGAAAAGCAGTTAATGAATCTAAATCTAATTTGATTTGTAATAGGAAATTGTTATTAAGTAAATATAAGTCGTTTTGATAACGCGACAATTTGTTTAATACTTCATAAGCTTGTCTAGTCGTCTGAACTACTTCTCTGAAAAGTATTTTCTTTCTATTCTGTTGGTGAATATGTTTTTTTGTAATAGGACGTTCTTCGCTATAGTAATCATAAATTTTCTCTAACTTTTCGACACGTTGTTTTAAATTATGACTATCTTGTTTAATATTATTAAACTCCGTCGTATCATTTAATACTAATTTAAACCACATAAAAATATCTGAGGATATATTTAATGAATTATAGTAAATTTTTGTTTCAAATTTAGGTGGTAGAAACACAAAGTTAACTAGAGATGAACTTATGACACCAATCATTACAAGTACAAACCTGTAAAAGGCGGTAATATAGAAAGAACCGGTATGTTGTCCCATAATGATTAATGCTGTTACACTCGCCAAAGTAGCAACATGTGCTAAATTAAATTTAAATAAAATAGCAATAAGTACTATGACGGTAACACCCATAATGATAAAATTATCACTAAAAATTGTTACCATTGTAACAGATAATATGGCACCTATAATGTTACCCAATGCTTGATCAGAAACTGTTTTAAATGAACGATAAATACTAGGTTGCATTGCAACAACAGCACTGACACCAGCTAAGGCTTTCAGACCAACATCATCCGGTAGTAAAGAAGCGATAGACATAGCTAAAATAATGGCTATACCAGTTTTAAAAATCCGAGCTCCTAGTCTCAAAAATAATGACGCCCCTTTTAAGTTTATTGAATATCTAATATTCGTATTCATTACTGTTATACACTTACTAGTTACAAAATTCAAGCTTATTTATAGTTGTTAAAATAAATCATACATAATACTGATAGCGATGTAAAACTTTAGTCAGAGATTAAAAGAGTATAAATTTGTAAAATAAAAACTCACATAGTGACATATCAAGTTAAACGTTAATAGTTAACGATATAAAATGAATCTACTATGTGAGCATTTGTTTTATTTTAATTCAATTAAAAATACTTCCTTAAAAGTTATTTCATTTGACTAAAAGCATAGTCTGCAGCTTTTAAAGTTTGTTGAATATCTTCTTCTGTATGTTCAGTTGTTAAGAACCAAGCTTCAAACTTAGAAGGTGCTAAATTGATACCTTGATTTAACATTAATTTGAAAAATTTACCGAACGCTTCGCCGTCAGAATGTTCAACTTGATCATAATGTGTGACTTTTTCATCTGTAAAGTACAATGTTAAAGATCCATAAATACGATTAATTGTAGCTGTGATATTATGTTTTTCGATTAATTTAAGTAAACCTTCTTCTAGTTGTTGGCCTAAGCTGTCTAATTTTTCATAAACACCGTCTTGTTCTAGTACTTCGAGTAATGCAATACCTGCTTTCATAGATAACGGGTTACCAGCCATTGTACCAGCTTGATATGCAGGTCCTAGAGGTGCTACTTGTTCCATAATATCTTGACGTCCACCATAGCCTCCAATTGGTAAACCACCGCCAACAATTTTACCAAATGCAGTTAAATCAGGGATAACACCTAATAAATCTTGAGCGGCACCGTAATGGAAACGGAATGCAGTAATTACTTCATCATAAATCACTAGTGTCCCATTGTTATGCGAAATTTCATTAACCTCTTCTAAAAATCCAGGTTGAGGCATTACCATTCCAAAGTTACCAACAATTGGTTCTACTAATACTGCGGCAATTTCATCACCCCAAAATTCAATTGCTTCTTTATATGCGTTAATATCATTGAAAGGTACAGTAATGACTTCACGTGCGACGCTTTCTGGAACACCAGCTGAGTCTGGAGAACCGAGCTGAGATGGGCCGCTACCTGCTGCAACCAATACTAAATCAGAATGGCCATGATAAGATCCAGCAAATTTTATAATTTTATTTCTTTTAGTATATGCACGTGCAACACGAATTGTTGTCATGACTGCTTCTGTTCCAGAATTTACAAAGCGAATTTTCTCAAGAGATGGAATTGCATCACGTAATTTTTTGCTGAATTCAATTTCTAATTCAGTCGGTGTACCAAATAAAACACCTTTAGCTGCTTGTTCTTGAATTGCTTTAGTAATATGAGGATGTGCATGCCCCGTAATAATTGGACCGTATGCTTGAAGGTAATCAATAAATTTATTGCCATCGACATCATATAAATATGCACCGTGTCCTTCTTTCATAACAACAGGTGCACCGCCTCCTACAGCTTTATAAGAACGAGAAGGGGAATTGACACCGCCTAGAATATATTCGTTTGAAAGTTGTTGTAAACGTTCACTTTCACTAAAATTCATTTATATCAACCTCTTTTAATTTAATATTTTCATCTAATATCGTATCATAAAATTATTATAATGAAGAAAAAGGTGATTATATGTTGCAAAAAGGAGAACAATTTCCAATATTTAAATTAGAAAATCAAGACGGAACTGTCATTACAAATGATACATTAAAAGGTAAAAAGGCGATTATATATTTTTATCCTAGAGATAATACACCTACTTGTACCACAGAAGCTTGTGACTTTAGAGACAATTTAGAAATGTTCAATGATTTAGATGTTGCAGTATATGGTATAAGCGGTGATTCAAAGAAAAAACACCAAAATTTTATTGAGAAACACGGATTGAATTTCGATTTATTAGTAGATGAAGATTTTAAATTAGCTAAAGAAACTGGCGTATATCAGTTGAAAAAATCATTTGGCAAAGAAAGTATGGGCATTGTAAGAACGACTTTTATAATAGATGAACAAGGTAAAGTATTAGATGTTATCGAGAAGGTTAAGGTTAAAACACAAATAGAAGAACTTAAAAACATTTTGGGGTGACATATATGAAAGTTGTTGGGTTGAATCGTATGCGTGAAGTTGAAACTGAATTACAACAACGCTTTTCAGATTTAGATTTTAAATTTTATAAAAAAGCATCAGAAATACCTGAGAGTGACTTGGCTGATTTAGATATATTAGTTGGTTATGATGGCGGTATCAATGAGGCATTTTTACAACGTTGCCCGAATTTAAAATGGATTGCATGGTTTGCAACGGGTGTAAATACATTACCGTTAGATTATATTGCAGATCACGGCATACTTTTAACTAATGGAAAAGGTGTTCAAGCTAAACAATTATCTGAATACATTTTAGCTTTCATTTTAGATGATTATAAAAAGATGAAACTATCATATGATAACCAACGACAACATATATATGATTCGAAAATAACTGGTAAACGCCTATCAGGACAAACAGTTTTATTTTTAGGTACAGGTGCAATTGCTACTAGAACTGCGAAGTTAGCAAAGGCTTTTAATATGAATTTAATTGGTCTGAGCAAGTCAGGTCAGAACAAAGATGAGTTTGACGAGATATATACTATTGAATCACTTGAAAGCACATTACCAAATGCTGACATTATTATAAATGCTTTACCAGAAACGCAAGAAACGATTCATTTACTAAAGAAAAAACATTTTGAATTAATGAAAGATGAAGCACTTTTTATAAATATAGGACGAGGTAGCATAGTTAAAGAAGCGGTCTTAATAGAAGTATTAAAAAGTAAAGTTATTCGACATGCATATTTAGATGTGTTTGAAAATGAACCTTTGAAACCTAATCATGAATTATATGAATTGGAAAATGTAACTATAACAGCGCATATAACTGGTAATGATTATGAGGCAAAGTATGACTTATTAGATATTTTTAAAAACAATCTAGTTAATTTTCTCAATAAGAATGGTCTAATTGAGAATGAAGTTGATGCTAAAAAAGGCTATTAAATGAAATCATCATGTAAATATTGACACGCGCGCAATACTACAGTTATATTTATAGTAAGTAATAATAATTATTATATAAGAAAGATGGTGATATAGATGAGTGTTGAAATAGAATCAATTGAACATGAACTAGAAGAATCAATTGCATCATTGCGACAAGCAGGCGTAAGAATTACACCTCAAAGACAAGCAATATTACGTTATTTAATTTCTTCACATACTCATCCAACAGCTGATGAAATTTATCAAGCACTTTCACCTGATTTTCCAAATATAAGTGTTGCGACAATATATAATAACTTAAGAGTGTTTAAAGATATTGGAATTGTAAAAGAATTAACATATGGAGACTCATCAAGTCGATTCGACTTTAATACACATAATCATTATCATATTATATGTGAACAATGTGGTAAGATTGTTGATTTTCAATATCCACAGTTAAATGAAATTGAAAGATTAGCTCAGCATATGACTGACTTTGACGTAACACATCATCGAATGGAAATTTATGGAGTTTGTAAAGAATGCCAAGATAAATAATTTAACTTTGGTAGTATGACAAATTAAAAAAGCGTTAGCTTACTTCATATAAGTAAGTGTAATATTTAAGAAGTTAAACGACATGAAAGTTGTTTAACTTCTTTTTTATGCTTATTCTGAAAAATATTTAAATTGAAGAAAAGAATATTCTAACTACGGAAGTGGTATTAACTAATAACTAGTATCCTTTATAAATAAACATAAAAATATTCAAACGAAGGTCTACTAAATAACTATCCATAAAGTGAGTATAAGTTTGTTTGTAAAACTGAAGTAAAAAGCATAAGGAATTACACTTTAAATACATATAGTACTTACGAATAGAAAATAATCCCTTCAACAGTAATTTTTAAACAAAAATAAGTGTTGTTTTATGTTGACTCTACTAGAATAACTTGATATTATATAAAAGTCGTCAAACGGCACTAATATTTAAAAAACAAATGTTTTAAGTTGTTGATTTAAAATATTAATAAAGTGTAAATTTGACTATTGAAATTCGAACAAATACATAATAAAATAATATTTGTTGAATTAATTGAGTTAGGAAATTTATTTTTTAGAAATAAAATAATTAAAAATAATTCTTGACTTACAAAAACTTACGAGTTATAATTAAATCTTGTAAGTGACAAACGAACATTGAAAACTGAATGACAATATGTCAACGTTAATTCCAAAAACGTAACTATAAGTTACAAACATTATTTAGTATTTATGAGCTAATCAAACATCATAATTTTTATGGAGAGTTTGATCC
>OCLO01000017.1_pt1 | contig 94611 bp, 67 predicted proteins | sample 1481391 | NCBI WGS metagenome assembly OCLO01 (sample SAMN00990124, study PRJEB22392) | human gut metagenome | reverse complement strand
ACAATAGAAGAAATAGATTTAATTGGTAGTCATTTAGATAAAGAAATCGAAGATTGTGCTCAAATTAGAAAACAGGCCCGTAAAAAAGAACTGAAAGATGAGACAGTAGATGCTCATCTTTTTTTTAGAACTTTTTTAAGGTTGAGAATGTATATCACATTTTATACACATTTGATTTGTAAGAAATGTTTTGATTTATACAAATCATATCTTGAAAAATAACCAATTTAGCCTCATTCGGTTTGATTTAATTTGTTAAATTTAAGGCTAACTAATTAATTTAGTTTAATCAATTTTCATGAGAGTTATATGTAATAAAAATTCAATGCGTATCTTTTTTGAAGAAATATATGTAGAATTGTTGCAATTTAATGGTAATATTGATATATTTTCTTTGTATATAAATTATAAAATTAATATGTAATAGAGTGATTTGTTTTATGTACTATTATCTTATTTCTAAATATTAACTCTATTGATTATTGGTTTTTATACTTATTTAATTTTATTCAACTTTGACAATTGAATAGAAAGCAAGTTTATTTACACTTGTAGTTTTATGCATAAGTTAGCACATACAAGTTTTGGGATTGTTGGGATGTTTGTTAATACTTGTATGGTAGCTAAATATGTGATTATTAATTGGGAGATGTTTAGCATGAAAAAAGTAAATAACGACACTGTATTTGGGATTTTGCAATTAGAAACACTTTTGGGTGACATTAACTCAATTTTCAGCGAGATTGAAAGCGAATACAAAATGTCTAGAGAAGAAATTTTAATTTTACTAACTTTATGGCAAAAAGGTTCTATGACGCTTAAAGAAATGGACAGATTTGTTGAAGTTAAACCGTATAAGCGTACGAGAACGTATAATAATTTAGTTGAATTAGAATGGATTTACAAAGAGCGTCCTGTTGACGATGAAAGAACAGTTATTATTCATTTCAATGAAAAGTTACAACAAGAGAAAGTAGAGTTGTTGAATTTCATCAGTGATGCGATTGCAAGTAGAGCAACAGCAATGCAAAATAGTTTAAACGCAATTATTGCTGTGTAAGTTTAATAGCATAAAAAGAGGTTTTCATTAAGTTGAAAACCTCTTTTTGTTGTTGGTATTAATTTTTCAAATGTTGACTACTCAATCCTAAATTATAAATAGTATAGCGCAGCAAATGCTTAAGAAATTTTTTCTATGGCACAAATGAATGGAGCATGATTACGTTGGTTTAAAAATTGATATTGCAAAACTTGCGCATGCTTTTGATCTAAAGTACTCAAGTAATCAAGCAATGCATGCTTCTCAATTTGTCCTTCGCTATGACCATGATATATAACAAGTACAATAATACCTTCAATTGACATTAATGATAGCAATGAATTAATAGCTTGGATTGTCGTGTCAGGCTTTGTCACGATAGATTTATCACCTTTAGGCAAATAACCTAGGTTAAAGATGGCTGCATCAATATGACCTTTATGTGCATCATTTATATGATGTTCAATATTTTCATGTCCATCTTTTATTAAAGAAACATGATTGAAATCCTTAACTTTATCACGTGTATTTTCCAAAGCTAAATCTTGAATGTCGAAACCATAAACATGTCCTTCTGGTACTTGTTCGGCTAAAAATAAAGTGTCATTGCCGTTACCGCAAGTTGCGTCTACAACAATACTTTCTGGTGTTATATGTTGTTTAATAAGTGTTTTTGAAAAAGGGAGTATACGTTCTAATTTCATTGCTTCACCTTAGACTTGTAACGCAAGCCTTGATAAGAATTTCTACGTGCTAATTCAGCATCGATGCCATTTAATACTTCCCATTTATTAACACTCCACATTGGACCGACCATGATATCTATTGGACCATCACCGGTAATTCGGTGAACGATTATTTCAGGGGGAATCACTTCTAATTGATCCACAACTAGGTTTGTGTATTCTTCTTGAGTCATAAAAGTTAATAAACCTTTATCGTATTGTTTTACCATCGGTGTACCTTTTAACAAATGAAGTAAATGAATTTTAATACCTTGTACATCCATTTGTGCAACTTCTTTGGCAGTAGCCATCATCATGTCATAGTCTTCGCCAGGTAAGCCATTAATGATGTGTGTACATACATTGATATTATGCTTACGTAATTTTGCCACACCATCATAATAAGTTTTCATATCATGGGCACGATTGATTAAATCAGATGTTGATTGATGGATTGTTTGTAGTCCTAATTCAACCCATAAGTATGTTCGTTGATTCAAATCTGCTAAATATTCGACAACATCGTCTGGTAGACAGTCAGGACGCGTACCAATAGATAATCCCACAACACCCGGTTCTTTAAGTACAGGTTCGAATTTTTCTTTTAATACTTCAACTGGTGCATGTGTATTTGTAAATGCCTGAAAATAAGCAATATATTTTCCTTCGTGCCATTTCTCATGCATCTTTTCCTTAATTTCTTTAAATTGTACTGCGATTGAATCTGCACGATTACCTGCAAAGTCTCCGCTACCTGCAGCAGAACAAAATGTACATCCACCATGTGCTACAGTGCCATCGCGGTTAGGACAGTCAAACCCGCCATCCAATGCAACTTTAAATATTTTTTGTCCAAATTTATTTTTTAAATGGTAATTCCATGTGTGATAACGTTTGTTTTCAAAAGCGTATTGGAAATGATTGCCCATATGTCATTTTCCTTTCTATAAAAAAAGAGTTCTAAGTACAGATTTTAACATATTTTAATGTTATAGTGTTTATTATAGTTTGACAAAAAAGAGAGAGGAACTATGAAATATGAATATACCTAAATCAGTCTGGTGGCTAGTAATTGGCATGGCGTTAAATATTACTGGTTCCAGTTTTTTGTGGCCTTTAAATACAATTTATATGAAACAAGAACTTGGAAAAAGTTTAACTGTTGCTGGTTTAGTGCTAATGATAAATTCATTTGGCATGGTTATTGGAAACTTATTAGGTGGTTCACTATTTGATAAATTAGGTGGATACAAGACGATTTTAATTGGAACTTTCACTTGTCTTTGTAGTACAACGCTACTTAATTTCTTTCACGGGTGGCCTTGGTATGCTGTATGGCTTGTAATGTTAGGCTTTGGTGGCGGAATGATTATTCCTGCGATATACGCTATGGCTGGAGCAGTGTGGCCAAATGGCGGAAGACAAACGTTTAATGCGATATACTTAGCGCAAAATATTGGTGTGGCTGTCGGTGCTGCAATGGGCGGCTTTGTCGCAGAATTTAGCTTTAACTATATCTTTTTAGCCAATCTTATTATGTATGTTGTGTTTGCGCTTGTCGCGGTAACGCAATTTAATATTGAAATTAATGCGAAAGTTAAATATCCAACTCATTTAGATATTACTGGTAAAAAGAATAAAGCAAGATTTATTTCATTAGTACTAATTTGTGCAATGTTTGCAATTTGTTGGGTTGCGTATATTCAATGGGAGTCTACAATCGCATCATTTACACAATCTATTAATATTTCAATGGCACAATATAGTGTTTTATGGACAATTAACGGAATAATGATTTTAGTAGCACAACCATTAATTAAACCGATTCTCTATCTGTTAAAAGGAAACTTAAAGAAGCAAATGTTTGTTGGCATCATCATTTTTATGTTGTCGTTCTTTGTCACGAGTTTTGCCGAAAACTTTACAATATTTGTTGTCGGTATGATTATTTTAACTTTTGGAGAAATGTTTGTATGGCCAGCAGTTCCAACTATAGCCAATCAGTTAGCGCCAGATGGTAAGCAAGGACAGTACCAAGGTTTTGTGAATTCAGCTGCTACAGTAGGAAAAGCATTTGGTCCATTTCTTGGTGGTGTATTAGTTGATGCGTTTAATATGCGCATGATGTTTATCGGTATGATGCTACTACTTGTATTTGCATTAATATTATTAATGGTTTTCAAGGAGAATAATACGCAACCTAAAAAAATAGATGCATAATGAGTAAATAGAATTAACGTTATAGACTTGAAATAAATGTCGTTATAACATAATATTAATTTGTATAATTTAATTTCGTTTGGAGCTTTTCTACAGAAAGCTAGTGATGCTGAGAGCTAGTGTTAAGGACTAAATGTAAATCGTATTAATTTTAAATTGAATGAATGACATCTCTTACTATTAAAATGAGTGCACAATTTTTGTGAAATAGGGTGGTAACGCGGCAAATGTCGTCCCTATGTAAATAGAATAGTTAGAGGTGTCTTTTTTATTGAATAGGAGGAAATGTGTTGAATTACAACCACAATCAAATTGAAAAGAAATGGCAAGACTATTGGGACGAAAATAAAACATTTAAAACAAATGATAACTTAGGTCAAAAGAAATTTTATGCTTTAGACATGTTTCCATATCCATCAGGTGCTGGTTTACATGTTGGACATCCTGAGGGCTATACAGCAACAGATATCATTTCAAGATATAAAAGAATGCAAGGATATAATGTATTACATCCGATGGGGTGGGATGCATTCGGATTACCAGCAGAGCAATATGCTTTAGACACTGGCAACGACCCACGTGAATTTACAAAGAAAAATATCCAAACTTTTAAACGACAAATTAAAGAATTAGGGTTCAGTTATGATTGGGATCGTGAAGTTAATACAACAGATCCAGAATACTATAAATGGACACAGTGGATTTTCATACAGTTATATAACAAAGGTTTAGCATACGTTGATGAAGTTGCAGTTAACTGGTGTCCAGCATTAGGCACTGTTTTATCTAACGAAGAAGTGATTGATGGTGTCTCTGAACGTGGTGGACATCCAGTTTATCGTAAGCCGATGAAACAATGGGTACTTAAAATCACAGAATATGCAGATCAATTATTAGCAGATTTAGATGATTTAGATTGGCCTGAATCTTTAAAAGATATGCAGCGCAATTGGATTGGACGTTCTGAAGGGGCCAAAGTTTCATTTGATGTAGATAATACGGAAGCGGAAGGAAAAGTAGAAGTATTTACGACTAGACCAGATACAATCTATGGTGCATCATTCTTAGTCTTAAGTCCTGAACATGCATTAGTTAATTCAATTACAACTGATGAATATAAAGAAAAAGTAAAAGCTTATCAAACAGAAGCTTCTAAAAAGTCAGATTTAGAACGTACAGATTTAGCAAAAGATAAATCAGGTGTGTTTACTGGTGCATATGCAATTAATCCTTTATCTGGTGAAAAAGTACAAATTTGGATTGCTGATTATGTATTATCAACATATGGTACTGGAGCAATTATGGCAGTACCAGCGCATGATGACAGAGATTATGAATTTGCTAAAAAGTTTGATTTGCCAATCATTGAAGTCATCGAAGGTGGAAATGTTGAAGAAGCAGCATACACTGGTGAAGGTAAACATATTAATTCTGGTGAACTTGATGGTTTAGAAAATGAAGCGGCAATTACTAAAGCTATTCAATTATTAGAGCAAAAAGGTGCTGGCGAAAAGAAAGTTAATTACAAATTAAGAGATTGGTTATTCAGTCGTCAGCGTTATTGGGGCGAACCAATTCCTGTCATTCATTGGGAAGATGGAACAATGACAACTGTTCCTGAAGAAGAGCTACCATTGTTGTTACCTGAAACAGATGAAATCAAGCCATCAGGGACTGGTGAGTCTCCACTAGCTAATATTGATTCATTTGTAAATGTTGTAGATGAAAAAACAGGTATGAAAGGACGTCGTGAAACAAATACAATGCCACAATGGGCAGGTAGTTGTTGGTATTATTTACGTTACATCGATCCTAAAAATGAAAATATGTTAGCAGATCCTGAAAAATTAAAACATTGGTTACCTGTTGATTTATATATCGGTGGAGTAGAACATGCGGTTCTTCACTTATTATATGCAAGATTTTGGCATAAAGTCCTTTATGATTTGGGTATCGTACCTACTAAAGAACCTTTCCAAAAATTATTTAACCAAGGTATGATTTTAGGAGAAGGTAATGAGAAGATGAGTAAATCTAAAGGAAATGTAATCAATCCTGATGATATAGTACAGTCTCATGGTGCAGATACTTTACGTCTTTACGAAATGTTTATGGGACCTTTAGATGCTGCAATTGCATGGAGTGAAAAAGGATTAGATGGGTCTCGTCGATTCTTAGATCGCGTATGGCGTTTAATGGTAAATGAAGATGGAACATTGAGTTCAAAAATTGTAACTACAAATAATAAATCTTTAGATAAAGTTTATAACCAAACTGTTAAAAAGGTAACAGAAGACTTTGAAACATTAGGATTTAATACTGCTATTAGTCAATTAATGGTATTTATTAATGAGTGTTATAAAGTTGATGAAGTTTATAAACCTTACATTGAAGGCTTCGTTAAAATGTTAGCACCTATTGCACCACATATCGGTGAAGAATTATGGTCAAAATTAGGACATGAAGAGTCTATTACGTACCAACCTTGGCCAACTTATGACGAAGCACTACTTGTAGATGATGAAGTAGAAATCGTTGTTCAAGTAAATGGTAAATTGAGAGCTAAAATTAAAATTGCTAAAGATACATCAAAAGAAGAAATGCAAGAAATTGCCTTATCTAATGACAATGTTAAAGCGAGTATTGAAGGTAAAGACATCATGAAAGTCATCGCTGTTCCTCAAAAATTAGTCAATATTGTAGCTAAATAATGTTTTAAGGAGGACTTTGAAATGAAGTCAATTACTACAGATGAATTAAAAAACAAACTTTTAGAATCTAAACCAGTTCAAATTGTTGATGTTCGTACTGACGAAGAAACAGCAATGGGATATATTCCTAATGCAAAGTTGATTCCAATGGATACCCTTCCGAATCATTTAAATTCATTTAATAAAAATGAAATATATTATATTGTATGTGCTGGTGGAGTTCGAAGCGCTAAAGTTGTAGAATATTTAGAGGCAAATGGCATTGATGCCGTAAATGTCGAAGGCGGCATGCACGCATGGGGCGATGAAGGTTTGGAAATAAAAAGTATTTAAAGTAGTGACATAATTTAAAATAATATTACATTTGTAATGACACCAAGTAACGTTTCGGTTGCTTGGTGTTTTTTGGTATGAATTACTTTCTGTTACAAAACAATCTAAAGCGTTCTTGTTATGTTTTATTAAGATTTTAATTACAAAACGGAAACTAAATTGTAATAAAATAAAACTTTATTTTATAAAATGATGATGATAAAATTGAGTGAACTTAAAATATTGTACAAAATAATATAGCTATAAACATAATGTGAGGGAGCGTATATTTTTAGCATAATTCTTAACAACACAGCAGAGAACAGACAACCAGGAGGAAAATGAAATGAATTTGTTAAAGAAAAATAAATATAGTATTAGGAAGTATAAAGTAGGCATATTCTCTACTTTAATCGGAACAGTTTTATTACTTTCAAACCCAAATGGTGCACAAGCCTTAACTACGGATAATAATGTACAAAGCGATACTAATCAAGCAACACCTGTAAATTCACAAGATAAAGATGTTGCTAATAATAGAGGTTTAGCAAATAGTGCGCAGAATACACCTAATCAATCTGCAACAACCAATCAAGCAACGAATCAAGCATTGGTTAATCATAATAATGGTAGTATAGTAAATCAAGCTACGCCAACATCAGTGCAATCAAGTACGCCTTCAGCACAAAACAATAATCATACAGATGGCAATACAACAGCAACTGAGACAGTGTCAAACGCTAATAATAATGATGCAGTGTCGAATAATACCACATTAAATGTACCAAATAAAACAAATGAAAATGGTTCAGGAGGACATCTAACTTTAAAGGAAATTCAAGAAGATGTTCGTCATTCTTCAGATAAACCAGAGCTAGTTGCAATTGCTGAACCAGCATCTAATAGACCGAAAAAGAGAAGTAAACGTGCGGCACCGGCAGATCCTAATGCAACTCCAGCAGATCCAGCGGCTGCAGCGGCAGGAAACGGTGGTGCACCAGTTGCAATTACAGCGCCATACACGCCTACAACTGATCCTAATGCCAATAATGCAGGACAAAATGCACCTAACGAAGTGCTGTCATTTGATGACAATGGTATTAGACCAAGTACCAACCGTTCTGTACCATCAGTAACAGTTGTTGATAATTTACCAGGCTTTACACTTATCAATGGTGGTAAAGTAGGTGTGTTTAGTCATGCGATGGTTAGAACAAGTATGTTTGATTCAGCTGATGCTAAGAACTATCAAGCACAAGGAAATGTAATTGCATTAGGTCGTATTAAGGGAAATGATACAAATGATCATGGTGATTTTAATGGAATTGAGAAAACATTAACAGTAAATCCAAATTCTGAATTAATTTTCGAATTTAATACGATGACTACAAAAAACTATCAAGGTGTGACAAATTTAATAATTAAAAATGCTGATAATGATACTGTTATTGCAGAAAAATCAGTAGCTTATGGTCCGATTTGGCGTTTGTTTAAAGTGCCTGAAAATGTTAGTCACTTAAAAATTCAATTTGTACCTAAAAATGATGCAATAACAGATGCGCGTGGCATTTATCAACTAAGAGACGGTTATAAATACTATGACTTTGTTGACTCAATTGGTCTACATTCTGGTTCGCATGTTTATGTTGAAAGACGAACAATGGAACCTACAGCTACTAATAATAAAGAATTTACAGTCACAACTTCATTAAAGAATAATGGTAACTTCGGTGCTTCATTTAATACAGATGATTTTGTATATCAAGTTCAATTACCTGAAGGGGTAGAATATGTTAATAACTCATTGACTAAAGATTTTCCAAGCAGTAATTCAGGTGTTGATATGAATGATTTTAATGTGACGTATGATGCGGCGAATCGAGTGATAACAATTAAAAGTACTGGTGGAGGTTCAGGTAACTCGCCGGCACGATTAATGCCTGATAAAATATTGGATTTAAAGTATAAGTTGCGTGTTAATAATGTACCGACACCAAGAACAGTAACATTTAATGATACATTAACATATAAAACATATACACAAGATTTTATTAATTCACCTGCTGAAAGTCATACTGTAAGGACAAATCCATATACAATCGATATCATCATGAATAAAGATGCATTACAAGCCGAGGTTGATAGACGCATTCAACAAGCTGATTATACATTTGCATCATTAGATATCTTTAATGATCTTAAAAGACGTGCACAAACGATTTTAGATGAAAATCGTAACAATGTACCATTAAATAAAAGAGTTTCTCAAGCAGATATTGATTCATTAACTAATCAAATGCAACATACGTTAATTCGAAGTGTTGATGCTGAAAATGCAGTTAATAAAAAAGTTGACCAAATGGAAGATTTAGTTAATCAAAATGATGAATTGACAGATGAAGAAAAACAAGCAGCAATACAAGTTATCGAGGAACATAAAAATGAAATAATTGGTAATATTGGTGACCAAACGACTGATGATGGCGTTACTAGAATCAAAGATCAAGGTATACAGACCTTAAGTGGGGATACTGCAACACCGGTTGTTAAACCAAATGCTAAAAAAGCAATACGTGATAAAGCAACGAAACAAAGGGAAATTATCAATGCAACACCAGATGCTACTGAAGACGAGATTCAAGATGCACTAAATCAATTAGCTACGGATGAAACAGATGCTATTGATAATGTTACGAATGCTACTACAAATGCTGACGTTGAAATAGCTAAAAATAATGGCATCAATACTATTGGAGCAGTTGTTCCTCAAGTGACACATAAACAAGCTGCAAGAGATGCAATTAACCAAGCAACAGCAACGAAAAGACAACAAATAAATAGTAATAGAGAAGCAACTCAGGAAGAGAAAAATGCAGCATTGAACGAATTAACTCAAGCAACCAACCATGCTTTAGAACAAATCAATCAAGCAACAACAAATGCTGATGTTGATAACGCCAAAGGAGATGGTCTAAATGCCATTAATCCAATTGCTCCTGTAACTGTTGTTAAGCAAGCTGCAAGGGATGCTGTATCACATGATGCACAACAACATATCGCAGAAATCAATGCTAATCCTGATGCGACTCAAGAAGAAAGACAAGCAGCAATTGACAAAGTGAATGCTGCTGTAACTGCAGCAAACACAAACATTTTAAACGCTAATACCAATGCTGATGTTGAACAAGTAAAGACAAATGCGATTCAAGGAATACAAGCAATTACACCAGCTACAAAAGTAAAAACAGATGCAAAAAATGCCATCGATAAAAGTGCGGAAACGCAACATAATACGATATTTAATAATAATGATGCGACGCTCGAAGAACAACAAGCAGCACAACAATTACTTGATCAAGCTGTAGCCACAGCGAAGCAAAATATTAATGCAGCAGATACGAATCAAGAAGTTGCACAAGCAAAAGATCAGGGCACACAAAATATAGTTGTGATTCAACCGGCAACACAAGTTAAAACGGATGCTCGCAATGTTGTAAATGATAAAGCGCGAGAGGCGATAACAAATATCAATGCTACACCTGGCGCGACTCGAGAAGAGAAACAAGAAGCGATAAATCGTGTCAATACACTTAAAAATAGAGCATTAACTGATATTGGTGTGACGTCTACTACTGCGATGGTCAATAGTATTAGAGACGATGCAGTCAATCAAATCGGCGCAGTTCAACCGCATGTAACGAAGAAACAAACTGCTACAGGTGTATTAAATGATTTAGCAACTGCTAAAAAGCAAGAAATTAATCAAAACACAAATGCAACAACTGAAGAAAAGCAAGTGGCTTTAAATCAAGTGGATCAAGAGTTAGCAACGGCAATTAATAATATAAATAAAGCTGATACAAATGCGGAAGTAGATCAAGCGCAACAATTAGGTACAAAAGCAATTAATGCGATTCAGCCAAATATTGTTAAAAAACCTGCAGCATTAGCACAAATCAATCAGCATTATAATGCTAAATTAGCTGAAATCAATGCTACACCAGATGCAACGAATGATGAGAAAAATGCTGCGATCAATACTTTAAATCTAGACAGACAACAAGCTATTGAAAGTATTAAACAAGCTAACACAAATGCAGAAGTAGACCAAGCTGCGACAGTAGCAGAGAATAATATCGATGCTGTTCAAGTTGACGTAGTAAAAAAACAAGCAGCGCGAGATAAAATCACTGCTGAAGTGGCGAAGCGTATTGAAGCGGTTAAACAAACACCTAATGCAACTGATGAAGAAAAGCAGGCTGCTGTTAATCAAATCAATCAACTTAAAGATCAAGCATTTAATCAAATTAATCAAAACCAAACAAATGATCAGGTAGACACAACTACAAATCAAGCGCTAAAAGCTATAGATAATGTTGAAGCTGAAGTAGTAATTAAACCAAAGGCAATTGCAGATATTGAAAAAGCTGTTAAAGAAAAGCAACAGCAAATTGATAATAGTCTTGATTCAACAGATAATGAGAAAGAAGTTGCTTCACAAGCATTAGCAAAAGAAAAAGAAAAAGCACTTGCAGCTATTGACCAAGCTCAAACGAATAGTCAGGTGAATCAAGCAGCAACAAATGGTGTATCAGCGATTAAAATTATTCAACCTGAAACAAAAGTTAAACCAGCTGCACGTGAAAAAATCAATCAAAAAGCGAATGAATTACGTGCTAAGATTAATCAGGATAAAGAAGCAACAGCAGAAGAAAGACAAGTAGCACTAGATAAAATCAATGAATTTGTAAATCAAGCCATGACAGATATTACGAATAATAGAACAAATCAACAAGTTGATGATACAACAAGTCAAGCGCTTGATAGCATTGCTTTAGTGACGCCTGACCATATTGTTAGAGCAGCTGCTAGAGATGCAGTTAAGCAACAATATGAAGCTAAAAAGCGCGAAATTGAGCAAGCGGAACATGCGACTGATGAAGAAAAACAAGTTGCTTTAAATCAATTAGCGAATAATGAAAAACGTGCATTACAAAACATCAATCAAGCAGTAACGAATAATGATGTGAAACGTGTTGAAACAAATGGCATTGCTACACTAAAAGGTGTACAACCTCATATTGTAATTAAGCCTGAAGCACAACAAGCAATAAAAGCAAGTGCAGAAAATCAAGTAGAATCAATAAAAGATACACCACATGCAACAGTTGATGAATTAGATGAAGCGAATCAATTAATTAGCGACACACTCAAACAAGCGCAACAAGAAATAGAAAATACAAATCAAGATGCTGCTGTTACTGATGTTAGAAATCAAACAATCAAGGCAATAGAGCAAATAAAACCTAAAGTAAGACGTAAACGAGCTGCGCTTGATAGCATTGAAGAAAATAATAAAAATCAACTCGATGCAATCCGAAATACGTTGGATACTACTCAAGATGAAAGAGATGTTGCTATTGATACTTTAAATAAAATTGTAAATACAATTAAAAATGACATTGCACAAAACAAAACGAATGCAGAAGTGGATCGAACTGAGACTGATGGCAACGACAACATCAAAGTGATTTTACCTAAAGTTCAAGTTAAACCAGCAGCGCGTCAATCTGTTGGTGTAAAAGCCGAAGCTCAAAATGCACTAATCGATCAAAGCGATTTATCAACTGAAGAAGAAAGACTAGCTGCTAAACATTTAGTAGAACAAGCACTTAATCAGGCTATTGATCAGATCAATCATGCAGATAAGACTGCCCAAGTTAATCAAGATAGTATAAATGCTCAAAATATTATTTCAAAAATTAAACCAGCGACAACAGTTAAAGCAACAGCATTACAACAAATTCAAAATATCGCTACAAATAAAATTAATTTAATTAAAGCAAATAACGAAGCGACAGATGAAGAACAAAATATTGCAATAGCACAAGTTGAAAAAGAGTTAATTAAAGCTAAACAACAAATTGCTAGTGCAGTGACTAATGCTGATGTGGCATATTTATTGCATGATGAGAAAAACGAAATTCGTGAAATCGAACCTGTTATTAACAGAAAGGCGTCTGCTCGAGAACAATTGACAACATTATTCAACGATAAAAAACAAGCAATTGAAGCGAATATTCAAGCAACGGTAGAAGAAAGAAATAGTATATTAGCACAGTTACAAAATATTTATGACACTGCTATTGGACAAATTGATCAAGATCGTAGCAATGCACAAGTTGATAAAACAGCATCATTAAATCTACAAACAATACATGATTTAGATGTACATCCTATTAAAAAGCCAGATGCTGAAAAAACGATTAATGATGATCTTGCACGCGTCACTGCTTTAGTGCAAAATTATCGAAAAGTAAGTAATCGTAATAAGGCTGATGCATTAAAAGCTATAACTGCTTTAAAATTACAAATGGATGAAGAATTAAAAACAGCACGCACTAATGCTGATGTTGATGCAGTTTTAAAACGATTTAATGTTGCATTAAGCGATATAGAAGCAGTAATTACTGAAAAAGAAAATAGCTTACTGCGAATTGATAACATTGCTCAACAAACATATGCGAAATTCAAAGCGATCGCAACACCAGAACAATTAGCTAAAGTAAAAGTATTAATTGATCAATATGTTGCAGATGGCAATAGAATGATTGATGAAGATGCGACATTAAATGACATCAAACAACACACGCAATTCATTGTTGATGAAATTTTAGCAATTAAATTACCAGCTGAAGAGACGAAAGTATCACCAAAAGAAATTCAGCCAGCTCCAAAAGTTTGTACGCCTATTAAAAAAGAAGAGACACATGAATCGCGCAAAGTTGAAAAAGAACTTCCAAATACAGGTTCTGAAGGAATGGATTTACCATTGAAAGAATTTGCACTGATTACAGGTGCGGCTTTGTTAGCTAGAAGACGTACTAAAAACGAAAAAGAATCATAATTAACGAAATGACCTTAATATAACGACACTTTTTAGTGACTCAGTTATATTAAGGTCATTTTTATTTGAATGAAAAAGTTGATCTACTAAAGAGAATCGAACCAAATTTTATACTATTATTCCATTGATGCATGTGAGTAATGTCCGGCATATAATCCAGCGACATGTCCTGTTACGAGTGCACTTGTAATATTATAACCACCAGTATAACCATGTATATCTAATACTTCACCACATAAAAATAATCCCGGAACTAATTTAGACATCATTGTTTTAGGTTGAATTTCTTTAAGTGACACACCACCACCTGTGACAAATGCCTTATCTATAGGTAATGTCCCGTTCACCTTAAATACAAACCCTTTAAACATATTTACTAAGTCGTTCAATTGTTGATTTGATAAGTGATGTGATGTGGTATTTTCATCGATTCCTGCTTGTTCCAGCATGAACAGTAAGTAGCGCTCTTCAATTAGACCATGCAAACTGTTTTTAATGATTTTATCTGGTGTGTCCAATAATAATGATGTGATGTGTTGTTTTAATTGTTCATGGTTTAATTCAGGAAATGCATCGATTGCCATAGAAATGTGCTGTGTCTTTTGATTTTTTTGTTCTTTATAAACAAACTGACTACATCTTAATGCAGCTGGACCACTGATACCAAAATGAGTAAATAACATATCCATTTGATGACTGATGCGTTTTTTACCATTTTTCTTAAGTACTGACAATTCAACATCTTTTAAACTTAAACCTTTTAGACGATTGGATTTGATGAAAGGTTCAGCTGATGTAATTGGAACTTCGGTCGGGAATAACTCAGTAATGGTATGACCTAAATCTTGTGCGAACTTATAACCATCACCAGTTGAACCAGTTTGAGGGACACTTGTACCACCTGTAGCAATCACTAGCGAATGGCTTTCATAACTATTATTTTGAGTATGTACAGTGAAAGTTTGGTCTGTATTAACTTCGATTCTACTAACAGCTTCTTCTTCTTTAATCGTTACATGTTGGCGTTCGATAGTTGTCACTAATGTATCAACCACGTCTTGTGCTTTGTTGGAAACTGGAAACATACGCCCGTGATCTTCTTCTTTTAATTTAACACCCCTAGACTCAAAAAAATCTATGATGGATTCATTATCAAAAATTGAAAAGGGACTATATAAAAATTTCCCATTTCCAGGAATGTTCTTAATAATTTCAGCATATGGTAATCGATTAGTTACGTTACATCTACCGCCACCAGATATTTTGAGTTTACGACCTAGACCTTTCTTTTTTTCAATGAGTAACACACTGCTACTTTGTTCGCTTGCAGCTACTGCCGCCATTAAGCCGCTAGGTCCGCCTCCGATAATAATTGTTTGATACATATACGCTTCCTCCAAATTTGTTACTGGACATTCAATTGCTATTTTATAGTACTTTTTTAAACTTTGCTATATCTCTTGTGTTATGAGATGACAATTATGTTGAATATATTTATAATGTGAACTTCATAAAAAATGAAGATGTATGTGTATGATAAGAATGATTTTTCTACTGTTATGCGATGTTCATCTCAAATAGTAGTATAATGTTTATATGAAATTTCGTAATATTCTAATCAAAATCTAGTATTCAATGACAATGTGTTGATAATTTTGTTATGATAATTCATTGAATATACGACAATGAAATAAAGTTTTGTGATATATTCATAATAATGAAAAATGATTTTACAGAGAAACAGCTTTTAGTTTACAAAACTTTAATAAACATGAGATAGGGAGATTCGTAATGAGTGAAAGTAAAGAAATGGTGCGTGGAACCTTTTTAATTACCATTAGTATATTAATTACCAAGGTATTGGGCGTACTTTTTATCATTCCATTCAACTATTTAATTGGTGGACAAGAAAATATGGCGCCGTTCACATACGCTTATGCACCATATAATATTGCAATTGCAGTTGCGACAGCAGGTGTACCATTAGCAGCTTCGAAATATGTTGCGAAATATAATGCTATTGGGGCATATAAAGTAAGTCAGAAATTTTATAAATCGAGTTTTATTGTAATGAGTATTACCGGTGTTTTAGGTTTCTTGGTACTGTATTTCTTAGCACCTTATATTTCTGAATTAACATTAGCTAGAAACATTCATGATAAAAACGGTTGGTCAGTCGATGATATTACTTGGATTATAAGAATCATTAGTATGGTTGTTATCTTTATTCCTGTATTAGCGACATGGAGAGGGATATTCCAAGGTTATAAATCTATGGGGCCAACAGCAGTGTCAGAAGTAACTGAGCAAATTGCACGCGTGATTTTCATATTAATCGGAAGTTATTTAGTACTAAATGTCTTTGATGGCTCTATTTTATTAGCCAATGGTATTGCTACTTTTGCAGCAGCAGTTGGTGCGATTATTGGTATATTCACACTCTGGTATTACTGGAGAAAGCGTAAGCATAATATTGATCGTATGGTCGAATCTGATTACACAGATATAGATGTGTCATATGGCAAGATGTATAAAGAAATTATTGCTTATAGTATACCGTTCGTTATTGTAAGTTTGAATTATCCATTATTTAACTTAGTAGATCAATTTACACATAACGGTGCTTTATCTTTAGTTGGTATACCTTCACAGTTACAAGATATATTCTTTAATATGCTAAATATGTCAACTAATAAAATTGTAATGATTCCGACATCATTAAGTGCTGGTTTTGCAGTGAGTTTAATTCCTTATATTACAAAAACATTTGCAGAAGGTCGCTTACATGAAATGCATCATCAAATTAGAACATCTATTGGTGTATTAATGTTTATAACTGTTCCAGCTAGTATTGGAATTATGGCCTTGGCACAACCATTATTCACAGTTTTCTATGGTTACGATCCAATTGTTTTAGGTCATGACCCTAACCATGATGGTAGTCGCTTATTATTCTATTATGCGCCTGTAGCAATACTAATTTCACTATTAAGTGTAACGGCATCAATGTTACAAGGTATAGATAAACAGAAATTAACAGTTTATGTTATTTTAGCTTCTGTAGTTATCAAGTTAGCGTTAAACTATCCATTAATTATGTTATTCCATACACCTGGTGCAATTTTAAGTACTAGTATCGCATTATTATTTGCAATTGGATGTAATTTCTATATTCTTAAAAAATATGCGAAGTTTAAATTCAGCTATAGTTGGATTCATTTTGCAAAAATATTCTTGTATTCATTTATTATGATGCTAGGTGTAGAATTAGTATTTTTCCTTGCAAATCTATTCTTAGAACCTACTAAACTTGGTTACTTAATCATTATTATTTTAGGTGTTACAGTAGGTATTCTAATTTACGGTACAATCACAATTAAAACGCGTCTTGCGGACGAATTCTTAGGTGAAATTCCTGAAAAATTAAGACGTAGAGTTAGGTTTTTACGATGAGAATAGATAAATTTTTAGCAAATATGGGCGTCGGTACACGTAATGAGGTCAAACAGTTACTTAAAAAAGGCCTTGTAAATGTCAACGAACAAGTAATTAAATCACCAAAAACACATATAGAACCAGAAAACGATAAGATAACAGTTCGTGGAGAATTAATAGAATACATTGAAAATGTCTATATTATGTTAAATAAGCCAAAAGGTTATATATCAGCAACTGAAGATCATCATTCAAAAACCGTTATTGATTTAATACCTGAATACCAACATCTAAATATTTTTCCGGTTGGTCGTCTTGATAAAGATACAGAAGGGCTTTTATTGATAACGAATGATGGTGATTTTAATCATGAATTAATGAGTCCAAACAAACATGTTTCTAAAAAATATGAAGTTATTTCAGCAAATCCTATCACTGAAGACGACATTCAAGCTTTTAAAGAGGGTGTAACACTGTCTGATGGCAAGGTTAAGCCTGCAATATTAACTTATATTGATAATCAAACGTCACACGTAACAATTTATGAAGGAAAATATCATCAAGTTAAACGAATGTTTCATAGCATTCAAAATGAGGTATTACATTTAAGACGTATCAAAATTGCTGATTTAGAATTGGACAGCAATTTAGATTCAGGAGAATATCGTTTATTAACTGAAAATGATTTTGACAAATTAAATTATAAATAAAAGGGAGACGATTGATATGGCAAAAGGTAATTTATTTAAAGCGATTTTAGGTATAGGTGGCGCTGTAGCAGCTGTACTTGTTACACGTAAAGATAGTCGTGACAAGCTGAAAGCAGAATATAATAAATATAAACAAGATCCTCAAAGCTATAAAGATAATGCTAAGGATAAAGCGACGCAATTAGGAACAATTGCTAATGAAACAATTAAAGAAGTAAAAACAAATCCGAAAGAATATGCTAATAGATTAAAAAATAATCCAAAAGCATTTTTCGAAGAAGAAAAATCAAAATTTACCGAATATGACAATAAGACTGACGAAAGTATTGAAAAAGGTAAATTTGATGATGAAGGTGGCGCAGCACCAAATAATAATTTACGTATCGTCACTGAAGAAGATTTAAAAAAGAATAAAAATGCATTATCTGATAAAGAATAAGATGTGAGTAGGACAGAAATGATAAAGAACCACTATGATTTATTATATAGTGGTTCTTTATCGTTAGTCATAGCTAATATGCATATAGAAAGAAGAATACATGCGTGAAACTCATTCATAAGAAATACTAATATCTAAAGAAAACGTATTTCTTTATCTTTTCGAAATTCTCTGTGTTGGGGCCCTTACCCCAACTTGCACATTATTGAAAGCTGACTATTGGCCAGCTTCTGTGTTGGGGCCCGCCAACTTGCACATTATTGAAAGCTGACTATTGGCCAGCTTCTGTGTTGGGGCCCTTACCCCAACTTTCACATTATTGAAAGCTGACTATTGGCCAGCTTCTATGTTGGGGCCCCGCCAACTTGCATTGTCTGTAGAATTTCTTTTCGAAATTCTCTGTGTTGGGGGGCTCCGGGGCTCATTTTCGTTCGGTTAATTACTGTCAATATTAAATTGTGTGCCTAGTACATTGACTTATATCTCGAGCTCTTGAATATGTGTATTTTAAATATATAAATTAAAAAAGGAACAAAGCAGCTATTTATGATTTGTGTCATATCGATAGCATCGTTTTGTTCCTTTTTATTATTTTCTGACATCTTATTGTAGTTTTTATATCATTTCATGTAAAATAGAATTTAACTTATAGAAAAAAGGAAGTCGATTTCGAATGTGGAAAGAAAAAGTTCAACAATACGAAGATCAAATCATTAATGACTTAAAAGGATTATTAGCAATTGAAAGTGTGAGAGATGATGCAAAAGCATCAGAAGACGCACCAGTTGGTCCAGGTCCTCGTAAGGCATTAGACTACATGTATGAAATTGCACATAGAGATGGATTTACAACACATGATGTGGATCATATTGCAGGAAGAATTGAGGCAGGTAAAGGAAATGACGTATTAGGTATCTTATGTCATGTTGACGTTGTTCCTGCTGGTGATGGATGGGATAGTAATCCGTTCGAGCCGGTTGTAACAGAAGATGCTATCATAGCTAGAGGTACACTTGATGACAAAGGTCCAACAATTGCTGCTTATTATGCAATTAAGATATTAGAAGATATGAATGTGGATTGGAAGAAACGTATTCATATGATTATTGGTACGGATGAAGAATCTGATTGGAAATGTACGGATCGCTATTTTAAAACAGAAGAAATGCCAACATTAGGTTTTGCACCAGATGCAGAATTTCCGTGTATTCATGGTGAAAAAGGCATTACAACATTTGACTTAGTTCAAAATAAGCTTGCTGAAGATCAAGATGAACCTGATTATGAATTAATAACTTTTAAATCTGGTGAACGTTACAACATGGTGCCTGATCATGCAGAAGCAAGAGTGCTTGTTAAAGAAAATATGACAGATGTTATTCAAGACTTTGAGTACTTTTTAGAACAAAATCATTTACAAGGTGATAGTACTGTTGATAGTGGCATTCTAGTTTTAACAGTTGAAGGTAAAGCGGTTCATGGTATGGATCCATCTATCGGTGTGAATGCGGGTCTTTACTTACTAAAATTCTTAGCATCATTAAATCTTGATAATAATGCACAAGCGTTTGTAGCATTTAGTAATCGCTACTTATTTAATTCAGATTTTGGTGAAAAGATGGGAATGAAATTCCATACAGATGTTATGGGTGACGTGACAACTAACATTGGTGTTATTACATATGATAATGAAAACGCAGGTCTTTTCGGTATCAACTTACGCTACCCAGAAGGATTTGAATTTGAAAAAGCTATGGATCGTTTTGCAAATGAGATTCAACAATATGGCTTTGAAGTGAAATTAGGTAAAGTCCAACCACCACATTATGTTGATAAAAATGATCCTTTTGTACAAAAGTTAGTTACTGCATATAGAAATCAAACAAATGATATGACTGAACCTTATACTATAGGTGGCGGTACTTATGCGAGAAACTTAGACAAGGGTGTAGCATTTGGCGCAATGTTTAGTGATTCTGAAGATTTAATGCATCAGAAAAATGAATATATCACTAAAAAACAGTTATTTAACGCAACTAGTATTTACTTAGAAGCAATTTATTCATTATGCGTGGAGGAATAATATATGGAAAAAATTTTTTTAAATGGTGAGTTTGTAAGTCCAAGTGAAGCAAAGGTTTCATACAACGACAGAGGATACGTATTTGGCGATGGTATTTATGAATACATTCGAGTATATAATGGTAAGTTATTTACAGTAACAGAACATTATGAAAGATTTTTACGTAGTGCCAATGAGATTGGTTTAGATTTAAATTATTCTGTAGAAGAATTAATTGAACTATCTCGTAAATTAGTTGATATGAATCAAATTGAAACTGGGGCAATTTATATTCAAGCAACGCGTGGTGTAGCTGAAAGGAATCATAGCTTCCCGACACCTGAAGTAGAACCAGCAATTGTTGCTTATACAAAGAGTTATGATCGTCCTTATGATCATTTAGAAAATGGTGTGAATGGTGTTACCGTTGAAGATATCCGATGGTTACGTTGCGACATTAAAAGCTTGAACTTATTAGGAAATGTATTAGCAAAAGAATATGCTGTGAAATATAATGCAGTTGAAGCAATTCAACATCGAGGTGAAACTGTAACTGAAGGATCTTCAAGTAATGCTTATGCAATTAAAGACGGTGTGATTTATACACATCCGATTAACAACTATATTCTTAATGGTATTACACGAATTGTAATTAAAAAAATTGCCGAAGACTATAACATCCCATTTAAAGAAGAAACGTTTACTGTAGATTTCCTGAAAAACGCAGATGAAGTTATTGTTTCAAGTACTTCAGCTGAGGTTACACCTGTTATTAAATTAGATGGTGAACCAGTTAATGATGGTAAAGTTGGCCCAATTACACGTCAACTACAAGAAGGATTTGAAAAGTATATAGAGTCACACAGTATTTAAAATTCTTTCATCATATTTTTAGATTAAATTACTTAAATTTATCAACTTTCGTAAGTGAATTATGTTATAATTTAAAACGAAGCTTAAAAGTGTTGTTTAGAAAACACATATTAGTAAAAAGTGCCATTTTGTTTCTCATTTTCAGTTGAAATATAATGATAAAAATTATAAAATTTTCTATGAGTTACAAATATGATGTGCATCATATTTTACTAAGTACGTAAATGTTACAGTTCATAAATTTATGCTAACCATGAAAATGGGATAGCAATTATTTTGAAAACTAGAGTTTATCGCCTACAGAGATTCAAAAACATGTAGTTTTAGACACGGTAACATTATATGTCATGTAAGCGACTTTAGAATGTATGGTGTCAATGACAGACATATTGATTTAATTTAAGTTGTTTAATGTAGGCATTAGTTTAGGATTTACAATAATTATCTGGACATAATATTTGTACCAGTATGGTGTTATAAATTAGAATATATGGCTCTTGAAAAACCTATTTCTAGAGCCATTTTCTAATTGAAAGTGAGGTGGACGAGTTGGAGCAGTTTTATCAATTAGGGTGGACACTTGATTCAGCAGGTGGTGCATCTGGTGAAGCATATATGGCTGAACAAGATGGACAAAAGTTGTTTTTAAAACGAAATTCAAATCCATTTATTGCGGCATTATCAGCAGAAGGTATTGTGCCCAAATTAGTATGGACGAAACGCATAGAAACAGGCGAGGTTGTTACAGCACAACATTGGAAAAATGGGCGTGAACTATCTTCAAACGAAATGAAGCAAACAAGAGTTGCACATTTATTAAAGAAGATACACAATTCTAGACCTTTATTAAGTATGTTAAAGCGTATGGAAATGGAACCTATTACTCCTGAGATTATGCTTAATAAAATTAATGCCTCTTTATCAAGGGAAGTTTTAACACATCATATTGTGAGAAAATCATTAACCTATTTAGAAGAGCATATGCCGAGTTTAGATTCACGTTTTTTCACTGTTGTACATGGTGATGTGAATCATAATAATTGGTTATTATCTGATCGTGATGAACTATTTTTAGTCGATTGGGAAGGTGCAATGATTGCAGACCCGGCAATTGATATCGGAATGCTGCTTTACAACTATGTTCCACAACAACAATGGTCTGAATGGCTTGAAACATATGGTGTTCAAGAGAGCTTGAATTTAAATAAACGTATGAAATGGTATACGGTAATTCAATCTATAGGTCTTGTTCAATGGTATGAAGAGCAAAAAAGATATAAGGATATGAACACTTGGCTTAAATTCCTAAATGAAGTTATGAATAGTAACATGTTTATTTAAGAGGAGAATAAAATATGAGAGTTCGATACAAACCATGGGCTGAAGATTATTTAAAAGATCATCCTGAATTGGTTGACATGGACGGTCAACATGCAGGGAAAATGACTGAATGGTTTGATAAAACGCAACCGATACACATTGAAATTGGTTCGGGTATGGGGCAGTTTATTACAACATTAGCTGCTCAAAATCCTCATATTAACTATATTTCAATGGAACGTGAGAAAAGTATCGTTTATAAAGTATTGGATAAAGTTAAAGAGATGGGTTTAACAAATTTAAAGATTATTTGTAATGACGCCATTGAATTAAATGAATATTTTAAAGACGGCGAAGTTTCGCGTATTTATTTGAACTTTTCAGATCCATGGCCAAAAAATCGTCATGCAAAACGACGTTTAACGTATCATACGTTTTTAGCGTTGTATCAACAAATCTTAAATGATGAAGGAGATTTACATTTTAAAACTGATAACAGAGGACTATTTGCCTACAGTTTAGAAAGTATGTCTCAATTTGGAATGTATTTTACAAAAATAAATCTAAATTTACATCAAGAAGACGATGGCAGTAATATTTTAACAGAATATGAAAAGAAATTTTCGGATAAAGGGTCACGTATTTATCGTATGGAAGCGAAATTCCATTCACAAAAATAGAGCACTTATGAGGGTATGTACACATACAATCATAAGTGTTTTTTCGTACTATAATGGTTCTATAGATAAAGGTTCTATAATAAATCGGACTGATGGAAAAAGTTTTTAACTTTTCATCTGTCCGATTTTTTGATTTTGAATATAAAAAAAGCGCAATTATCTCTATAATTAAAAGTGACTAAACAAATAACTAAAGGAGATAATGCGCCTATGAACAATGTTATACTAAATACCTTTGATTTAAAAGAATAAAGCTTGCATTTTACTTGTAAATTTTAATTATTAATTTAAAATTACAGGCCGATGGTTATGATGCATTTACATATAATATGATTGCATTAATCTTTATAAGTAGTTAGAAGTGTATTAGTGTGGGGCGTTTCGTTTTTGTTCGCATTTATGAATAGTGATATGATGTAATAAACACATGCTAATTGTAATAACGAATACAGAAAGAATAGGTGATGTTATGAAGATCGGGGATATATCTATTCATTATCTAAATGGTGGCAATACAAAAATGGATGGCGGTGCAATGTTTGGTGTTGTTCCGAAGCCGTTGTGGTCAAAGCAATACAATGCAAATGAACGAAATCAAATCAATTTACCGACACATCCAATTTTGATTCAAACGGCTCAATATAATTTGATTATAGATGCGGGTATTGGTAATGGTAAATTATCTGAAAAGCAATTACGTAATTTTGGAGTAGATGAAGAAAGTCATATAATTGCTGATTTGGCAAATTATAATTTAACGCCAAAGGATATTGATTATGTGCTAATGACACATATGCATTTTGATCATGCTGCCGGTTTGACTGATCAAGCGGGACATGCAATTTTTGAAAATGCGATTCATGTTGTGCAACAAGATGAGTGGCATGAGTTTATTGCACCTAATATAAGAAGTAAATCAACTTACTGGGATAAGAATAAAGGCGATTATAGTAACAAGTTGATTTTATTCGAAAAACATTTTGAACCGGTTCCGGGTATCAAGATGCAACATAGTGGAGGTCATAGCTTTGGCCACACGATTATTACGATTGAAAGTCAAGGAGATAAAGCAGTTCATATGGGTGATATATTCCCAACTACTGCACATAAAAATCCTCTATGGGTAACGGCATATGATGATTATCCTATGCAATCGATTCGTGAAAAAGAACGCATGATACCATATTTTATTCAGCAACAATATTGGTTCTTGTTTTATCATGATGAAAACTACTTTGCTGTAAAATACAGCGATGATGGTGAAAACATAGATGCATATATTTTACGTGAAACATTAGTTGATAATAACTAAAATAAAGATGTATTACTAAACAAATTTTCAAAAATAAAAAATTGAGCCACATCCAATCTTACTAATTAGGGTGTGGCTCATTTTTAAGTTTTACGATCCAAATCAAATATGGATAAAATTCGTATTAACGCTCTACAATGTTAATGACTTCACCAGTATATGCATCTGCATAAAAATCATAATGAATATTTTGACCATTTTTAATAGTTGTAATTCCACCTTGATAAACTAAACGGTATTTATCAGTTTCAGGATGAACGAATGGTTCATAAACGATATATGAGCCTTTGACATTCATAAAATATGATTTTACTTCATTAAGTACTTTAACGGGATTATAGCGTTTACGATTAATATATTGGATGATTGAAATGGTAGAAATAATTACAATGGCTACTGCAATTATTGTTGGAATTATATATTTCAGTTTAGTCATCATTTATGCTCCCTTGATTTCAAATTCATATCATTAGTTTACCATATTGAAGATGATATAATAACTTATAAGGAGTGAGAACTTTTATGAACATAAATAAAAAAGTAACATTACAACGAATTCAAACTTTAACTGAGCTTCATGGGGCACCAGGTTTTGAAGAAGAAGTAAAAAATTATATGACTCAGCAAATGGCGCCGTACGTAGATGAATTTATTGAAAATCGTATGGGTGGATTTTTTGGTGTGAAAAAATCTAAAAATCCAAATGCAAAACGTGTAATGATTGCAGCACATATGGATGAAATCGGATTTATGATTACAAATATCACTAAAAATGGAATGATTCAATTCACAAATTTAGGTGGTGTTGCAAATGATATTTGGCAAGGACAACGCTTAGTAATTAAAAATAGAAATGGCGATAAAATTATCGGTGTTGTTTCTAATATACCTAAACATTTTCGTACTGGTAGTGAAGGTGCACCGGAAATTAAAGATTTAACATTAGATATAGGTGCTCAAAATGAAGATGAGGTGCGTGAGCGCGGAATAGATATAGGAGATACAATTGTACCTCACACGCCATTCACACAGTTATCTGAACATCGATATAGTGCTAAAGCATGGGATAATCGTTATGGTTGTGTCTTGGCAATTGAAATACTAGAATTATTAAAAGATATAGAATTAGATGTAGACTTGTATGTTGGCGCAAATGTTCAAGAAGAGGTTGGATTACGAGGTGCGAAAGCATCTGCAGAGATGATAGACCCAGACGTTGCATTTGTAGTTGATTGTTCACCTGCCAATGATGTTAAAGGAAACCAACCATTATCTGGTGAACTTGGTAAAGGGACGTTAATTCGCATAAAAGACGGTACAATGATTTTAAAGCCTGCATTTAGAGACTATTTATTAAAGTTAGTTGAAGCACATGACATTGAACATCAATACTATATGTCACCAGGTGGAACAGATGGTGGAGAAATTCATAAAGCTAATATTGGTATTCCGACTGCAGTAATTGGTGTATGTGCACGATATATTCATAGTACAGACTCAGTATTTGATATAAGAGACTATTTTGCAGCTAGATCTTTACTTTCAGAAGCCATTTGTAATTTAGATAATAATCAAATAGAAACATTACAATATAAATAATCGGGTAATAACAACTATTATCTCTAAATAGTTATATATAATCATTAATTAAGGAGACATAAAAATGAAACAACTTGAATCAGAACAACAATTTGAATCTTTAAAACAAGGTGCTACAGTATTTGAATTCACTGCAGGCTGGTGTCCAGATTGTAGAGTGATAGAACCAGATTTACCGGAATTAGAAGCGAGATATCCTATGTTTGACTTCGTATCAGTAGACCGTGATAAATTTATGGATATTTGTATTGAAAATGGTATTATGGGTATTCCAAGTTTTCTAGTATATAAAAATGGAGAACTGCTTGGAAGTTATATTGGAAAAGAACGAAAATCAATTGAACAGATAGATGCATTTTTAGCTCAATACGTGTAATTTAGACTAGAGAAAAACGGGGTAATACTCGTTTTTCTCTGTTACTATGTGTTGATTTATTGTAAACTATTATAAGGTGCGAAATTAGGAGTGTTACATATGAATACCTTTCAAATGAGAGATAAATTAAAGGAACGTTTAAGCCATTTAGACGTTGATTTTAAATTTAATCGTGAAGAAGAAACTTTGCGTATTTATCGAACAGATAATAACAAAGGTATCACGATTAAACTTAACGCTATAGTCGCAAAATATGAAGATAAAAAAGAAAAAATTGTAGATGAAATTGTTTATTACGTTGATGAAGCTATTGCACAAATGGCAGATAAAACCCTTGAGAGTATATCATCTAGTCAAATTATGCCTGTCATTAGAGCGACTAGCTTTGATAAAAAAACTAAACAAGGTGTTCCTTTTATCTATGATGAGCATACTGCAGAAACAGCAGTTTATTATGCAGTCGATTTAGGGAAATCATATCGTCTAATTGACGAAAGCATGTTAGAGGATTTGAAGTTAACTGAACAACAAATAAGAGAAATGTCTCTGTTTAATGTTAGAAAATTGTCAAATTCATATACGACTGATGAAGTAAAAGGTAATATTTTTTATTTTATTAACTCAAATGACGGGTATGATGCAAGTAGGATACTAAATACTGCATTTTTAAATGAAATTGAGGCACAATGTCAAGGCGAAATGCTCGTAGCAGTGCCACACCAAGATGTGTTAATTATTGCAGATATACGCAATAAAACAGGATATGATGTGATGGCACATTTAACAATGGAATTTTTCACTAAAGGTCTAGTTCCAATTACATCATTATCCTTTGGATATAAACAGGGTCATCTTGAACCGATATTTATTTTAGGTAAAAATAATAAACAAAAAAGAGATCCAAACGTGATTCAGCGTTTAGAAGCAAATCGTCGTAAATTTAATAAAGATAAATAGAAATAATTGGATAAGGAGTTTTGTCATAATGAATTTATTTTACAATCCTAAATATGTAGGAGATGTCGCATTTTTACAAATTGAACCAGTTGAAGGTGAATTAAACTACAATAAAAAAGGTAATGTTGTTGAAATTACTAATGAAGGTAATGTTGTAGGTTATAATATTTTTGAAATCTCAAAAGATATAACAATTGAAGAAAAAGGTCATATTAAATTAACTGATGAACTTGTAAATGTATTCCAAAAGCGTATTTCAGAAGCTGGTTTTGATTATAAATTAAATGCTGATCTATCACCGAAATTTGTAGTTGGCTACGTTGAAACTAAAGACAAACATCCTGATGCAGATAAATTAAGTGTACTAAATGTAAACGTTGGAAATGACACATTACAAATTGTATGTGGCGCGCCTAACGTTGAAGCTGGACAGAAAGTTGTTGTTGCTAAAGTAGGTGCAGTGATGCCTAGCGGTATGGTAATTAAAGATGCTGAATTACGTGGTGTTGCCTCAAGCGGTATGATTTGTTCAATGAAAGAATTGAATTTACCTAATGCACCTGAAGAAAAAGGTATTATGGTATTAAATGACAGCTATGAAATTGGACAAGCATTTTTTGAATAATTAAGGAAGGTAGTGAAAATATGAGCTGGTTTGATAAATTATTCGGCGAAGATAATGATTCAAATGATGACTTGATTCATAGAAAGAAAAAAAGACGTCAAGAATCACAAAATATAGATAACGATCATGACTCATTACTGCCTCAAAATAATGATATTTATAGTCGTCCGAGGGGAAAATTCCGTTTTCCTATGAGCGTAGCTTATGAAAATGAAAATGTTGAACAATCTGCAGATACTATTTCAGATGAAAAAGAACAATACCATCGAGACTATCGCAAACAAAGCCACGATTCTCGTTCACAAAAACGACATCGCCGTAGAAGAAATCAAACAACTGAAGAACAAAATTATAGTGAACAACGTGGGAATTCTAAAATATCACAGCAAAGTATAAAATATAAAGATCATTCACATTACCATACGAATAAGCCAGGTACATATGTTTCTGCAATTAATGGTATTGAGAAGGAAACGCACAAGTCAAAAACACATAATATGTATTCTAATAATACAAATCATCGTGCTAAAGATTCAACTCCAGATTATCACAAAGAAAGTTTCAAGACTTCAGAGGTACCGTCAGCTATTTTTGGCACAATGAAACCTAAAAAGTTAGAAAATGGTCGTATCCCTGTAAGTAAACCTTCAGAAAAAGTTGAGTCAGATAAACAAAAATATGATAAATATGTAGCTAAGACGCAAACGTCTCAAAATAAACAATTAGAACAAGAAAAACAAAATGATAGTGTTGTCAAACAAGGAACTGCATCTAAATCATCTGATGAAAATGTATCATCAACAACAAAATCAATGCCTAATTATTCAAAAGTTGATAATACTATCAAAATTGAAAATATTTATGCTTCACAAATTGTTGAAGAAATTAGACGTGAACGAGAACGTAAAGTGCTTCAAAAGCGTCGATTTAAAAAAGCGTTGCAACAAAAGCGTGAAGAACATAAAAACGAAGAGCAAGATGCAATACAACGTGCAATTGATGAAATGTATGCTAAACAAGCGGAACGCTATGTTGGTGATAGTTCATTAAATGATGATAGTGACTTAATAGATAATAGTACAGATGCTAGTCAGCTTCATACAAATGGCATAGAGAATGAAACTGTATCAAATGATGAAAATAAACAAGCGTCAATACAAAATGAAGACACTAATGACACTCATGTAGATGAAAGTCCATACAATTATGAGGAAGTTAGTTTGAATCAAGTATCGACAACAAAACAATTGTCAGATGATGAAGTTACGGTTTCGAATGTAACGTCTCAACATCAATCAGCACTACAACATAACGTTGAAGTAAATGATAAAGATGAACTAAAAAATCAATCCAGATTAATTGCTGATTCAGAAGAAGATGGAGCAACGAATAAAGAAGAATATTCAGGAAGTCAAATCGATGATGCAGAATTTTATGAATTAAATGATACAGAAGTAGAAGAGGATACTACTTCAAATATCGAAGATAATACCAATAGAAACGCGTCTGAAATGCATGTAGACGCTCCTAAAACGCAAGAGCACGTAGTAACTGAATCTCAAGTTAATAATATCGATAAAACGGTTGATAATGAAATTGAATTAGCACCGCGTCATAAAAAAGATGACCAAACAAACTTAAGTGTCAACTCATTGAAAACGAATGATGTGAATGATGGTCATGTTGTGGAAGATTCAAGCATGAATGAAATAGAAAAGCATAACGCAGAAATTACAGAAAATGTGGAAAACGAAGCAGCTGAAAGTGAACAAAATGTCGAAGAGAAAACTATTGAAAACGTAAATCCAAAGAAACAGACTGAAAAGGTTTCAACTTTAAGTAAAAGACCATTTAATGTTGTCATGACGCCATCTGATAAAAAGCGTATGATGGATCGTAAAAAGCATTCAAAAGTCAATGTGCCTGAATTAAAGCCTGTACAAAGTAAGCAAGCTGTGAGTGAAAGAATGCCTGCGAGTCAAGCCACACCATCATCAAGCACTGATTCACAAGAGTCAAATACAAATGCATATAAAACAAATAATATGACATCAAACAATGTTGAGAACAATCAACTTATTGGTCATGCAGAAACAGAAAATGATTATCAAAATGCACAACAATATTCAGAGCAGAAACCTTCTGTTGATTCAACTCAAACGGAAATATTTGAAGAAAGTCAAGATGATAATCAATTGGAAAATGAGCAAGTTGATCAATCAACTTCGTCTTCAGTTTCAGAAGTAAGCGACATAACTGAAGAAAGCGAAGAAACAACACATCCAAACAATACTAGTGGACAACAAGATAATGATGATCAACAAAAAGATTTACAGTCATCATTTTCAAATCAAAATGAAGATACAGCTAATGAAAATAGACCTCGGACGAACCAATCAGATGTTGCAACAAATCAAGCTGTACAAACATCTAAGCCGATGATTCGTAAAGGCCCAAATATTAAATTGCCAAGTGTTTCATTACTAGAAGAACCACAAGTTATTGAGTCGGACGAGGACTGGATTACAGATAAAAAGAAAGAACTGAATGACGCATTATTTTACTTTAATGTACCTGCAGAAGTACAAGATGTAACTGAAGGTCCAAGTGTTACAAGATTTGAATTATCAGTTGAAAAAGGTGTTAAAGTTTCAAGAATTACGGCATTACAAGATGACATTAAAATGGCATTGGCAGCGAAAGATATTCGTATAGAAGCGCCTATTCCAGGAACTAGTCGTGTTGGTATTGAAGTTCCGAACCAAAATCCAACGACAGTCAACTTACGTTCTATTATTGAATCTCCAAGTTTTAAAAATGCTGAATCTAAATTAACAGTTGCGATGGGGTATAGAATTAATAATGAACCATTACTTATGGATATTGCTAAAACGCCACACGCACTAATTGCAGGTGCAACTGGATCAGGGAAATCAGTTTGTATCAATAGTATTTTGATGTCTTTACTATATAAAAATCACCCTGAGGAATTAAGATTATTACTTATCGATCCAAAAATGGTTGAATTAGCTCCTTATAATGGTTTGCCACATTTAGTTGCACCGGTAATTACAGATGTCAAAGCAGCTACACAGAGTTTAAAATGGGCCGTAGAAGAAATGGAACGACGTTATAAGTTATTTGCACATTACCATGTACGCAATATAACAGCATTTAACAAAAAAGCACCATATGATGAAAGAATGCCAAAAATTGTCATTGTAATTGATGAGTTGGCTGATTTAATGATGATGGCTCCGCAAGAAGTTGAGCAGTCTATTGCTAGAATTGCTCAAAAAGCAAGAGCATGTGGTATTCATATGTTAGTAGCTACGCAAAGACCATCTGTCAATGTAATTACAGGTTTAATTAAAGCCAACATACCAACAAGAATTGCATTTATGGTATCATCAAGTGTAGATTCGAGAACGATATTAGACAGTGGTGGAGCAGAACGCTTGTTAGGATATGGCGATATGTTATATCTTGGTAGCGGTATGAATAAACCGATTAGAGTTCAAGGTACATTTGTTTCTGATGACGAAATTGATGATGTTGTTGATTTTATCAAACAACAAAGAGAACCGGACTATCTATTTGAAGAAAAAGAATTGTTGAAAAAAACACAAACACAATCACAAGATGAATTATTTGATGATGTTTGTGCATTTATGGTTAATGAAGGACATATTTCAACATCATTAATCCAAAGACATTTCCAAATTGGCTATAATAGAGCAGCAAGAATTATCGATCAATTAGAGCAACTCGGTTATGTTTCGAGTGCTAATGGTTCAAAACCAAGGGATGTTTATGTTACGGAAGCAGATTTAAATAAAGAATAATTATGAGTAAGGAGTTTTATATAATGACACACTATCATTTTGTCGGAATTAAAGGTTCTGGCATGAGTTCATTAGCACAAATCATGCATGATTTAGGACATGAAGTTCAAGGATCGGATATTGAGAACTACGTATTTACAGAAGTTGCTCTTAGAAATAAGGGGATAAAAATATTACCATTTGATGCTAATAACATAAAAGAAGATATGGTAGTTATACAAGGTAATGCATTCGCGAGTAGCCATGAAGAAATAGTACGTGCACATCAATTGAAATTAGATGTTGTAAGTTATAATGATTTTTTAGGACAGATTATTGATCAATATACTTCAGTAGCTGTAACTGGTGCACATGGTAAAACTTCTACAACAGGTTTATTATCACATGTTATGAATGGTGATAAAAAAACTTCATTTTTAATTGGTGATGGCACAGGTATGGGATTGCCTGAAAGTGATTATTTCGCTTTTGAGGCATGTGAATATAGACGTCACTTTTTAAGTTATAAACCTGATTACGCAATTATGACAAATATTGATTTCGATCATCCTGATTATTTTAAAGATATTAATGATGTTTTTGATGCATTCCAAGAAATGGCACATAATGTTAAAAAAGGTATTATTGCTTGGGGGGATGATGAACATCTACGTAAAATTGAAGCAGATGTTCCAATTTATTACTATGGATTTAAAGATTCGGATGACATTTATGCTCAAAATATTCAAATTACGGATAAAGGTACTGCTTTTGATGTGTATGTGGATGGTGAGTTTTATGATCACTTCCTGTCTCCACAATATGGTGACCATACAGTTTTAAATGCATTAGCTGTAATTGCGATTAGTTATTTAGAGAAGCTAGATGTTACAAATATTAAAGAAGCATTAGAAACGTTTGGTGGTGTTAAACGTCGTTTCAATGAAACTACAATTGCAAATCAAGTTATTGTAGATGATTATGCACACCATCCAAGAGAAATTAGTGCTACAATTGAAACAGCACGAAAGAAATATCCGCATAAAGAAGTTGTTGCAGTATTTCAACCACACACTTTCTCTAGAACACAAGCATTTTTAAATGAATTTGCAGAAAGTTTAAGTAAAGCAGATCGTGTATTCTTATGTGAAATTTTTGGATCAATTAGAGAAAATACTGGCGCATTAACGATACAAGATTTAATTGATAAAATTGAAGGTGCATCGTTAATTAATGAAGATTCTATTAATGTATTAGAACAATTTGATAATGCTGTTATTTTATTTATGGGTGCAGGTGATATTCAAAAATTACAAAATGCATATTTAGATAAATTAGGCATGAAAAATGCGTTTTAATATGTTTATAATAGAGTAGTATGGGTATTTATTATTAATGACATTATTACATGTTAATTAGGAGGCGTTTTTAATGGATTGGATTTTACCAATTGCTGGAATTATCGCTGCGATTGCATTCTTAATTTTATGTATCGGTATCGTAGCTGTATTAAATTCTGTTAAGAAAAACTTAGATTATGTTGCAAAAACACTTGACGGTGTAGAAGGTCAAGTTCAAGGTATTACTCGTGAAACAACAGATTTACTTCATAAAGTAAACCGTTTAACTGAGGATATCCAAGGTAAAGTAGATCGTTTAAACTCAGTTGTAGATGCTGTTAAAGGTATCGGTGACTCAGTACAAACGTTAAACAGCTCTGTAGATCGTGTAACAAATTCAATTACACATAATATTTCTCAAAATGAAGATAAAATCTCACAAGTTGTTCAATGGTCAAATGTTGCAATGGAAATTGCAGACAAATGGCAAAATAGACACTACCGTCGTGGAAGTGCAAATTACAAAGCTAATAATGTAGCAACTGATGCAAATCATAGCTATACTTCTCGAGTAGATAAATAATTAATAATTAAACAAATGCACTTAAATGAGGTTGTTACTTATTTAAGTGCATTTGTTATAGGAGGATATACAAATGACGCAGCAACAAAATGATAAAAGAACATTAAAAAATAAACACACTTATCAAAATGAACCACTACCAAACCGTAAAGATTTTGTTGTTAGTTTTATAACTGGCGCGCTTGTTGGTTCAGCTTTAGGTTTGTATTTTAAAAATAAAGTTTATCAAAAAGCAGATGATTTAAAAGTCAAAGAACAAGAACTGTCGCAAAAGTTTGAAGAAAGAAAAACGCAACTTGAAGAAACGGTTGCCTATACAAAAGAACGTGTTGAAGGATTTTTAAACAAATCTAAAAATGAGCAAGCGGCATTAAAGGCACAACAAGCAGCGATAAAAGAAGAAGCAAGTGCAAATAATTTAAGTGATACATCACAAGAAGCACAAGAGATTCAAGAAGCTAAAAGTGAAGCACAAGCAGAAGCGGATAAAAGTGTGGCTGTATCAAATGAAGAGTCAAAAGCATCGGCATTAAAAGTACAACAAGCAGCAATAAAAGAAGAAGCAAGTGCAAATAATTTAAGTGACACGTCACAAGAGGCACAAGAGATTCAAGAAGCTAAAAAAGAAGCACAAGCAGAAACAGATAAAAGTGCAGCTGTATCAAATGAAGAACCAAAAGCAGTGGCATTGAAAGCACAACAAGCAGCGATAAAAGAAGAAGCAAGTGCAAATAATTTAAGTGATACATCACAAGAGGCACAAGAGGTTCAAGAAGCTAAAAAAGAAGCACAAGCAGAGAAAGACAGTGACACATTAACTAAAGATGCAAGTGCAGCAAAGGTAGAAGTATCAAAACCAGAGTCACAAGCTGAAAGATTAGCAAACGCTGCAAAACAGAAGCAAGCTAAATTAACACCAGGTTCAAAAGAGAGTCAATTAACTGAAGCGTTATTTGCAGAAAAACCAGTTGCTAAAAATGACTTGAAAGAAATTCCTCAATTAGTTACTAAAAAGAATGACGTATCAGAGACAGTTAATACAGATAATAAAGACACTGTTAAACAAAAAGAAGCTAAATTTGAAAATGGTGTTATTACACGTAAAGCTGATGAAAAAACAACTAATAATACAGCTATTGACAAGAAATCAGGTAAACAATCTAAAAAAACAACACCTTCAAATAAACGAAATGCATCAAAAGCATCTACAAATAAAACTTCAGGTCAGAAAAAGCAACATAATAAGAAATCAGCACAAGGTGCTAAGAAACAAAGTAGTTCAAGTAAGTCAACTCAAAAGAATAATCAAATTAGTAATAAGAATTCAAAAACAACAAATGCTAAGTCATCCAATGCATCAAAAACGTCAAATGCTAAAGTTGAAAAAGCTAAAAGTAAAATAGAAAAACGTACATTCAATGACTAAGATTACTAAAATCGTTTAATAATCAATCATAGCAGTAAGCTATGTATTATATTTTTAAAAATTGAATTTCAAAATAAAAGGTAGGCATTCAGGTGCTTACCTTTTTTGATATCATCAGTTTATTTTGAAAGGCAACGCAATCATTCCATGTATTTATGTTGTTTGTAACATCGTTAGATTACAATAGTGATATTGCACATTTTAAGCTGAAGATGGAAAAATATTCGATAATCAAATAAACAATGAATCTTAGAAGGTACAATGACGTTCACTAATTTAAATATAGCTGAATGTGTTGGTGAGTGATGTTCAATATAGATTTATATTAATATACAAAGACAAAGGTTGTTAATTTTTATTAAGCGTTAGGTTGAATGTATGAGAATTTTAGATTTATAATAGAAGATAGAAACGAAAATTTTTCTTAAAAGCAGTAATGTTGACTCAAAATAAGCTATAATAATGACACTTATTTAATTGATTAACATTTGCTAATAAATATCAATATAGAATATAACTTTCCAATAATGACTGAGAAAATCGAAATGTCAGTCTCGAATCATATAATTAGAAAATTGATTATTTTCTGTCAATTTAGGGTTGAACTATACATATGATATTGTTAGAATATTTTTTAACATTATATTTTATTGCTTTAAAGTGGAATATACTTGAAATAATTAGTAGAGGTGAGTAAGGATGAGTAATAAATTAGAATCATACAGAAGTGAGATTGTATCACTGAATCATCAAATTTTAGACTTATTATCTAAACGTGGTGAACTAGCACAAAAAATTGGGGAAGAAAAATTAAAACAAGGTACACGTATCTATGATCCACAACGTGAAAAAGAAATGCTTAACGACTTAATCGATAGTAACAAAGGACCATTCAACGATAATACTATTAAGCAATTATTTAAAGAAATTTTCAAAGCCTCTACAGATTTACAAAAATCTGAAAATGAAAAACATTTATATGTATCACGTAAGTTGAAACCTGAAGATACGATTGTAACATTTGATAATGGGGGCATTATTGGAGACGGCAATAAATCATTTGTATTTGGGCCATGTTCAGTTGAATCATTTGAACAAGTTGAAGCTGTTGCTAAAAACTTACATGCTAAAGGTGAAAAATTTATTCGTGGCGGTGCATTTAAACCACGTACATCACCATATGATTTCCAAGGCCTAGGTGTTGAAGGACTTAAAATACTTAAACAGATTAAAGATAAATATGATTTAAATGTTGTCAGCGAAATCGTAAATCCAAATGATTTTGAAGTGGCTGATGAGTATTTAGACGTATTCCAAATTGGTGCACGTAATATGCAAAACTTCGAGTTATTAAAAGAAGCTGGCCGTACGAAAAAGCCTATTCTATTAAAACGTGGTTTATCTGCTACAATCGAAGAGTTTGTTTATGCAGCTGAATACATTGCTTCACAAGGTAATCAAAACATTATTTTATGTGAACGTGGAATCCGAACTTATGAAAAGGCGACACGTAACACTTTAGATATTTCAGCAGTACCAATTTTAAAACAAGGTACACACTTACCAGTCATGGTAGATGTTACGCATAGTACAGGTCGTAAAGATATCATGTTACCAACTGCGAAAGCAGCATTAGCAGTTGGTGCTGATGGAGTTATGGCTGAGGTGCATCCAGATCCATCTGTTGCACTTAGTGATGCGGGTCAACAAATGGATTTAGATGAATTCCAAGCATTTTATGATGAATTAAAGCCTTTAGCTGATTTATATAACGCTAAAAAGTTAAAATAATATTCCAAGGAAACTATAGACTACTTAACTAATATGTCATGTTGAAGTAGAATATTATCTTTGAATCGACAATTTTAAACTTACAGCCATTCTAAGAGTATATTACTTTTAGAGTGGCTATTATTTTTTGTATAGAAATAAAGGTATACTGCACTTAACGATTGTTATAATACTTCGACACTTGTTCAATTTCACAATTATTAAAGATTATGACTGATAGCAGTAATTAAAATTATAACTATGAATTATCTGTAAAATATAATAGATTCACACATTTGTTGCTGAAATGTGAACATTTTTCAACAAATGCAATTGATATTTGAAAAGGCTTTCTCAAAACATTACAATTAAAAATGAAAAAAGTTTATATAAAATTAAAATATATCGTTCGTTATCATTTAGCGTTTGTTTTTATTTCAAGTTTTTCGCTAAATTTTTCCAAACAAAAATATGTTACTGTAAATTAAAATATGGTAAACTATGAAAATGAAATGAAAACATGTTATTATAATGAATAAAACGTTTACAAGGAGGAAATTATGACAGTTACTATATATGATGTAGCAAGAGAAGCGCGTGTCTCTATGGCCACAGTGTCGCGTGTTGTTAATGGGAACCAAAATGTTAAAGCAGAAACTAAAAATAAAGTTAACGAAGTCATTAAGCGTTTGAATTATCGTCCAAATGCTGTTGCTAGAGGTTTAGCTAGTAAAAAGACAACAACAGTAGGTGTGATCATTCCAGATATATCTAATATCTATTATTCACAACTTGCTCGTGGACTTGAAGATATTGCAACAATGTATAAATATCACTCAATTATTTCAAATTCAGATAACGATCCTTAAAAGGAAAAAGAAATTTTTAATAACTTATTAAGTAAACAGGTTGATGGTATTATTTTCCTTGGTGGTACAATTACTGAAGAAATGAAAGAATTGATAAATCAATCATCTGTACCTGTAGTAGTATCAGGAACAAATGGTAAGGATGCACATATAGCATCAGTTAATATTGATTTTACTGAAGCTGCGAAAGAAATTACGGGAGAATTAATTGAAAAAGGCGCTAAATCATTTGCTTTAGTAGGTGGAGAACATTCTAAAAAAGCTCAAGAAGATGTTTTAGAAGGTTTAACTGAAGTGTTAAATAAAAATGGTCTTCAATTAGGTGATACATTGAATTGTTCTGGTGCTGAAAGTTATAAAGAAGGCGTAAAAGCTTTTGCCAAAATGAAAGGTAATCTTCCAGATGCTATATTATGTATCAGTGACGAAGAAGCTATTGGTATTATGCATAGTGCAATGGATGCTGGTATTAAAGTTCCAGAGGAATTACAAATTATTAGTTTCAATAATACACGTTTAGTTGAGATGGTTAGACCACAACTTTCTAGTGTTATTCAACCATTATATGATATCGGTGCAGTAGGGATGCGCTTATTAACAAAATATATGAACGATGAAAAGATAGAAGAACCAAATGTAGTTTTACCTCACAGAATTGAATACCGAGGAACTACAAAATAAATTCACAAAATTAGGCATTCATCTAACGACCCGAATTATATGGGTGTTGGAAGAATGCCTTTTATTTATCTTTTAAAATCGTTGCAGATTAGGTTACTTATTGACGAGTAGATTCGTACCAACTCGCTATATGTAAAGCTAATTTTTTATTTTTTTCACTAATTTCTTTTGTGCGGGGGACATAGGTATAATCATTTAAACGATCTTCCCATCTTTTAGGTAATAATTCAGATGAATAATGTTTCCATTTATTAATCCATTCTAACGGTAAATAACCACTTTGAATTGGTTGATCAATTAAACTTAAGAATACATGACTCCATGCACGTGGTACGACTCTCCAAATATTGTAGCCTCCGCCACCAAACATAATTACCTTTCCATTCGTATAAGTATCAGCTAAATATTTTACAAAATATGGGATTTCATATAATGAATGTAACGTACAATTTAGATGAGTTAGTGGATCACGATAATGTATATCGACACCATTTACGCTTAGAATAATATCAGGTTTAAAACTCTTTACGACAGGCTCAACTGTTAATTTAAAACACTCCAAAAATGATGCATCTTCTGTATACGGTTCAAGTGGGACATTTACAGTGTGTCCATAGCCGATATCTTCACCGCGTTCAGTATAGTGACCAGAGCCTGGGAAAAGAAACTTTCCGGTTTCATGGATAGAATAAGTAGTAACATGGTTATCGGCATAGAAACTCCATTGTGTACCATCTCCATGATGTGCATCGGTATCTATGATTAAAACGCGTTGATTGTATTCTTTAGCTAAGTATTGTGCGGTAATTGCAATATCATTGTATATACAAAAACCACTTGCTCGACCAGGTTGAGCGTGATGCAAACCACCACCTAAGTGACAACCATTTAATACTTTGCCTGACATAATAAGATCTGCTAAAGTTAAAGCGCCTCCAACAATTGTGGCACTATGGCGGTGCATATGCTTAAATTGACCATTCTCTTCATCATTTAATCCATATTTCTTAGCCTCATCTTCACTGATAATGCCATGTGAAGCATGCTTAATAGCTTCGACGTAATCATATTTATGAATTAACATTAATTCGTCATCTGTTGCAATTCTAGGTTGTACTATTTGTTCTGGAGACAATAAATTTGCATTCAAAAGTAGCTCTGTTGTTAATTTTAAACGCATTTGATTGAAGGGATGTTGGTCATGAAATCGATATTGTAATAACTTATCTGAATAAACATATGCAGTTTTTGATGAATGTTGTTGCATATAATCCCTCCGATATTCCAAAAATTAAAAGAAAAACCGATTCATATAACGAATATCATCAAACGCTTGTTGCTGTTCTAATGTAATGTTTTTGCCAATTCTTGCCATTAAACAATTAGCTGGATGACTTGTTATTTCTGGATCATCTGTAGCGAATATTTCAAGTCCACCAGTTGCCATTAACCGCTGCATTAATTTTTTATAGTCAAATACATCTAACTTTGAATTTTTTAAATCCCAATGCCAGTAATATTCTGTAGTTATAACGATATAATTCTCGAATTCTGGTGTAGAAAGGCTAAGTTGTATCAGCTTTTCTGCAAGTTGTAATTGCCTAAAATTGATGCTGACTTCAATTGCCCCCAATTCGATTAAATATGGAAGGTTACCTGTAGACCAGCGCTCAATTTCATCAGGATAGTGGAAAGTGACATAACCCACAATGAGTTGATCTTGGCGAGCAACATAAATTCTACCTTCTGGTAATGTTGTAATTTCTAACAAAGCTTCATACTGATCTTCAGCATCTCTAAATGCGGTTAAATGCGCATCGAAAGTAAGCGCTTTCAAATCTTCGTATGTTAAAGGACCTTCAATAACAAATTGCTTGTCATGAATGTAATAATCTTCGGATTGATACGTCTTTAAATGATTCATATTTTCAACTCCTCAATCGACGTCGTGATTGTATTAAATTCATTATATAGAAAATTTACAATAATTAATACTAGAAAAAGAATAAAAGTAAAAATTTTGAATAATTAGAAATGTTATGTATAATATTGAGAAAGAAAGCGTTTTCACATAACAAAGGGGGAGTTTCAAATGAAAGTCGAAGTTTATAAAGGAGCGCAAGGCAAACATAACCTTAAAGATTATGAAGAAACATATAATACTTTTGATTGGAAAGACGTAGAACAAGCATTTTCTTGGAGTGAAACTGGAAAAATGAACATGGCATATGAATGTATAGATCGCCATGTAGATCAAGGATTAGGGGATAAAATAGCGTTAAATTACAAAGATGAGCACAGAAAAGAATCGTATACTTATAAAGATATGCAACGGTTATCTAATAAAGCAGCGAATGTTTTGTCTGAACATGCAGAAGTTGACAAAGGTGACAGAGTATTTATATTTATGTCGCGTACACCTGAACTATATTTTGCGTTGTTAGGTGTTTTAAAAATTGGTGCAATTGTTGGGCCGTTATTTGAAGCATTTATGGAAAAGGCAGTTGCTGATAGATTAGAGAACAGTGAAGCTAAAGTGTTAATTACTAATAAGGCATTGTTACCTCGAGTACCTGTAGATAAATTACCGAACTTGAAAAAAATTGTTGTCGTAGATGAGGATGTAGAAGACAATTACATAGACTTCATTAGTTTGATGGAAACTGCTAGCGATGAATTTGACATTGAATGGTTAAAGTCGGATGATGGTTTGATTTTACATTATACATCAGGTTCTACTGGGCAACCTAAAGGTGTATTGCATGTTCAACAAGCAATGTTAGTGCACTATATTTCTGGAAAATATGTATTAGATTTACAAGAAGATGATGTTTATTGGTGTACAGCAGATCCAGGTTGGGTTACAGGAACATCTTATGGTATTTTTGCACCATGGTTAAATGGCGCTACAAATTGTATAGCTGGTGGTCGCTTTTCACCAGAACAGTGGTATAGTATGATTGAAGATTTTAAAGTGACGATTTGGTATACGGCACCAACAGCTTTAAGAATGTTAATGAGTGCTGGTGACGATATTGTTGAGAAATATGACTTGTCATCGTTACGTTCGATTCTATCAGTAGGTGAGCCTTTAAATCCTGAAGTTATAAAATGGGCGAAAAAAGTATACGGTTTAACGGTGTTAGATACTTGGTGGATGACAGAAACAGGTGGACATATGATTGTTAACTATCCAACGATGGACGTCAAGCTTGGCTCAATGGGCAAACCATTACCTGGTATTCAAGCTGCAATTATCGATGATGCAGGTAATGAATTACCACCAAATCGAATGGGCAACCTTGCTATAAAAAAAGGCTGGCCATCAATGATGTATCGTATCTGGAAGAATCCAGAAAAATATAAGTCATATTTTATTGGAGACTGGTATGTATCTGGTGATTCGGCATATAAAGATGAAGATGGTTACTTCTGGTTCCAAGGACGTGTTGATGATGTAATTATGACAGCTGGTGAACGAGTTGGACCATTTGAGGTTGAGTCTAAATTGGTTGAACACGAAGCAGTTGCCGAAGCAGGAATTATTGGTAAACCTGATCCAGTTCGCGGTGAAATAATTAAGGCGTTTGTTGCACTGAGAAAAGGATATGAACCAACAGACGAATTAAAAGAAGAAATTCGTTTATTTGTTAAAGAAGGTTTGTCGGCACATGCAGCACCACGTGAAATCGAATTTAAAGATAAATTACCTAAAACACGCTCAGGTAAAATTATGAGACGTGTATTAAAAGCTTGGGAATTAAATTTAGATGCAGGGGATTTAAGTACAATGGAATAATGACATGAATGTTATTGAAGATTTCTTTCGAAGAATAAAGGGAGACAACATATTTCATGTTAATGTTTAAATATTAGTTTACTTTATGATAAGCAATATAAAGAGCTGTTAACTTGTGTCATATCATTTCGTAGAAAGCATTTGAAAATGATGACATAACAATAATGGCATATCTTTATATTGCTTTTTATTTTTAATATGATCTTTGGAATATGACTATTTTAAATAATAGAAAAATATAGTTATCAATAGTATCAAGCGCTAAAAGTTGTATAATACAAAACTTTAATAAGTGAATTTATTGCAAAAATGAAAGCGCTAACCCGATTTAGTCGACAAGTTTTTAACAGTTCGTTATTATATGAATGTAAGTAAAAATTTCTTAGCTACAACTTACATATTATAAATGCATAAATTAAACAAAAAGGGGCGAAAAAAGTTGACTCATTTATCAGATTTAGATATTGCGAATCAATCAACACTACAACCAATTAAGGATATTGCTGCATCAGTAGGTATTTCAGAGGATGCATTAGAACCTTATGGTCATTACAAAGCTAAAATCGACATTAATAAAATTACGCCAAGAGAAAACAAAGGGAAAGTTGTTTTAGTAACTGCGATGAGCCCAACACCAGCTGGTGAAGGTAAATCAACGGTTACAGTTGGTTTAGCTGATGCATTCCATGAGTTAAATAAAAACGTTATGGTTGCATTAAGAGAGCCTGCTTTAGGACCAACATTTGGTATCAAAGGTGGTGCGACTGGTGGTGGTTATGCGCAAGTCTTACCTATGGAAGATATCAACTTACATTTCAACGGAGATTTCCATGCGATTACAACTGCAAATAATGCATTGTCTGCGTTTATCGATAATCATATTCACCAAGGTAACGAATTAGGAATCGATCAAAGACGTATTGAGTGGAAACGTGTATTAGATATGAATGATCGTGCACTTAGACATGTAAACGTTGGGTTAGGTGGACCTACAAATGGTGTACCACGTGAAGATGGCTTTAATATTACAGTAGCGTCTGAAATTATGGCGATTTTATGTTTAAGTAGAAGTATTAAAGACTTAAAAGATAAAATTAGTCGTATTACTATTGGTTACACTAGAGATCGCAAGCCAGTTACAGTTGCAGATTTAAAAGTGGAAGGTGCACTTGCAATGATTTTAAAAGATGCAATAAAACCAAACTTAGTACAATCAATTGAAGGGACACCTGCATTAGTTCATGGTGGACCATTTGCGAATATCGCACACGGTTGTAACTCAATTTTAGCAACTGAAACAGCACGTGATTTAGCTGATATCGTTGTAACGGAAGCTGGATTTGGTTCAGACTTAGGCGCTGAAAAATTCATGGACATTAAAGCGCGTGAAGCAGGATTTGATCCGGCAGCTGTCGTTGTTGTTGCGACAATTCGTGCGTTAAAAATGCATGGTGGTGTAGCGAAAGATAATTTAAAAGAAGAAAATGTAGAAGCAGTAAAAGCAGGAATTGTTAATTTAGAGCGTCATGTTAATAATATTAAAAAATTCGGTGTAGAACCGGTTGTTGCAATTAATGCATTTATACATGATACCGATGCAGAAGTAGAATATGTAAAATCTTGGGCTAAAGAAAATAACGTACGAATTGCCTTAACTGAAGTTTGGGAAAAAGGTGGTAAAGGTGGCGTTGACTTAGCAAATGAAGTATTAGAAGTCATTGATCAACCTAATTCATTTAAACCTTTATATGAATTAGAATTACCATTAGAGCAAAAGATTGAAAAGATTGTGACTGAAATCTATGGCGGTTCAAAAGTAACGTTTAGCAGTAAAGCGCAAAAACAATTAAAACAATTTAAAGAAAATGGTTGGGATAATTACCCAGTATGTATGGCGAAAACACAATATTCATTCTCAGATGATCAAACGTTGTTAGGTGCACCATCAGGATTTGAAATTACAATTCGTGAATTAGAAGCGAAAACAGGTGCAGGATTTATCGTAGCGTTGACAGGTGCAATCATGACTATGCCTGGTTTACCTAAAAAACCAGCAGCATTAAACATGGATGTTACTGATGATGGTCATGCAATTGGGTTATTCTAATAAATCATGTCAATTGTTTAATAAAGATAAGTAAATAGTTTAATAGACCGGACTGTTGGAGATGCATTATTTCAGCAGTTCGGTTTTTTGCTGTGCTAAAAATAGATTCAATTTGGCGAATCTAACGACAATGTTTGAAGGTGGTTAATTAATGTATATGAAGATAAAAAGTGGGCTTGAAGAATAGGAAAGCGATGCAATGAATATTCCATATTAAAAAAGATTAATAAAATAGGTTGCAATATTTAATTGGGATGCGCTACAATTAACACTAATAATTGATATTGATAATTATTATCAATTAAATATAATCTTATAGGAGTTGTTAACAACATGAACAAACATCACCCAAAATTAAGGTCTTTCTATTCTATTAGAAAATCAACTCTAGGCGTTGCATCGGTCATTGTCAGTACACTATTTTTAATTACTTCTCAACATCAAGCACAAGCAGCAGAAAATACAAATACTTCAGATAAAATCTCGGAAAATCAAAATAATAATGCAACTACAACTCAGCCACCTAAGGATACAAATCAAACACAACCTGCTACGCAACCAGCAAACACTGCGAAAAACTATCCTGCAGCGGATGAATCACTTAAAGATGCAATTAAAGATCCTGCATTAGAAAATAAAGAACATGATATAGGTCCAAGAGAACAAGTCAATTTCCAGTTATTAGATAAAAACAATGAAACGCAGTACTATCACTTTTTCAGCATCAAAGATCCAGCAGATGTGTATTACACTAAAAAGAAAGCAGAAGTTGAATTAGACATCAATACTGCTTCAACATGGAAGAAGTTTGAAGTCTATGAAAACAATCAAAAACTGCCAGTGAGACTTGTATCATATAGTCCTGTACCAGAAGACCATGCCTATATTCGATTCCCAGTTTCAGATGGCACACAAGAATTGAAAATTGTTTCTTCGACTCAAATTGATGATGGAGAAGAAACAAATTATGATTATACTAAATTAGTATTTGCTAAACCTATTTATAACGATCCTTCACTTGTAAAATCAGATACAAATGATGCAGTAGTAACGAATGATCAATCAAGTTCAGTCGCAAGTAATCAAACAAACACGAATACATCTAATCAAAATACATCAATGATCAACAATGCTAATAATCAACCGCAGGCAACGACCAATATGAGTCAACCTGCACAACCAAAATCGTCAACGAATGCAGATCAAGCGTCAAGCCAACCAGCTCATGAAACAAATTCTAATGGTAATACTAACGATAAAACGAATGAGTCAAGTAATCAGTCGGATGTTAATCAACAGTATCCACCAGCAGATGAATCACTACAAGATGCAATTAAAAACCCGGCTATCATCGATAAAGAACATACAGCTGATAATTGGCGACCAATTGATTTTCAAATGAAAAATGATAAAGGTGAAAGACAGTTCTATCATTATGCTAGTACTGTTGAACCAGCAACTGTCATTTTTACAAAAACAGGACCAATAATTGAATTAGGTTTAAAGACAGCTTCAACATGGAAGAAATTTGAAGTTTATGAAGGTGACAAAAAGTTACCAGTCGAATTAGTATCATATGATTCTGATAAAGATTATGCCTATATTCGTTTCCCAGTATCTAATGGTACGAGAGAAGTTAAAATTGTGTCATCTATTGAATATGGTGAGAACATCCATGAAGACTATGATTATACGCTAATGGTCTTTGCACAGCCTATTACTAATAACCCAGACGACTATGTGGATGAAGAAACATACAATTTACAAAAATTATTAGCTCCGTATCACAAAGCTAAAACGTTAGAAAGACAAGTTTATGAATTAGAAAAATTACAAGAGAAATTGCCAGAAAAATATAAGGCGGAATATAAAAAGAAATTAGATCAAACTAGAGTAGAGTTAGCTGATCAAGTTAAATCAGCAGTGACGGAATTTGAAAATGTTACACCTACAAATGATCAATTAACAGATTTACAAGAAGCGCATTTTGTTGTTTTTGAAAGTGAAGAAAATAGTGAGTCAGTTATGGACGGCTTTGTTGAACATCCATTCTATACAGCAACTTTAAATGGTCAAAAATATGTAGTGATGAAAACAAAGGATGACAGTTACTGGAAAGATTTAATTGTAGAAGGTAAACGTGTCACTACTGTTTCTAAAGATCCTAAAAATAATTCTAGAACGCTGATTTTCCCATATATACCTGACAAAGCAGTTTACAATGCGATTGTTAAAGTCGTTGTGGCAAACATTGGTTATGAAGGTCAATATCATGTCAGAATTATAAATCAGGATATCAATACAAAAGATGATGATACATCACAAAATAACACGAGTGAACCGCTAAATGTACAAACAGGACAAGAAGATAAGGTTGCTGATACAGATGTAGCTGAAAATAGCAGCACTGCAACAAATCCTAAAGATGCGTCTGATAAAGCAGATGTGATAGAACCAGAGTCTGACATGGTTAAAGATACTGATAGTAGTGTTGACAAAGATGCGCATCTAAATATTGATCATTCATCAACAAATATGATGAATAACACTCACTTCGATAAGTATGATCTTAAAGAAATGGATACTCAAATTGCTAAAGACACTGATAAGGGTGTTGATAATAGCGTTGGTATGTCATCGAATGTCGATACTGATAAAGACTCTAATAAAAATAAAGACAAAGTCATACAGCTGAATCATATTGCCGATAAAAATAATCATACTGGAAAAGCAGCAAAGCTTGACGTAGTGAAACAAAATTATAATAATACTATCAAAGTTACTGACAAAAAAACAACTGAACATCTGCCGAATGATATTCATAAAACTGTAGACAAAACAGTGAAAACAAAAGAAAAGGCCGGCACACCATCGAAAGAAAACAAACTTAGTCAATCTAAAATGCTACCAAAAACTGGAGAAACAACTTCAAGCCAATCATGGTGGGGCTTATATGCGTTATTAGGTATGTTAGCTTTATTCATTCCTAAATTCAGAAAAGAATCTAAATAATTAACTAAATATAGCATATGTATGATTAACTTTGTAGACAATGTGAAAGCAATTAATTTATAAACTATTGATTGGTTTAATGGCTTTCCTTTAGAGTAAATAAAAAGAACAGCAGTGAGAAATTTTCTAATTGAAAATAATCTTACTGCTGTTTTTAATATTTGGATGCATTGTTGTGGTTACTTTAAAAAGTGAGCATCAATTAACGCTTTTTTCGATTTAACAAATGTGATTTAATATCATATTTTAATGCGTCGTTGTATTCTTTTTCAGTGATTTGATCTTCGATTAACATACGCTTTAATACATAATGTTGTCTTTGAATACTATATTTCAAATCTTTATCTGATTTTAATGTTCCATCTTTTTCGTAGGGTGTATAGCCATAAGGGCTTTGCAACAAACCGATAAGGTATGCAGATTGTGCAATTGATAAATCTTTTGGTGGAATACCAAACAAACTATATGAAGCGGATGCAATTCCGGAAATATTAGCGCCATTATAATCTCTACCGAAGGGAACTATATTTAAATATGTATATATAATTTCATCTTTTGAGAGTAGGTGTTCTAATCTAATTGCTAGGCGAAGTTCATTTGCTTTTCTACTATATGTTTTTTCGTTGGTAAGAACTTGATTTTTAACAAGTTGTTGTGTAATTGTGCTACCACCTGAACTTTGATCAGTATTAAAAATATCTTGTATCATTGCTCTTAAAATCGCCTTTGGTAAGATGCCATCATGTTTATAAAATAAAGTGTCTTCAGATGACGTTAATGCTTTAATGACATTTGGACTTGATGTTTTAGGGCCTATAATGAGTGAGTTTTGAGAATGGTTATACTCATATAATAAATTTTTGTTATTATGATCTAATAATTCATCGCCAGGTATTTGTCGAACTTTTTTTATTAAAGCATCATCTGATAATGAGTCGGACGTTTTAGTTAAATGATGAAAATATAAAGACATCGCAATCACAGCGATAGCAACGATGGCAATGAAAATCATAAATATAAAAACAATGACATGTTTGATAGCTTTATATATCTTTTCAAAATGATATATACGATGATTCAATTGATGATTGTTGTCTTGATTCGTCATCTTTAACCTCCTAAATTACGTATAGTATACCATATTTAAGCAATTTGACTTTTATTTTAACGTTAATTATAATTAGGGAAAATGCATAAAGAATAGGATAAAAGGACAAGTAATATTATTTGAAATCATCAGAGAGCTAGTGGTCGCTGTGAACTAGTGTTTTTAATAATATGAATACACCTTTATAACTAACATGTCCTACGTTTATTAATGAACGTATCATTAATAGAGTGAACATTATCTTATGATTATGTTTAAGTTTGGTGGTAACGTGCAATCGCGCCCTTACATATTTGTTGTAAGGGTTTTTTTACGTTCAAAAAACTTTAAAGTATTTTAACAAGTATTCAATAAATAATTATAAATAGGAGGAAATAATAATGACGAATGTATTAATTGAAGATTTAAAATGGAGAGGTCTTATTTATCAACAAACTGATGAACAAGGTATTGAAGATTTATTAAATAAAGAACAAGTGACGTTATACTGCGGTGCCGATCCAACGGCAGATAGTTTACATATTGGTCACTTACTACCATTCTTAACATTAAGACGTTTTCAAGAACATGGACATCGTCCTATCGTTTTAATTGGCGGTGGTACAGGTATGATTGGTGATCCATCAGGTAAATCAGAAGAACGTGTGCTACAAACAGAAGAACAAGTAGATAAAAATATCGAAGGTATTAGTAAACAAATGCACAATATTTTTGAATTTGGAACAGACCATGGTGCAGTGCTTGTTAATAATAGAGATTGGTTAGGACAAATTTCATTAATTAGCTTTTTACGTGACTATGGTAAACACGTCGGCGTTAATTACATGTTAGGTAAAGATTCAATCCAAAGTCGTTTAGAACATGGTATTTCATATACAGAATTCACATACACGATTTTACAAGCTATTGATTTCGGTCATTTGAATAGAGAATTGAATTGTAAGATTCAAGTAGGTGGATCAGATCAATGGGGTAATATCACAAGTGGTATTGAATTAATGCGTCGTATGTATGGTCAAACAGACGCATACGGTTTAACTATTCCGCTTGTAACTAAATCAGATGGTAAGAAATTTGGTAAGTCTGAGTCAGGTGCTGTTTGGTTAGATGCTGAAAAAACAAGTCCTTATGAATTTTATCAATTCTGGATTAATCAATCAGACGAAGATGTAATTAAATTCTTAAAATACTTTACTTTCTTAGGAAAAGAAGAAATTGATCGCTTAGAACAATCTAAAAATGAAGCACCGCATTTACGTGAAGCTCAAAAAACATTAGCTGAAGAAGTAACTAAATTTATTCATGGTGAAGATGCATTAAATGATGCAATCCGTATTTCACAAGCATTATTTAGTGGTGATTTAAAATCATTATCAGCGAAAGAATTAAAAGATGGATTTAAAGATGTGCCTCAAGTGACATTATCAAATGACACAACAAATATCGTTGAAGTCCTTATTGAAACAGGCATTTCTACTTCTAAACGACAAGCACGTGAAGATGTTAACAATGGTGCGATTTATATTAATGGTGAGAGACAACAAGATGTTAATTATGCTTTAGCACCAGAAGATAAAATTGATGGCGAATTTACGATTATTCGTCGCGGTAAGAAAAAATACTTCATGGTTAACTATCAATAAATATAATTGCATAGCTAAATAAATTAGAGCCTACTCATATTCATTCCTAAGAATGTAATGAGTAGGCTCTTAATGTACTTTTCTGTCTGTAAATTATCTAAAGAAATCTCTATCGCCTTGGCCAGGTGATTGACGTTCTGATCGGCTTTGACGTTTTGGTTGTTCTTTTTGTTGTTTTAATTTCACTTTAACTTCTTTTGTTTTACCATCACGGATAACGGTAACAGTGACTGATTCACCAGGTTTTTTATTTTCATATAAATAGCTTCTTAAATCAACATCATCTTTAATTTTCTTGCCATCAATTTCTGTAATAATATCACCTTTTTTAAGATCAATATCACTATCAGCTTTGGCGACATAAATACCGTCTTCTCTATCAGTATGAAGTTGCTCGCGCTCTTCTTCAGGAATATCTTTCAAATTAATTAAACCAATACCAATCGAAGGGCGGTCAATTTTACCATGTTTTACAAGTTGTTCAATTGTTACTTTAACTTCATTACTTGGAATAGCAAACCCGATACCTTCAACTTGTGTCGCAGCAATTTTCATTGAGTTAATACCAACTAAATTACCATTAATATCTACTAATGCGCCACCTGAGTTACCTGGGTTAATAGCAGCATCTGTTTGAAGAACGCTGACTTTTGTATTGCCACCAGTTGTCTCAGCGTCAATCGTACGTTCGCTTGCTGAAATGATACCAGATGTTACAGAGTTAGCAAATTGTAATCCTAATGGGTTACCCATTGCGAATACGCTATCGCCAGTTTGTACTTTTGAAGAGTTGGCGAATTGAATCGCTTTAATACCTTTTGTATTTTCAATTTTAAGTACAGCAATATCAGTTACTGCATCTTTACCAACTAATTTCGCTTTAACTTGTTTTTTATTATGTAATTGGACTCTAATTTCATTTGCGCCATCAATAACATGATTGTTTGTAACGATATAAGCTGAATTGTTGTTTATTTGATAGATAACACCTGAACCTACTCCAGCTTCAGATGGTTTAGATGATTTGCCTTTTAATAAGTCGTCTACACTTGATGCTTTTTGCATGTTAATAACTCCAACAATTGTAGGGGAGACAGATTTTATCATTTCATGAACGGTACCGAATTTCTTGCTTTGACCGTCTAATTGATTGCCACCTTTATTATTTGTTGTCTGGACAGTTGAACCATCTTTATTTAAAATTGTACTATTTAATACTTTGCCTATACCAAGTACTAGAAGTGCACCAATAATTCCAGCAATCAATGCAACGATGACTGTTTTAAACCATGGAAATTTAGGTCTTCTGTATCTAGGTGTTTGGCTATGGTTTGTTGTAGAATGATCTGTATGATTAAAATCTGACATACTTAACCTCCATTATATGATTTATATATGCTTTAATTATGTCTTTTTTTTATAATTATTGCTAGTAATACACTATACAACTTTAGATGTATTTTCAGACTATCTTGTTCTAGTAAAAATATAGTGATAAAATCTAGTTGTTATAAACAAATAAGTTAAGTAGGTGGCACAATGTATTCAGTGATTAGTAAGATTTTGAATTTCATTTTAGTTAAAATGTCAAAATCATTATACGTAATCGGTAAAGATAATATTCCTAAGGATAGTAAATATGTCGTAACTTGTACGCATGAAAGTTATAACGAAGTCATTATGCTAGGTATGGCATTATATCCTAATCAAATTCATTATATGGCTAAAAAAGAATTATTCAAAAATAAATGGATTGGTAAATTTTTAACGTCTTTAAATGCATTTCCTGTAGATCGTGAAAATCCAGGACCTAGTACTTTAAAACGCCCAATCAATTTGTTGAAAGATAATAAGACAGTTGGTATCTTCCCAACAGGTTCTCGCACATCGCAAGAAGGTGCACCTTTGAAACGTGGTGCTTCAACAATTGCAATGTTAAGTAAGTCACCAATATTACCTGTTGCTTATGTTGGTCCTACTAAGATTCATGGTCTTTTAACAGGACAAGCATACATAAATATTGGTAAACCAATCGATATTAACGATTTACCTAAAGATTTAAAACGAAACGAGCGTATCGATTACATTACAAAAGAGATTGAAACACGAACAGCAAAGTTACAACAAGAATTGCATGAAATTGTAAAAAGTTTATAAAATAACTTGAGGTAGAAATATAGCTGGTTAGTAAGCCTAGGTGACTATAACGGAGTATCGAAGTAGTTATTCTAGTTACATTAGTAATCTTTATATTTCTACCTTATTTTAAGAAGGATGACATTCAATGTATAAATTTTTCCAAAATTTAGGGCGTTCGTTAATGTTACCAGTTGCCATTTTACCGGCTGCAGCAATTATTGCCGGAATTGGTAATACGTTAAATGCACTTCATGCGACGCCGAAAATCGCAATGTTCTTTACTACGGTAGGTACTACGATTTTAGAGCAATTAGGTATTTTATTTGCAATTGGTGTAGCTATAGGAATGGCAAAGAAAAATGATGGTGCAGTCGCGCTTGCAGCTACGTTAGGATATTTTTTAGTTACAGTTGTATTATCACCAATGAAATTAGCGCCTTTATTAGGAATGAAAGCTTCGGAAATAAATTCAGCTTTTGAAAAGATGAATAATGGCAATGTCTTTGTTGGTATTGTAATAGGTTTAATAGCAGCCTATGCATACAATAAGTTTAGTGAAACAGAATTACCATTAGCATTATCATTTTTTAGTGGTAAACGTCTAGTTCCAATTATGACTGCATTTTACTGTACTTTTTTAGTTGTCATATTGTTATTCTTATGGCCACTACTTTATTCATGGATTGTAAAATTTGGTGAATCTATAGTTGGTTTAGGATCGTTTGGTGCTTTCATATATGGTGTTGCCAACAGATTATTAATTCCTACAGGATTACATCATGCACTGAATAGTGTGTTCTGGTTTGATACGATTGGTATTAATGATATTGGTAAATTCCAAAGTGGCAAAGATGCTATAAAAGGTATTACAGGACGCTATCAAGCGGGATTCTTCCCAATCATGATGTTCGGTATTCCAGCGGCTGCGTTAGCAATGTATCATACAGCTAAAACGACTCAGAAAAAACAAGTTTACGGTTGGTTCCTAGCGAGTTCAGTTGCAGCATTTTTCGTTGGTGTTACAGAGCCGATTGAGTTTGCATTTATGTTTGTTGCGCCAATCTTATATGTTGTTCATGCGTTATTAACAGGATTATCTTTATTTATCGCAGCTACATTCCATTGGACAGCTGGATTTTCATTTAGTGCAGGTTTGATAGATTATGTGTTATCACTAATTAATCCAGTATCAAATCATCCATTGATGTTGCTTGTTCAAGGTGTTGTATTTTTCATCTTATACTATGTGATTTTCCGTGTAGTAATCCAAGTATTTAACTTGAATACGATTGGTAGAGGTGAAAATGAATTAGTTGATCCAACAGTTGTAAAAGATAATATTGCTCCTGGTGAAAATGATATTAAACAAAGTAAATATCATCAACATGCTATACAAATATTAGAAGGTTTAGGCGGTCAAGAGAATATTGTTAATTTAACTAATTGTGCAACAAGGTTGCGTCTAGAGTTAAAAGACACATCTATTATTGATCAACAGAAAATTAAAAACGCCGGTGCAGTTGGTGTTACTGTTAATGGTAAACATTCAACTCAAGTTATTGTCGGTACACACGTACAGCAGGTTGCTGATGAAATTGAAAAACATTTATAAAATTTAAACAGCTAAAGCGCAAATCCAACTTCAATAGGGTTTGCGCTTTTTTTAGTCAAATAGTAGAATGATTTATATCTGAATTTTCAGAAATGGAGTGGGGATTGTGAAGAAAATTTTATTTGATGTTGATGGCGTTTTTTTAAGTGAAGAACGTTGTTTCGATGTCTCTGCATTAACGGTATATGAATTATTAATGGATAAGTGTTATTTAGGTCTTCATTCACATATAGATTGGGAAACTTTGACTGATAACGATATACAAGACATTAGGAATCGAATTTTTCAAAAAGATAAGATTTTAAACAAATTAAAATCGCTAGGGCTGAATTCAAATTGGGATATGTTATTTATCGTTTTTAGTATTCATTTAATTGATATTTTGAAAAAGTTATCACATGATGAAATTGAGGCATTCATGTATCAAGATGAGCCTGTCGAATTGAAGTTGCAAAATATAAGCACAAACTTAGCAGACTGTTTTAATTTAAATGAACAACTACCTTTACAATTTTTGGATAATGTAAAAGTTGGTAAAAATAATATTTATGCTGCTTTGGAAGAGTTTGCAACAACAGAGTTACATGTTTCGGATGCTACTTTATTTAGTTTGAAGGGTGCATTATGGACGTTAGCGCAAGAAGTTTATCAAGAATGGTATTTAGGATCGAAGTTGTATGAAGATGTTGAAAAGAAAATAGCACGAACTACTTTTAAGACAGGTTATATTTATCAAGAAATTATTTTGAGACCAGTAGATGAAGTTAAGGTACTTCTGAATGATTTAAAAGGTGCTGGTTTCGAATTAGGTATTGCAACAGGTCGTCCTTATACTGAGACTGTTGTGCCATTTGAAAATTTAGGATTGTTACCATATTTTGAGGCTGATTTTATTGCAACAGCAAGTGATGTTTTAGAAGCAGAGAATATGTATCCGCAAGCACGACCATTAGGAAAGCCGAATCCTTTTAGTTATATCGCAGCTTTATATGGTAATAATCGCGATAAATATGAATCTTATATCAATAAGCAAGATAACATTGTAAATAAAGATGACGTATTTATAGTAGGCGATTCGTTAGCTGACTTATTAAGTGCTCAAAAAATAGGTGCAACGTTTATTGGAACATTAACAGGTTTAAAAGGTAAGGATGCTGCAGGTGAGTTAGAAGCGCATCATGCCGACTATGTTATTAATCATTTAGGTGAACTTAGAGGTGTACTAGATAATTTGTAATTTGATTGTTGTTTGACAGCATAACTTGAAGTGAATGATTGAACCAAAGGTTTCATATTGAGTTACAATGAAATTAATAATGAAAAAATGCCAAGAAGCAATGGAAGTAATCCAATGTCTTCTTGGCATTTTGAATTTACATAAATTGTTTATGACTGTACCGTCAATTCAGTTGTGAAAATTTGATTGTATTCACCAACTTGTTTAAGTTCATCAATTATATTGTTTGAAACAGGTTGATCAACGGATAAAATCATTAGCGCATCTCCGCCCGCTTCAGTTCTACCTAAAGTCATAGATGCAATGTTGATATTGTATTTACCTAACAATGCGCCAGTTTTTCCTACCATACCTGGAGTATCATTATGATATGACACAATTTGATATTGATTTGGCTTTAAGTCTACAGAAAAATTATTAATTCTAACAATTCTTGGACCGAAACCTGTAAAGACAGAAGCGCCAACTTTAACGGAATCGCTATCGTTTGATAGTTCTACCTCTAAGTAGTTACTAAAACCTGTCTCTGCTTTATTATTTTCAATATTTAATGTCACTTGTTGTTGATTTAACAACATTAGAGCATTGATAATATTGACTTCAGGACCAAGATCATCTTTTAAAATATGAGTAATAATTGTACGTGTTAATAAACTACTATCAATAGAGGCTAAGTCGCCACCGTACGTAATTTTAATAGAGCTTGGTGCATTGTACATTAATTGAATAGCTAATTCACCAACTGTTTGGCTTAAATTGATGAATGATTTTACAGTATCATCTATATTGCTTAAGTCCATTTTAGGTGCATTCACTGCATGCGTTACAGTACCATCAATTAAAATTTCGATGATTTCATTTGAAACAGAAATTGCCACTTTTTCTTGAGCTTCGACTGTTGATGCACCCAAATGAGGTGTAACAATAATTTTATCATGTGCAACAAGAGGCGAATCAGTTGCAGGTTCATGTTCAAACACATCGATAGCTGCCCGACTAATTTGTCCTTCGTCTAATGCTTTTATTAGCGCCTTTTCATCAATAATACCACCACGTGCCACATTGATTATTTGCAAACTAGGTTTTGCTTTGGCAAAAAAGTCAGCATTAATTAAGCCTTTTGTTTTAGGTGTTAGTGGTGTATGTAATGTAACGAAATCAGAATGTTGGGCAATCTCATCAACTGTTGCCTTCGTAATACTTAAAGATTTTGCTTTTTCATCCGTTAAGTAAGGGTCAAAAGCTAGTATTTTCATTCCGAAACTTTGCGCACGTTTAGCAACACCTAAACCAATTCTACCAGCACCAATGACACCTAATGTTTTATGATAAAGCTCAGTACCTTTAAATGCATTTCGATTCCATTCTTTATTTGTAAGTGATTGGTGTGCTTGCGGAATATTTCGAGCCATTGATAATAACATTGCCAGTGAATGTTCAGTAGCTGAAATCGTATTACCATCTGGGGCATTAATAACTAAAATACCTTTTAATGTTGCAGCATCAATATTAATATTATCTACACCAACACCGGCGCGTGCGATTACTTTTAAAGAATCAGCAGCATTTATGATATTTTCAGTGACCGTAGTTTGACTACGAACGATTAAAGCATGGTATGAAGGTATAATTTTGATTAATGCTTCTTCGGACAAGCCAGTTTGAATATCTACATTAAATTGTTCGTGATCTAATAATGCTTTGATACCATCTTTTGATATGGGATCTGCAACGAGTACATTAAATTGCTTCATGAATAACCTCCATATATTTTGATATACCTTTACCGATATAGTTAACTTTACGGTGTTCAGTTAAAATAATTTCTAAAGCAGATACTACCGATAAAATATCGAAAGGACTAATTTTCCCCATATGACCAATTCTTAAAATTTGACCTTTAAGATGGCCTTGACCACCAGCAATTGTTATTTTAAAGCGATTTTTAAGTTCATCTTTGATTATTTTCACTTCATCATTTGTATTAGGTTTGAATGCTGTAACCGTTGGAGATGCATCTTTATCATTGACTAATAAAGTTAAATCTAATGCTTTTAAGGCGCTTCTTAATGCATTTCTAATTGCATAGTGTCGTGCTATTACGTGATTGAAACCTTCTGCTTTTACGGTTTCAACGTATGCATTTACACCTCTAAATAAAGACACATTTGGTGTGAACGGTGTAGAATTGTCAGCTTGTGACGAAATGTATTTATTTAAGTCTAGATAAAATTTTGGCGTAGTTACTTCTTTGAAACGTTCTTTTGCACGGTGGCTATAAGCTACAAAAGCTAATCCTGGAGGTAACATAATTGCTTTTTGACTACCAGAAACAAGTACATCAATTTTATCTTTGTTAATGTCAACATCAACAGCACCAATGCAACTTACGCCGTCAACTACAAAATAAATATTACTATTAAATTGATTAATGGCATTTCCTAACTCGTGAATAGGGTGTAGCACTGTCGTAGATGTTTCGCAATATTGACTAAATACTGCTTTAACTTCAACATTTAAAGTTGAAAGGAAATTGATGAAATCTTTGACATCTACAGCTTCTCCCCATGTTACGTCATAAATATGCACATTTTTGTAATAAGTTTGTGCAATTTGTTTAAATCGGTTACCAAAGGCACCTGAAACAATGACAACGAAGTGATCTTCAGGGTTTACAATGTTCAACATACTAGCCTCTAAGACGCTTGTACCGCTAGATGTTAAAATAAGTACATCATTTTGACTCCCAAATATTGGCTTTAGACCTTGAAATGCTTGTTGTGCGATGTCTTCAAAATCTTTAGAACGATGACCAACCATAGGTGCTTGAATTTCTCTCATAATGGCATCAGGTACAGGGGTTGGGCCAGGTGTTAATAACAACGGTTGATGATAATACATTTATATGCCTCCTATAAATAAGATTTCACTATTTTAGCAAATTTTCTGAAAATTTAAAAGCCTAAAAAAGTGATAACGCTATATTGTCGAACAAACGTTATCACTTAACGATTTTATTTGGCCTGAATGATGGGATAGATTTTTATGTCCACATTATTTCTTACAGCATTTGAAATCATGCAATTATTATCTGCAATTGTTATCAATTTTGGTAATCGCTTTTCTAATTGTGCTATTTGATCACTTGGAATTTGAATTTGAGGATGGTGCACAATTTTTGACATACTGAATTTTCCGTTATTTAAACAAGCTGTTCCAATCGATTGTTGTTCAATTGAAATATCTGTGAACTTTGCACGTTCAAGAGTAGCTGCTAATGAGATGATATAACATGATGAAGCGGCTGATACTAACAATTCATCGGGATTTGTTCCTATACCAACACCGCCTAAGGAAGCAGGTATAGAAATATTCTCTGAAAGTATGTCGCCTTGAACGTTTCCGACATTGTTACGACCACCTTGCCAAGAAGTTTGGACTTTAAAGTCATGTTGATGCAATTGCTTTAACCTCCAATATAATTGTGATAGTTTAATTTTAGAATAGTTTATCAAAGTTTAACAGAAAGGTGACTTATCAATGACTCTGAATAAACTGAAAGATGAATTACAAATTGTTTCGCATCGTGGATTGCCGAGTGATTTTCCTGAAAATACAATGGTCGGTTATCGAGAGGTAATGGGGCTCAATGTTGCTATGTTAGAAATAGATGTTCATTTGACCAAAGACCAACATTTTGTTGTGATACATGATGAAACAATTGATAGAACATCGGATGGTAAGGGGCGTATTGCTGATTACACATTATCGCAATTAAAATCATTTGATTTTGGTAGTTATAAAGATGTTGCTTTTAAGGGAGAACGAATACCCACGTTAGATGAAGTACTTTCATTATGCTTAAAGTATGATAAAAAGCTATTGATTGAATTGAAAAGTCCGAATTTATATCCAGAAATAGAATGTAAATTGCTGGCATTTTTGGAAGAAAAGAAAGTCGATGCGACACAAGTAGTTATACAATCTTTTGATATCGAATGCATCGAAAAGTTAAACACATTGGGCAGTATATATGAATTAGGTGTGCTTTGTAGTAAACGTAATTATTGGTATAAAAAGCCAAACTTTTCAAGAATTGCTCAAATTGCTAGTTATGTTAATCCTAATTATGCATTAGTGACCAGAAAATTTGTTGATAAAGCACATCATCATCAATTACAGGTTATGCCATACACAGTTAATAAATTGAAAACTGGAGAAAAATTAAGACAAATGGGTGTAGATGGATTAATTACAGATAATCCGAAATTATTTATTAAGTGAGACGATGAATGGTAATTTGATAGAGGGATGAGGATTCGTATATCGCAATTGATAATTTTAAAAACTAATGATGAAATACTAAAGATAATTAAACAAATAAGACTTGTAAATTCTAAGTTGATTGTAAAATAGGGTAGCTCCATATAATCTTGAATCTATCATTTTTAAATTAATAAAAAAACACCCACAATTGTGGGTGTTTGTATTGAACGTATTATCTTGAGTAGTACTCAACGATTAATTGTTCGTTAATTTCAGCAGGTAATTCGCTACGTTCTGGTAAACGTATGAAAGTACCAGTTAAGCTGTCAGCATCAAAGTTTAAGTACTCAGGTACGAAATTGTTGATTTCAACTGATTCAATGATGATGTTTAATTTTTGAGATTTTTCACGAACTGAAATTGTTTGACCAGGTTTAACAGAATAAGATGGAATATCAACACGTTTACCATCTACTAAGATATGACCGTGGTTAACTAATTGACGTGCTTGACGACGAGTACGAGCTAAACCTAATGAATAAACAACAGCGTCTAAACGACTTGCTAATAAGATCATGAAGTTTTCACCGTGTACACCGAATTTTTTACCAGCGATGTCAAATGTGTTACGGAATTGTCTTTCAGTCATTCCATATAAGTAACGTAATTTTTGTTTTTCACGTAATTGTAAACCATATTCTGATAATTTTTTACGTTGGTTTGGACCATGTTGTCCTGGTGCGTAAGGACGTTTTTCTAATTCTTTACCAGTACCGCTTAAAGAGATACCTAAACGACGAGATTTTTTCCAGTTTGAACCTCTGAATCGAGCCATAATAAGACTCCTCCTTTAATTCTTTTTTGTTGTTATGAATAAACAAAAAAGAGTGTTGCATGCTTACTAAGATATATTGTTTTATGTGTCTTCACCTTATAGCGACAGTTACGTGACACGTCCGCATTGGGAACAACATAGCGCTCAATAATATACAACTGCTACTTTCGTTAATTCACACAAAGATTATTGTAACATTTTCCTGCTAACTGTCAACACTTTATTGAAAATGCTGATGTCCTTTTATGCGAGTTGCTTTTCAATAATTTTAACAATTGCTTCAAGATGTTCTTTGTCATTGTCATCAAATCGATCCGTTATAGGGGCATCGATATCTAAGACGCCGATAATTTTATCATCTTTGAAAATTGGAACGACAATCTCAGACTTACTATTAGCATCACAAGCGATATGTCCTTCGAATTGATGAACATCAGCTACAATTTGTGTACGACGTTCTGAAACGGCTGTACCACATACACCTTTTCCAATTGGAATGTGGACACAAGCAGGGTGTCCTTGGAAAGGTCCAAGTATAAGTTCATTTTGTTCCAATAAGTAAAAGCCGACCCAATTAATTTGATCTAGATTATCATTTAATAAGGCAGACATGTTACTTAAAATAGCAATCATGTGATGTTCATCTTCAATAAGGCTTGCTGCTTGTTTCTTTAATAATGTGTAGTTTGTTGGGTTAATTGTTGTCATATTTAAAACCTCTTATTTTCATAGATTTTATAATAGTATAGAATTTCGAAAATATTATGGCAATAAATTCATTTTATAATTTATCCTTAAGCAAAATTACGTTATAATAGTAATGATAAATTAGGAGGAGAAGCATATGGTGTTATATATCATTTTGGCAATAATTGTGATTATATTGATTGCTGTAGGTGTATTATTCTATTTACGTTCAAATAAACGACAAATTATTGAAAAAGCAATCGAACGTAAAAATGAAATTGAGACGTTACCTTTTGATCAAAACCTTGCACAATTATTTAAGTTGAATTTAAAAGGTGAAACAAAAACGAAATACGATGCAATGAAAAAGGACAACGTAGAAAGTACAAATAAGTATCTAGCTCCTGTGGAAGAAAAAATCCATAATGCTGAGGCTTTATTAGATAAATTTAGTTTCAACGCATCTCAAAGTGAAATTGATGATGCAAATGAGTTGATGGATAGTTACGAACAAAGCTATCAGCAACAATTAGAAGATGTAAATGAAATTATTGCGTTATACAAAGATAATGATGAATTATATGACAAATGTAAAGTTGATTATCGTGAAATGAAACGTGATGTTTTAGCAAATCGTCATCAATTTGGTGAGGCAGCAAGTCTACTTGAAACTGAAATTGAAAAATTTGAGCCAAGGTTAGAGCAATATGAAGTACTAAAAGCTGATGGTAATTATGTACAAGCGCACAACCATATAGCTGCCTTGAATGAACAAATGAAACAGCTAAGATCTTATATGGAAGAAATACCAGAATTAATTAGAGAAACTCAAAAAGAATTACCTGGTCAATTCCAAGATTTAAAATATGGTTGCCGTGATCTTAAAGTTGAAGGGTATGATCTGGATCACGTGAAAGTAGACAGTACATTACAAAGCTTAAAAACAGAGCTTAGTTTCGTTGAACCATTAATTAGCCGCTTAGAATTAGAAGAAGCTAATGATAAACTAGCTAATATCAATGATAAGTTAGATGACATGTATGATTTAATTGAACATGAAGTTAAAGCTAAAAATGATGTCGAAGAAACAAAAGATATCATTACGGATAACTTATTCAAAGCTAAAGACATGAATTATACATTGCAAACAGAAATTGAATATGTACGTGAAAACTACTATATAAATGAATCTGATGCTCAAAGTGTTCGTCAATTTGAAAATGAAATTCAAAGTTTAATTTCTGTATATGATGATATTTTAAAAGAAATGTCTAAATCTGCTGTACGATATAGCGAGGTTCAGGATAATTTACAATATTTAGAAGATCATGTCACAGTTATTAATGACAAACAAGAAAAGCTACAAAATCATCTGATTCAATTGCGTGAAGATGAAGCAGAAGCAGAAGACAATCTGCTACGAGTACAATCGAAGAAAGAAGAAGTGTATCGTCGATTACTTGCTTCTAACTTAACAAGCGTTCCTGAAAGGTTTATCATCATGAAAAATGAAATTGATCATGAAGTTCGTGATGTTAACGAACAATTTAGTGAACGTCCAATACACGTTAAACAGTTAAAAGATAAAGTGTCTAAAATTGTGATTCAAATGAATACATTTGAAGATGAAGCAAATGATGTTCTTGTTAATGCTGTTTATGCAGAGAAATTAATTCAATATGGAAATAGATATCGTAAGGACTATAGCAATGTTGATAAGAGCTTAAATGAAGCTGAACGATTATTTAAAAATAATCGCTATAAGCGTGCGATTGAAATTGCAGAGCAAGCTCTTGAAAGTGTTGAGCCAGGTGTCACTAAACATATTGAAGAAGAAGTTATTAAGCAATAGAAACTAGTATGTAGTTATACTTAAATAATATGAGCACTCTGTCAAATTGGACTGATGAGTTTAATAATTGAAGTTAGCCAACGATACGTTGTCTAGCTTCTTTTTTATATGGATAAATGAAAGGGACAATAAATATAAATAGCAATTGTTTAAAGATAAACGTAATCAAATGTGTTGTTTTAATTAATATAAGTAGTGAAAAAAGCATAATCACACAGCTGTTTAAATAGAGTGAAATAGTCTAATTCTTATTTAATAAGTAGAAATAAGATTATTTTGCGCTATAACCTTTATTTTTTGTCGGATAATAGTATAATGCTTGAGTAAAACAATTTTAACGATTGATGATTAATGAAAGAGAAGTGTTTATTTTGATATATCTAGATAATGCGGCAACGACGAAAGCATTTGAAGAAGTGTTAGATACTTATTTAAAAGTAAATCAATCAATGTATTATAATCCGAATAGTCCGCATAAAGCTGGTTTGCAGGCAAATCAATTACTACAACAAGCAAAAGCCCAAATTAATGCAATGATTAATTCAAAAACAAATTATGATGTTGTATTCACTAGTGGTGCAACTGAATCCAATAATCTTGCTTTAAAAGGTATTGCCTATCGTAAATTTGATACAGCGAAGGAAATAATTACATCCGTGTTAGAGCATCCGTCCGTATTAGAGGTTGTAAGATATTTGGAAGCACACGAAGGATTTAAAGTTAAATATGTTGATGTAAAGAAAGATGGCAGTATTAACTTAGAACACTTCAAAGAATTAATGTCAGACAAAGTCGGTTTAGTAACATGTATGTATGTAAATAATGTAACTGGACAAATACAGCCTATTCCACAAATGGCTAAAGTTATAAAAAATTATCCTAAGGCACATTTTCATGTAGATGCGGTTCAAGCATTCGGCAAAATTTCAATGGATCTCAATAACGTAGATAGTATTAGTTTAAGTGGACATAAGTTTAATGGTTTAAAAGGTCAAGGCGTCTTACTTGTAAATCACATTCAAAATGTTGAACCTACTGTCCATGGTGGTGGTCAAGAATATGGCGTTAGAAGTGGAACAGTTAATTTGCCAAATGATATTGCAATGGTTAAAGCGATGAAGATAGCTAATGAAAACTTTGAAGCATTGAATGCATTTGTTACTGAGTTAAATAATGACGTCCGTCAATTTTTAAATAAATATCATGGAGTTTATATTAATTCTTCAACTTCAGGTTCACCATTCGTTTTAAATATTAGTTTTCCTGGCGTAAAAGGTGAAGTATTAGTTAATGCTTTTTCAAAATATGACATTATGATATCTACGACGAGTGCTTGTTCATCTAAACGTAATAAATTAAATGAAGTATTGGCTGCAATGGGATTATCAGACAAATCTATTGAAGGTAGTATAAGATTATCATTTGGGGCTACTACAACTAAAGAAGATATAGCAAGGTTTAAAGAAATATTTATCATCATTTATGAGGAAATTAAGGAGTTGCTAAAATAATGAAGTATGATCACTTGCTTGTTAGATACGGGGAGTTAACATTAAAGGGTTCAAATAGAAAAAAATTTGTAAATCAATTAAGAAATAATGTAAATAAGTCATTAAAAGGACTTGATGGGTTTGTCGTTAAAGGCAAACGAGATCGTATGTATATTGAACTTGAAGACCATGCAGATATAAATGAAATAACATATCGATTATCAAAAATTTTCGGTATTAAATCTATTAGTCCAGTATTAAAAGTAGAAAAAACAATAGAGGCAATGAGTGCAGCGGCAATTAAATTTGCGCAGCAATTTGAAGAAAACAGCACATTTAAAATTGATGTGAAGCGTGCCGATAAAAATTTCCCAATGGATACGTATGAATTACAGCGTGAATTGGGTGGTGCTGTATTGAAGCACTTCGACAATATTTCTGTTAATGTCAAACGTCCAGATCATGAAATTCGAGTGGAAGTTAGATTAGATGCAATTTATATGTATGAAGAAGTTGTTCCGGGTTCAGGTGGATTACCAGTTGGTACTGGTGGTAAGACGTTACTAATGCTTTCAGGCGGTATAGACTCACCAGTTGCTGGGATGGAAGTGATGAGACGTGGCGTAACAATTGAAGCGATTCATTTCCATAGTCCACCATTTACAAGTGATCAAGCAAAAGAAAAAGTTATTGAATTGACACGTATTTTAGCTGAACGTGTTGGACCAATTAAATTGCATATTGTACCATTTACAGAATTGCAAAAACAGGTAAATAAAGTTGTACATCCAAGATATACAATGACTTCAACGAGACGTATGATGATGCGTGTTGCTGATAAATTAGTACATCAAATAGGGGCTTTAGCTATTGTAAATGGTGAAAACCTAGGGCAGGTAGCCAGTCAAACACTTCATAGCATGTATGCAATTAATAATGTAACTTCTACTCCTGTATTACGTCCTTTATTAACTTACGATAAAGAAGAAATTATTATTAAATCGAAAGAAATTGGTACATTTGAAACATCTATTCAACCATTTGAAGATTGTTGTACAATTTTCACCCCTAAAAATCCAGTAACCGAACCAAACTTTGATAAGGTAGTCCAATATGAAAGTGTCTTTGATTTTGAAGAGATGATTAATCGTGCTGTTGAAAATATTGAAACACTTGAAATAACTAGTGATTATAAAACTATTAAAGAACAGCAAACAAACCAATTAATAAACGACTTTTTATAAATAAAATCCTAGAGTAAATTTAAACATAAGGGGATGTTAAACTATGGATTTGAACTTAACGATGATTATAATCATAATTTTATTTGGTTTTATCGCGGCGTTTATAGATTCGGTTGTAGGGGGTGGCGGTTTAATTTCTACGCCAGCATTATTAGCAATCGGTCTACCACCATCTGTAGCTTTAGGTACAAATAAATTGGCAAGTTCATTTGGTTCTTTAACTAGTACGATAAAGTTTATAAGGTCCGGTAAAGTGGACTTATTTGTTGTTGCCAAATTATTTGGTTTTGTATTTTTGGCATCTGCATGTGGCGCATATATTGCAACGATGGTTCCGTCACAAATATTGAAACCTTTAATCATCATTGCACTTTCGTCGGTGTTTATATTCACATTACTTAAAAAAGATTGGGGCAATACACGTACGTTTACTCAATTTACATTTAAGAAAGCCATAATATTTGCAGCACTTTTTATATTAATCGGCTTTTATGATGGATTTGTAGGTGGGGGAACAGGTTCATTTATGCTTTTTGTATTGTTAATCTTTGGTTTTGATTTTTTAAGTGCAGCAGGAAATGCTAAAGTTTTGAACTTTGCTTCTAATATAGGTGCGCTTGTATTATTTATGGTATTAGGACAAGTAGATTATGTAATAGGTTTAATTATGGCTATAAGTATGATTGCTGGGTCATATGCTGGGGCTCATTTTGCTATTAAACAAGGTGTTGGTTATGTAAAAGTATTATTTATTATTATTACTGCTATTTTAATTTTAAAAAATGCTTTTGATTATATTCAACAATTTGTATAAAATTAAATTTGCTTTTGATTAAAGCATGAAAATTGTAATCAAACCATAAATTGTCGTATGATGTAGTTAGAATTTTAAAATGCAGGAGGTCAAGTATATGACTGAAATAACATTCAAAGGTGGACCAATCCACTTAAAAGGTCAACAAATTAATGAAGGTGATTTTGCACCTGATTTTACAGTGTTAGATAATGACTTAAATCAAGTAACATTAGCAGATTATGCTGGTAAAAAGAAATTAATTAGTGTGGTACCATCAATTGATACAGGTGTTTGTGATCAGCAGACTCGCAAATTCAACTCTGATGCTTCTAAAGAAGAGGGGATTGTGCTTACAATTTCAGCAGACTTACCATTCGCACAAAAAAGATGGTGCGCTTCAGCAGGTTTAGACAATGTCATTACATTAAGTGACCACCGTGACTTATCATTTGGTGAAAACTATGGCGTTGTTATGGAAGAACTTCGCTTATTAGCTCGTGCAGTATTTGTATTAGATGCAGATAATAAAGTTGTTTATAAAGAAATCGTTAGTGAAGGTACTGATTTCCCAGATTTTGATGCTGCTTTAGCTGCATACAAAAATATTTAATCATTAAAGAGATAAATCTTAAAATGTATACATCGTGTCCATCGTTGTCAACAGCATTAAAATAGAATTGTTTTCTATGATTGCTAAGACCTATGGGCACTTTTTATTGGAGAGGGACGAATATGGCAGAACAACAAACAATTATGGAACGCTTGTTTCATACATTAGATGAAAAAGCTAAAACATTAAATAATGAAAATGGCCAAAGTTTTATTGAAAATCTTGGGCTAGCAATGGAACAAGTATATACCAATGAAAGAGGATTGTTAGAACAATCGACGTTACAAGATCGACGTAAAGCATTCCAATTTGCATATTTAAGTTTAATGCAGGAAGAAAAGATACAAGCAAATCATCAAATTACACCAGATTCAATTGGATTGATACTAGGATTTTTAGTTGAGCGTTTTATGAACAACCAAGAAGAATTACATATTGTTGATATTGCAAGTGGTGCCGGTCATTTAAGTGCTACTGTAAAAGAAGTGTTACCTGAAATTGCGGTTATGCATCATTTAATTGAAGTTGATCCAGTTTTATCACGTGTTAGTGTACATTTAGCAAACTTCTTAGAAATTCCTTTCGATGTGTATCCTCAAGATGCCATCATGCCACTACCATTAGAAGAAGCAGATATCGTTATTGGTGATTTTCCAGTAGGCTATTATCCAATTGATGAAAGAAGTAAGGAGTTTAAGCTAGGTTTTGAAGAAGGACATAGTTATTCACATTATTTATTAATAGAACAAGCAATAAATGTATTAAAAGATGCTGGATATGCCTTTCTAGTGGTACCAAGTAATATTTTTACAGGTGAACATGTAAAACAGCTTGAAAAATATATTGCAACAGAGACAGAGATGCAAGCATTTTTAAATTTACCACCAACTTTATTTAAAAATGAAAAAGCGCGAAAATCTATATTAATTTTACAAAAGAAAAAATCGGGTGAAACAAAGCCAGTTGAAGTATTATTGGCAAATATTCCTGATTTCAAAAATCCTTCACAATTTCAAGGATTTATGACAGAGTTAAATCAGTGGATGGACACAAATCGTCCTAAAAAATAATCTGTAATAGTATAGTCATAAAACTGTATGAATGATAAAATGAGAAATGAAATAGTATAAAAAGCAAACGATGGAGGATCATTACTTATGTCAAAATTAATCTTGGCTATCAATGCTGGTAGTTCATCATTAAAATTTCAATTAATTAGAATGCCTGAAGAGGAATTAGTAACAAAAGGTTTAATAGAAAGAATCGGATTGAAGGATTCAATTTTTACAATTGAAGTCAACGGGGAAAAAGTTAAAACAGTACAAGATATCAAGGATCACGTTGAGGCAGTTGATATCATGTTGGATGCTTTTAAAGCGCACAATATTATTAATGATATTAACGATATCGATGGAACAGGTCACCGTGTTGTACATGGTGGTGAAAAATTCCCTGAATCAGTAGCTATTACTGATGAGGTTGAAAAGGAAATTGAAGAATTAAGCGAATTAGCACCGCTTCACAACCCAGCTAACTTGATGGGTATTCGTGCTTTCCGTAAATTATTACCAAATATCCCTCATGTGGCAATTTTTGATACAGCATTCCATCAAACAATGCCTGAAAAAGCATATCTATATAGCTTGCCATATCATTATTATAAAGATTATGGCATTCGTAAGTATGGTTTCCATGGTACAAGCCATAAATTTGTATCACAAAGAGCGGCAGAAATGTTAGATAAGCCAATTGAAGATTTACGTATTATTTCATGTCACATTGGTAATGGAGCATCAATTGCAGCTATCGATGGCGGTAAATCTATTGATACATCAATGGGCTTCACACCACTTGCTGGTGTAACAATGGGTACTCGTTCTGGTAATATTGACCCTGCTTTAATTCCATTTATTATGGAAAAAACAGGTAAAACTGCTGAACAAGTATTGGAAATCTTAAACAAAGAATCAGGTTTATTAGGATTATCAGGTACATCTAGTGATTTACGTGACTTATCAGAAGAAGCTGAATCAGGTAAAGCACGTTCACAAATGGCTTTAGATGTATTTGCTTCTAAAATTCACAAATATATTGGATCATATGCTGCGAGAATGCATGGTGTTGATGTTATCGTATTTACAGCAGGTATCGGTGAAAACTCAGTAGAAATTCGTGCGAAAGTTCTTGAAGGCTTAGAATTTATGGGTGTTTACTGGGATCCTAAGAAAAATGAAAACTTACTACGTGGTAAAGAAGGATTTATTAACTATCCTCATTCACCAGTTAAAGTTGTCGTTATTCCAACAGATGAAGAAAGTATGATTGCCCGTGATGTTATGACATTCGGTGGTTTAAAATAATTTTTAAATAAATATTAAGCGTCTATCTCCGCTACAATTATATGTAGGAGGTAGACGCTTTTTGTATTGTTTGAAAATTAACTAGTGTAATGTCTCTTTTCACGAATATCTTAAAGAATTAAGTAGTCGAAGAAGATTATGAAAACATTATTAAGTGAGTTTTATTTATAAACAATAAAAAACCAAGTGCAGAAAGTTGCACTTGGTTCATAATGATCAAGTAGTTATCTAATGATCATCTATATTTAATTTTGATATTTTTCACGTAATTGAGTTGTTGCAACTTGTGGTTGGAAGTCTGCTGGTAACTCTTCAGTACGAACAACTAACACGTCACATGGCGCATGACGAACGATAGATTCTGATACAGAACCAACAATAAATCTTTCCACGGCATTTAAGCCTGATGTACCACTCATAATCAAGTCTGCATTAATTTCATGTGCAAGCTTTTTAGGAATGATAGATTTAGGAGAGCCAAACTCTAGACGCGTTTCTACATCTTTAACACCAGCGTTAGTAGCTACTTCTTTATAACCATTTAATAATTCTTCTGCAAAATGCTTAGATTTTTCAGTAAATTGAGCATCATAAACTTCATAAGAAGAATACGTTCTTGAATCAATTACATTCACAATTGTTAACTTCGCATCGTTACGTTTAGCAACACCAACTGCTCTGTTAAATGCCCATTCCGCTTCATGTGAACCGTCAACTGCGATTAAAATATTTTTGTAAGTAATCATAGTAAGTGCCTCCTTGTTCTTTCTTAATTATATTTTACCACAATTTTCGGAAAAGTCAGTGTAATAACCTTTACAATTTTGTGGATTTTTGATTGCGCTTTCAAAATGTTCGCGTTAAGATGATTATGGAGGTGGATGGTATGAAAATTGGTATACCAAGGGAGATTAAAAATAATGAAAATCGTGTTGGTTTATCACCAAGTGGTGTGCACGCTTTAGTAGAAAGTGGGCATACTGTTTTAGTGGAAACAAATGCGGGTTCAGGATCGTTCTTTGAAGATGTAGATTACAAAGAAGCAGGTGCTGAGATTGTTGCTGAACAAGCAAAAGTTTGGGATGTGGATATGGTTATTAAAGTTAAAGAACCACTTGAATCTGAATATCCATATTTTAAAGAAGGGCTTGTATTATTCACTTATCTTCATTTAGCAAATGAAGAAAAATTAACACAAGCTTTGATAGATAGAAAAGTAATTAGTATTGCATATGAGACTGTGCAGTTACCAGACCGATCTTTACCATTGTTATCACCAATGAGTGAGGTAGCAGGAAGAATGTCAGCTCAAGTTGGTGCAGAGTTCCTACAAAAACTCAATGGTGGTATGGGAATTCTACTAGGTGGTGTTCCAGGAGTACCTAAAGGTAAAGTAACTATTATCGGTGGTGGTCAAGCAGGAACAAATGCAGCTAAAATTGCACTAGGACTAGGTGCAGATGTTACGATTTTAGATGTTAATCCAAAGCGTTTACAACAATTAGATGATTTATTCGGTGGACGTGTACATACAATTATGTCAAATCCGTTGAATATTGAGTTGTATGTTAAACAAAGTGATTTAGTAATAGGTGCAGTTTTAATTCCAGGTGCTAAAGCGCCAAGACTTGTAACAGAAGACATGATTAAACAAATGAAAAATGGGTCAGTTATTATTGACATTGCTATTGATCAAGGCGGTATTTTTGAAACAACTGATAAAATTACGACACATGATGATCCTACATATATTAAGCATGGTGTGGTTCATTATGCAGTTGCAAATATGCCAGGTGCAGTACCGCGTACTTCGACGTTAGCTTTAAATAATGCTACGCTACCTTATGCGCTCATGCTAGCTAATAAAGGGTATAGAGAAGCATTTAAATCAAATCAACCATTATCATTAGGTTTAAATACTTACAAAGGTCATGTAACCAATAAAGGCGTTGCAGAGGCATTTGAAATGGAATATAAATCTGTAGAAGAAGCATTACAATTATAATTTGAATTTAATGAAAAGGGAATGGATTACAGCGTACTAAAGAATGACGTTATCATCTCCTTGGTTATTAAAATTAAATAATGATAAATTAAAGCTAGAAACAATGCGAAGAAATCATCGAACATGAATGATATTGATTTGATTCATTACATGTTACTGATGAACATACCTGCATATGTGTTTCTAGCTTGTTTGTTACATATTGCATTTAGACTTGGATAAAAATTTATGTCTTAGGCGCTACAATGTTATATTGGCAGTGTTTGACTGAATGAGAATACGCTTGTAACAAGCTTTTCATTTTTGTCCCACTCCTTATTTTTCGTAATGTGTTAATACTTCATATCCTTCATTAGTGACAAGTATGTCATCTTCAATTCTTACACCTGCAACACCAGGTACATAAATACCTGGTTCGATTGTAATAACCATGCCAGCTTCTAACAAATTAGAATTAGTACTTGAAACATCTTGATATTCATGTTCTTGTAATCCTAGGCCATGACCTAAGCGATGAGGGAAATATTCACCATAGCCTTTTTCTGAAATAATATTTCTAGCGATATGATCGATATCTTTTAAAGGTATTCCAGGTTTAATTGCTTGGATTGCAGATGTTTCTGCTTCTAATACAATATTATAAATTTCTTGTGCTTCTTTGCTAGGTTCACCAAATTTAATGGTACGTGTCATATCGCTACAATAATGCTCATAAATTACACCTAAATCAAATAGTACATATTCATTGCTTTTTAATCTGCGATCTCCTGGTGTGCCATGAGGTGATGCGGCATGATCTCCAAATAAAACCATCGTATCAAAACTCATTTCATTGACGCCATATTGTTTGATAGTTTGCTCAATATGGTTGACTACTTCACGTTCAGTCACACCTTCTTTTAAATAAGAAACACCTATTTCGATACACTTATCTGCTAACTCAGCAGCTTTACGTATTTTGCTAATTTCATCTTCGGATTTAATATTTCTCAATTGTTTGATTGTTAAATCAACATCTCCGAATGAATTGACATTGAAACCAGAGATTAATTGTTTTTGGCGTGCTACTGTTAAGTGCTCGCTTTCAATTAGTAATTTATTGATTGTTTGAGGATAAAGTGAAAAAGGGTTTTCAGTGTCTAAATATCCAACGATTTCACCTGTGAAAGGTGATGCTTTGACTTCTTCGACTTCCATTTTTGGACAAAATAGTACTTGTTTACCATCTTTCTTAATCAATAATGCAAATAATCTTTCATGGGGTTCGCTACGGTATCCAGTAAAATAATATACATTCAACGGTGTTGTAATCCATGCTGCATCAGCTTGTTGATTGTTCAGTTCGTCTATTATTTTTGATGTTTTTGTCATTTTATAAACACTCCTCAACATAATATTACTTCCATTTTATGCCAATTATTATTAGATTTCAAAATCGAGCTAATACATTAACTAGATTTTCAATTTTTAAAATTTGAGAATTTGTTATAATTAAGTGGCAAAAGGGTACTAAATTTATATAGCAATTGATAGGAGGATGCTCAAATGAAGTTATCATTTCATGGTCAATCAACGATTTATTTAGAAGGGAACAACAAAAAGGTTATCGTAGATCCGTTTATTTCAAATAACCCTAAGTGTGATTTGAATATTGAAACAGTGCAGGTAGACTATATCGTTTTAACGCACGGTCATTTTGATCATTTTGGTGATGTTGTGGAACTAGCAAAGAAAACAGGAGCAACAGTAATTGGAAGTGCAGAAATGGCTGACTATCTTTCTTCATATCACGGTGTTGAAAATGTTCATGGTATGAATATTGGTGGTAAAGCAAACTTTGATTTCGGAAGCGTTAAATTTGTTCAAGCATTTCATAGTTCAAGTTTTACACATGAAAATGGTATTCCAGTTTATTTAGGTATGCCAATGGGTATCGTGTTTGAAGTTGAAGGAAAAACAATTTATCATACTGGTGATACAGGTCTGTTTAGTGATATGTCACTTATTGCGAAACGTCATCCAGTTGATGTATGTTTTGTACCAATTGGAGATAATTTTACGATGGGTATTGATGATGCAAGTTATGCTATTAATGAATTTATTAAACCAAAAATTTCTGTACCGATTCATTATGATACATTCCCATTAATCGAACAAGATCCACAACAATTTAAAGATGCTGTTAATGTAGGGGACGTGCAAATTTTAAAACCAGGTGAATCTGTTCAGTTTTAAATAGAATATAGATTTTACACTAAAAAACACCTCGCTAATCTATGTGGAAGTTATCGTCTGCATATTTTTAGTGGGTGTTTTTATATTCTACTGATTCAGTTACGACGTGGACGGGGGACATCAGTGGTTCTTTATCATTTCTGACCTACTCTCGTAATTTTAGTTTTATACAATTAGACATTGATTATAAATTTACTACGATATAAAAAATCCAGAACCACAGTCATAATCGTTTCTTGTATTTACTCAGTCGTTTGAGACTGCATCATGATTGAAAGATTATTTGTGATTCTGGATAAAAATTTTATTTAACGATTAATACAGGGATAGTCGCACGTTTTGCTACTTTGTGGCTGACACTTCCAAGTACAAATTTCTTTTTGTCTTCTGCTTTACGGTTACTTAAAACAACAATTTCGTATTTACCGCTATTAGCATGTTTTAATAGTTCTTCTTTTGCATTACCACGAACAATTATTTGGTCATAATCAATACCATAATCTTCTAAAGCTTTGCGTGTTTTTTCCAATCGCTTGCTTCGTTCTTCAGTAAGTTTGTTTAAATGAACACCTGCTTTAATTGATGCTTGAGCATCTTGTTCGCTGATTGCGTTTAAAACTGTTACGACTGTACCTTCGCCAGCTAATTTAGACACTTCTTTTAGTGCTTTTTCATTTTTTAACTGAGTGTCTACACCAAGTAATATATTTTTATACATTAGTACATCCCTCCTCACTTACATTCTAATAAATAATAATGGATTTTTCCATTTAAAATTAAAGATTTTGTGATCTTTGTGTTTGTTGTATATTTTCAAAAAATAAAATAGGTGAAACGATCATTATTTCATTTCACTTCAATGCTTTTTATCCAAAATAAAGTTATAATGTAGTTAATACTGTTCGAAAAGAAGAGGTAAAGAATGACAAAACATGAACAAATTTTAGATTATATTGAATCGTTATCTATAGGCTCTAAAATTTCGGTGCGTAAAATCGCTAAATTTTTAAACGTATCTGAAGGGACAGCATATCGTGCAATTAAAGATGCTGATAAAATGGGCATGGTCGCAACGATAGATCGTGTTGGTACGGTTCGAATCGAAAAACGTAATCGTAATGAAATTGAACATTTAACTTTTAATGAAATTGTCAATATTATTGATGGCCAAGTGTTAGGTGGCAACAAAGGTATCACTAAGATGGTATCTAAATTTGCAATTGGAGCAATGGAACTCAAAGATATTTTAAAGTATATTGGTCCAAAGACATTATTGATTGTCGGAAATCGCGAAGATGTGCAGATTGAAGCTTTAAAAAGAGGTACGGCTATATTAATTACTGGTGGATTTAAGCCATCTAATAAAGTTATTAATTTTGCGAATGAACATGATTTACCTGTTCTATCATCAAGTTATGATACATTCCTAGTTGCAAATATTATCAACAAAGCACTTTTTAATCAGAAAATACGAAAAGATATCTTAATAGTTCAAGATATAATGACGCCATTAGATGATTTATCTGTGCTGTTTGATACGATGAAAATAGCAGATTATAAGCGTATGGCGAATCGAACTGGCCATACAAGATTTCCGGTAGTCAATGAGTCGTATAAATTAGTAGGTATTGTAACAAGTCGAGAGATGATTAATACAAAGGACGACGACGAAATAGATAAAGTGATGACGCGAAATCCTATTTATGTAAATGCTATGAGTACAGTAGCAAGTTGTGCGCATATGATGATTTGGGAAGGTATTGAATTGATTCCTGTCGTTTCGAGTAATAAAAAGACAGTGGGTGTGATTAATAGACAAGATGTTTTAAAGTCTATGCAACTTTTAGGAAGACAGCCTCAGATGGGTGAAACAATTAACGATCAAATCGCCAAATATATAACAATGAATCAAGATGGAATTACAGTAGAAGTTTCACCACTTTTAATCAATCATTACGGAACAGTAAGTAAAGCGGCATTTGTAAGTATTATAGAAGAAACAATACAATATGAAATGCGTAAATTTAAAAAAGGTAATGTCATGATAGAGAACTTAAATATCGTGTATATTAAAACAGTACCTATTGAATCACATATAACAGTGCGCTTTGGCATACTAGACGTCGGAAGAAACTTCGCCAAAATAGAAGTGAACATGCATAGTCAAAACGACAAAGTAGCGAGCGCTCTCGTGATATGCCAAATGTTTGACGAAGTATAGGAACTTAGCAGAGAAAATAGGCATAAGATAGATTTCGCACAAACGTTGGGGCCCCACCCCAACTTGCATTGTTTGTAGAAATTGGGGGTCCAATTTCTCTGTGTTGGGGCCCCTGAACTAAATAGTATGAAAATATATATATATCTAAAATAATTAAAACGGCAAATAGTTTAATATGGTAGTAACAATTTTTATAATTTAGATATTTTGATATAGACTAATGCTTAAATTAAGCAACTTTTCTAAAAAAGGGAGTATGAAAATGATTAGTACTTTGAATGAAATTATGAAATGTATCGAAGACAACGATACAATTATTATACACAGACATGTTAGACCAGATCCTGATGCATATGGTTCACAACTTGGTTTAAAATACTATATTCAGCAGAAATTTCCGCAAAAGCAAGTATTTGCAGTGGGTGAAGCGGAATCATCATTAAGTTTTATTGGAGAGTTAGATAACATTGATGATAAAACATATCAAGATGCGCTTGTAATTGTATGTGATACTGCCAATGCTCCACGAATTGACGATGAACGTTATAGTACAGGTCGTAAACTTATTAAAATAGATCATCATCCTGCAGTTGATCAGTATGGTGATATTAATTTAGTTAATACGAACGCGTCATCTACAAGTGAAATCATTTACGATTTAATCTCACATTTTAATGATGAAGCAATTGTTAATAAAGATATCGCGAGCGTTTTATATCTTGGTATCGTCGGTGATACTGGGCGATTCCTTTTTAACAATACCTCAGAACATACTATGGAAATTGCTGGAAAGTTAATTGGGCATGATATTGATCATAATGCGCTTTTAAATAAAATGATGGAGAAGGACCCAAAAATGTTGCCGTTTCAAGGTTATGTTTTACAACATTTCGAACTTATGGATGATGGATTCTGCCAAGTTAAAATAACTGAAGATGTATTGGAGCAATTCGGTATTCAGCCAAATGAAGCATCTCAGTTTGTTAATACAATTGCTGACATCAAAGGCTTGAAAATATGGGTATTTGCAGTCGATGAAGGTAATGAAATCAGATGTCGATTACGTTCTAAAGGGCAATTGATTATTAATGATATTGCGCAAGATTTTGGTGGCGGTGGTCATCCGAATGCGTCAGGAGTTTCAGTGGACAGCTGGGATGAATTTGAGCAACTTGCTACAGCTTTACGCACAAAACTTAACTAATAGAAAGGGGCCATTCAATCATGGTGGCATATTTAAATATTCATACGGCTTATGATTTGTTAAATTCAAGCTTAAAAATAGAAGATGCCGTAAGACTTGCTGTGTCTGAAAATGTTGATGCACTTGCCATAACTGACACCAATGTATTGTATGGTTTTCCTAAATTTTATGATGCATGTATAGCAAATAACATTAAACCGATTTTTGGTATGACAATATATGTGACAAATGGATTAAATACAGTCGAAACAGTTGTTCTAGCTAAAAATAATGATGGATTAAAAGATTTGTATCAACTATCATCGGAAATAAAAATGAATGCATTAGAACATGTGTCGTTTGAATTATTAAAACGATTTTCTAACAATATGATTATCATTTTTAAAAAAGTCGGTGATCAACATCGTGATATTGTACAAGTGTTTGAAACCCATAATGACACATATATGGACCACCTTAGTATTTCGATTCAAGGTAGAAAACATGTTTGGATTCAAAATGTTTGTTACCAAACACGTCAAGATGCCGATACGATTTCTGCATTAGCAGCTATTAGAGACAATACAAAATTAGACTTAATTCATGATCAAGAAGATTTTGGTGCACATTTTTTAACTGAAAAGGAAATTAATCAATTAGATATTAACCAAGAATATTTAACGCAGGTTGATGTTATAGCTCAAAAGTGTGATGCAGAATTAAAATATCATCAATCTCTACTTCCTCAATATGAGACACCTAATGATGAATCAGCTAAAAAATATTTGTGGCGTGTCTTAGTTACACAATTGAAAAAATTAGAACTTAATTATGACGTCTATTTAGAGCGATTGAAATATGAGTATAAAGTTATTACTAATATGGGTTTTGAAGATTATTTCTTAATAGTAAGTGATTTAATCCATTATGCGAAAACGAATGATGTGATGGTAGGTCCTGGTCGTGGTTCTTCAGCTGGCTCACTGGTCAGTTATTTATTGGGAATTACAACGATTGATCCTATTAAATTCAATCTATTATTTGAACGTTTTTTAAACCCAGAACGTGTAACAATGCCTGATATTGATATTGACTTTGAAGATACACGCCGAGAAAGGGTCATTCAGTACGTCCAAGAAAAATATGGCGAGCTACATGTATCTGGAATTGTGACTTTCGGTCATCTGCTTGCAAGAGCAGTTGCTAGAGATGTTGGAAGAATTATGGGGTTTGATGAAGTTACATTAAATGAAATTTCAAGTTTAATCCCACATAAATTAGGAATTACACTTGATGAAGCATATCAAATTGACGATTTTAAAAAGTTTGTACATCGAAACCATCGACATGAACGCTGGTTCAGTATTTGTAAAAAGTTAGAAGGTTTACCAAGACATACATCTACACATGCGGCAGGAATTATTATTAATGACCATCCATTATATGAATATGCCCCTTTAACGAAAGGGGATACAGGATTATTAACGCAATGGACAATGACTGAAGCCGAACGTATTGGGTTATTAAAAATAGATTTTCTAGGTTTGAGAAACTTATCGATTATTCATCAAATCTTAACACAAGTCAAAAAAGATTTAGGTATTAATATTGATATCGAAAAGATTCCGTTCGATGATCAAAAAGTGTTTGAATTGTTGTCGCAAGGAGATACGACTGGCATATTCCAATTAGAGTCTGACGGTGTAAGAAGTGTATTAAAAAAATTAAAGCCGGAACACTTTGAAGATATTGTGGCTGTAACTTCTTTGTATAGACCAGGTCCAATGGAAGAAATTCCAACTTACATTACAAGAAGACATGATCCAAGCAAAGTTCAATATTTACATCCGCATTTAGAACCGATATTAAAAAATACTTACGGTGTTATTATTTATCAAGAGCAAATTATGCAAATAGCGAGCACATTTGCAAACTTCAGTTATGGTGAAGCGGATATTTTAAGAAGAGCAATGAGTAAAAAAAATAGAGCTGTTCTTGAAAGTGAGCGTCAACATTTTATAGAAGGTGCAAAGCAAAATGGTTATCACGAAGACATTAGTAAGCAAATATTTGATTTGATTCTGAAATTTGCTGATTATGGTTTTCCTAGAGCACATGCTGTCAGCTATTCTAAAATTGCATACATTATGAGCTTTTTAAAAGTCCATTATCCAAATTATTTTTACGCAAATATTTTAAGTAATGTTATTGGAAGTGAGAAGAAAACTGCTCAAATGATAGAAGAAGCAAAAAAACAAGGTATCACTATATTGCCACCGAACATTAACGAAAGTCATTGGTTTTATAAACCTTCCCAAGAAGGCATTTATTTATCAATTGGTACAATTAAAGGTGTTGGTTATCAAAGTGTGAAAGTGATTGTTGATGAACGTTATCAGAACGGCAAATATAAAGATTTCTTTGATTTTGCTAGACGTATACCGAAGAGAGTCAAAACGAGAAAGTTACTTGAAGCACTGATTTTAGTGGGAGCGTTTGATGCTTTTGGTAAAACACGTTCAACGTTGTTGCAAGCTATTGATCAAGTGTTGGATGGCGATTTAAACATTGAACAAGATGGTTTTTTATTTGATATTTTAACGCCAAAACAGATGTATGAAGATAAAGAAGAATTGCCTGATGCACTTATTAGTCAGTACGAAAAAGAATATTTAGGATTTTATGTTTCGCAACACCCAGTAGATAAAAAGTTTGTTGCCAAACAATATTTAACGATATTTAAATTGAGTAACGCGCAGAATAATAAACCTATATTAGTACAGTTTGATAAAGTTAAACAAATTCGAACTAAAAATGGTCAAAATATGGCATTCGTCATATTAAATGATGGCATTGAAACTTTAGATGGTGTGATTTTCCCTAATCAGTTTAAAAAGTACGAAGAGTTGTTATCACATAATGACTTGTTTATAGTTAGCGGGAAATTTGACCATAGAAAGCAACAACGGCAACTAATTATAAATGAGATTCAAACATTAGCCACTTTTGAAGAACAAAAATTAGCATTTGCCAAACAAATTATAATTAGAAATAAATCACAAATAGATATGTTTGAAGAGATGATTAAAGCTACGAAAGAGAATGCTAATGATGTTATGTTATCCTTTTATGATGAAACGATTAAACAAATGACTACTATAGGCTATATTAATCAAAAAGATAGTATGTTTAATAATTTTATACAATCCTTTAACCCTAGTGATATTAGGCTTATATAACTTTTATCAACTAATAAATTATGATATAGTAAACTGATGGTTAGATATTTTTTAACCATCAGTTTGCGTTTATATTAGTTTTTTATGCTTATTATTTTTATGAGTTTCACTTTACATTATTGATTAATCCATAAGAATAATTAGCACAAAAAGCAGTATACATAAATTGAGTAAAGAATTTTGTCGATATATCGTGCGGAAAAATAATAACTTTTTGATATATTGGTTTTTGCTATCCATTATAATAATTAAAGGTATATCTTTAGATAGTATGGTTTAATGTATCTTTATAAATATTATTTTATTATCGTTTATCGCTATTTGTGTTACATAATCAAAACCATAAATTCTTACTCATTCAGATTTACCCAATATTTTTACTTTTATAATGTAATGCGTTTTATCCAAGTTATTTTTTAAAAATAAATATTGAATTAGGGGCTGATTTCATGTCATTAAGAGATGAAGCATTGGAAATGCACAAACGTAATCAAGGTAAATTAGAAGTTAAACCAAATGTAAAAGTTACTAATAAAGAGGAATTAAGTTTAGCATACTCACCTGGCGTTGCTGAACCGTGTAAAGATATTTATGAAGATAAAAGAAAAGTATATGATTACACAATTAAAGGAAATACAGTTGCAGTTATTACTGATGGAACAGCGGTATTAGGTTTAGGTAACATTGGACCTGAAGCAAGTATTCCTGTAATGGAAGGTAAAGCAGTATTATTCAAAAGCTTCGCTGGTATCAATGGGGTGCCTATTGCGTTAAATACAACTGATACCGAAGAAATCATTAAAACAGTTAAGTTGTTAGAACCTAATTATGGTGGTATTAATTTAGAGGATATTTCGGCACCACGTTGTTTTGAAATTGAAGAACGATTGAAAAAAGAAACTAATATTCCGGTATTCCATGACGATCAACATGGTACAGCAATTGTAACAATGGCAGGTTTGGTAAATGCATTGAGAGTTGTTAACAAAGATATTGCTAAAATAAAAGTTGTACTAAATGGTGCTGGTGCAGCAGGAATAGCCATTGTTAAATTACTATACGCGTATGGTGTAAGAAATATGGTTATGTGTGACTCAAGAGGCGCAATTTTTGAAGGACGTTCATATGGTATGAATCCTACGAAAGATGTTGTAGCTAAATGGACAAATAAAGATAAGATTGAAGGGTCTTTAGAAGAAGTCGTAAAAGACGCAGATGTATTTATCGGAGTTTCTGTAGCTAATGCGCTGTCACAAGATATGGTTAAGAGTATGGCAGATAATCCAATTATATTTGCAATGGCTAATCCAAATCCTGAAATAATACCTGATGATGCCAAAGCGGCAGGTGCACGAGTTGTTGGTACAGGACGTTCAGACTATCCTAACCAAATTAATAATGTATTAGCTTTCCCTGGTATTTTTAGAGGTGCATTAGAGGTTGAAGCTACACATATAAATGAAGAAATGAAAAAGGCAGCTGTAGAAGCGATTGCTGATTTAATCGATAGTTCTGAATTAAATGAAGACTACTGTATCCCAGGACCGTTTGATAAACGTGTAGCGCCATCAGTTGCTCGTAATGTTGCTAAAGCGGCAATGGAATCTGGAGTAGCTAGGATTGAAGTTGATCCGCAAGATGTGTATGATAAAACAATGAAACTTACAGATTTACAATAAAAATAATTAACGTTTAATTAAATTGCTTAAAAGTTAGCAATAAAGAGTCATTAAAATGATGAAAATGAAAGTTTATGATAAACATTCAACAGTCAAACGAATATAAATCAAATAAATTTAAACCCGTTTTTAACTGGTCAAGTTCAGTTTAAGGCTCTAAATGGTTAGAACAGAGGTTATTTGGAGGTTTTCCTATGTTTAAAGATTTTTTTAATCGAACAAAGAAAAAGAAATATCTTACAGTACAAGACTCTAAAAATAATGATGTGCCTGCAGGTATTATGACTAAGTGTCCAAAGTGTAAGAAAATTATGTACACAAAAGAATTAGCTGAAAATTTAAATGTGTGCTTTAATTGTGATCATCATATTGCTTTAACTGCGTATAAACGTATAGAAGCAATTTCTGATGAAGGATCATTTACAGAATTCGATAAGGGAATGACCTCTGCGAATCCATTAGATTTTCCAAGTTATTTAGAAAAAATTGAAAAGGACCAACAAAAGACAGGTCTTAAAGAAGCAGTTGTGACTGGTACAGCGCAACTAGATGGTATGAAATTTGGCGTTGCTGTCATGGATTCACGTTTTAGAATGGGAAGTATGGGATCGGTTATCGGTGAAAAGATATGTCGCATCATTGATTACTGCACTGAGAACCGTTTACCATTTATTCTTTTCTCTGCAAGTGGTGGTGCACGTATGCAAGAAGGTATTATTTCCTTGATGCAAATGGGTAAAACCAGTGTATCTTTAAAACGTCATTCTGACGCTGGACTATTATATATATCATATTTAACACATCCAACTACTGGTGGTGTATCTGCAAGTTTTGCATCAGTTGGTGATATAAATTTAAGTGAGCCAAAAGCGTTGATAGGTTTTGCAGGTCGTCGAGTTATTGAACAGACAATAAACGAAAAATTGCCAGATGATTTCCAAACTGCAGAATTTTTATTAGAGCATGGACAATTGGATAAAGTTGTACATCGTAATGATATGCGTCAAACATTGTCTGAAATTCTAAAAATCCATCAAGAGGTGACTAAATAATGTTAGATTTTGAAAAACCACTTTTTGAAATTCGAAATAAAATTGAATCTTTAAAAGAATCTCAAGATAAAAATGATGTGGATTTACAAGAAGAAATTGACATGCTTGAAGCGTCATTGGAACGAGAAACTAAAAAAATATATACAAATCTAAAACCATGGGATCGTGTGCAAATTGCGCGTTTACAAGAAAGACCTACGACCCTAGATTATATTCCATATATCTTTGATTCGTTTATGGAACTACATGGTGATCGTAATTTTAGAGATGATCCAGCAATGATTGGTGGTATTGGCTTTTTAAATGGTCGTGCTGTTACAGTTATTGGACAACAACGTGGAAAAGATACAAAAGATAATATTTATCGAAATTTTGGTATGGCGCATCCAGAAGGTTATCGAAAAGCATTACGTTTAATGAAACAAGCTGAAAAATTCAATCGTCCTATCTTTACATTTATAGATACAAAAGGTGCATATCCTGGTAAAGCTGCTGAAGAACGTGGACAAAGTGAATCTATCGCAACAAATTTGATTGAGATGGCTTCATTAAAAGTACCAGTTATTGCGATTGTCATTGGTGAAGGTGGCAGTGGAGGTGCTCTAGGTATTGGTATTGCCAATAAAGTATTGATGTTAGAGAATAGTACTTACTCTGTTATATCTCCTGAAGGTGCAGCGGCATTATTATGGAAAGACAGTAATTTGGCTAAAATTGCAGCTGAAACAATGAAAATTACTGCCCATGATATTAAGCAATTAGGTATTATAGATGATGTCATTTCTGAACCACTTGGCGGTGCACATAAAGATGTTGAACAGCAAGCTTTAGCTATTAAATCAGCGTTTGTTGCACAGTTAGATTCACTTGAGTCATTATCACGTGATGAAATTGCTAATGATCGCTTTGAAAAATTCAGAAATATCGGTTCTTATATAGAATAATCAACTTGAGCATTTTTATGTTAAATCGATACTGGGTTTTACCATAAATTGAAGTACATTAAAACAATAATTTAATATTTAGATACTGAATTTTAACTAAGATTAGTAGTCAAAATTGTGGCTACTAATCTTTTTTTAATTAAGTTAAAATAAAATTCAATATTTAAAACGTTTACATCAATTCAATACATTAGTTTTGATGGAATGACATATCAATTTGTGGTAATTTAGAGTTAAAGATAAATCAGTTATAGAAAGGTATGTCGTCATGAAGAAAATTGCAGTTTTAACTAGTGGTGGAGATTCACCTGGAATGAATGCTGCCGTAAGAGCAGTTGTTCGTACAGCAATTTACAATGAAATTGAAGTTTATGGTGTGTATCATGGTTACCAAGGATTGTTAAATGATGATATTCATAAACTTGAATTAGGATCAGTTGGGGATACGATTCAGCGTGGAGGTACATTCTTGTATTCAGCAAGATGTCCAGAGTTTAAGGAGCAAGAAGTACGTAAAGTTGCAATCGAAAACTTACGTAAAAGAGGGATTGAGGGCCTTGTAGTTATTGGTGGTGACGGTAGTTATCGCGGTGCACAACGCATCAGTGAGGAATGCAAAGAAATTCAAACTATCGGTATTCCTGGTACGATTGACAATGATATCAATGGTACTGATTTTACAATTGGATTTGACACAGCATTAAATACGATTATTGGCTTAGTCGACAAAATTAGAGACACTGCGTCAAGTCACGCACGAACATTTATCATTGAAGCAATGGGCCGTGATTGTGGAGATCTAGCATTATGGGCTGGATTATCAGTTGGTGCTGAGACAATTGTAGTTCCAGAAGTGAAAACAGATATTAAAGAAATAGCTGATAAAATTGAACAAGGTATTAAACGTGGTAAGAAACACTCAATCGTTCTTGTAGCAGAAGGTTGTATGACTGCGCAAGATTGTCAAAAAGAATTATCACAATACATCAATGTTGATAATAGAGTGTCTGTGTTAGGTCACGTTCAACGTGGTGGTAGCCCAACAGGTGCGGATAGAGTTTTAGCATCACGTTTAGGTGGATATGCGGTAGACTTATTAATGCAAGGTGAAACAGCTAAGGGTGTTGGAATTAAGAACAATAAAATTGTAGCAACATCTTTTGATGAAATTTTTGATGGTAAAGATCATAAATTTGATTATAGTCTATATGAACTTGCTAACAAGTTATCTATATAAGATTTCAGGAGGAATTATAAAATGAGAAAAACTAAAATTGTATGTACAATTGGACCAGCTTCAGAATCAGAAGAAATGATTGAGAAATTAATCAATGCTGGTATGAACGTTGCACGATTAAACTTTTCACATGGTAGTCATGAAGAGCATAAAGGTAGAATTGATACAATTCGTAAAGTAGCTAAAAGATTAGACAAAATTGTAGCAATTTTATTAGATACAAAAGGTCCAGAAATTCGTACGCATAATATGAAAGACGGTATCATTGAACTTGAACGTGGTAACGAAGTTATTGTTAGCATGAATGAAGTTGAAGGAACACCTGAAAAGTTCTCAGTAACATATGAAAACTTAATTAACGATGTTCAAGTAGGTTCATACATTTTACTTGATGATGGCTTAATTGAATTACAAGTTAAAGATATTGACCATGCTAAAAAAGAAGTTAAATGTGATATTTTAAACTCTGGTGAGCTTAAAAACAAAAAAGGTGTTAACTTACCTGGCGTAAGAGTAAGTTTACCTGGTATTACAGAAAAAGATGCTGAAGATATCCGTTTCGGTATTAAAGAAAATGTTGACTTCATTGCAGCAAGTTTCGTACGTCGTCCTAGTGATGTTTTAGAAATTCGTGAAATTTTAGAAGAACAAAAAGCTAACATTTCAGTATTCCCTAAAATTGAAAACCAAGAAGGTATTGATAATATTGCGGAAATTCTTGAAGTGTCTGATGGTTTAATGGTTGCACGTGGTGACATGGGTGTTGAAATTCCACCTGAAAAAGTACCAATGGTTCAAAAAGATTTAATCAGACAATGTAACAAATTAGGTAAACCAGTTATTACAGCTACACAAATGTTAGATTCTATGCAACGTAACCCACGTGCTACACGTGCAGAAGCTAGTGACGTTGCCAACGCAATCTATGATGGTACAGATGCAGTAATGTTATCTGGTGAAACTGCTGCTGGTTTATATCCTGAAGAAGCTGTTAAAACAATGAGAAATATTGCTGTATCAGCTGAAGCAGCCCAAGATTACAAAAAGTTATTGTCAGATCGTACTAAATTAGTTGAAACTTCATTAGTGAATGCTATCGGTATTTCGGTTGCACATACAGCTTTAAACTTAAATGTTAAAGCAATTGTAGCTGCTACTGAAAGTGGTTCAACGGCACGTACTATCTCTAAATATCGTCCACATTCAGACATTATTGCGGTGACTCCAAGTGAAGAAACTGCACGTCAATGTTCAATTGTTTGGGGAGTTCAACCTGTAGTTAAAAAAGGACGTAAGAGTACAGATGCATTGTTAAACAATGCAGTTGCAACAGCTGTTGAAACTGGTAGAGTATCTAATGGTGATTTAATCATTATTACTGCTGGTGTACCAACTGGTGAAACTGGAACTACTAATATGATGAAAATCCACCTAGTTGGTGACGAAATTGCTAATGGTCAAGGTATTGGACGTGGATCAGTTGTTGGTACTACGTTAGTTGCTGAAACTGTTAAAGATTTAGAAGGTAAAGATTTATCTGACAAAGTTATCGTTACTAACTCAATCGATGAAACGTTTGTACCTTATGTAGAAAAAGCTTTAGGCTTAATTACAGAAGAAAATGGTATTACATCACCAAGTGCAATTGTTGGTTTAGAAAAAGGTATTCCAACAGTTGTAGGTGTAGAAAAAGCTGTTAAAAACATAAGCAATAACATGTTAGTTACGATTGATGCTGCTCAAGGTAAAATCTTTGAAGGATATGCAAACGTACTATAATTTATAAAAAAACGTCTTTCCATTTATCAACAATGGAAAGGCGTTTTTTGGTTCATCTGGTATTTTATGACGTAATTAATAGGTTATTTGATAATGATAGTGTATGAATGGCAATCTATATAAATGTTTATATCTTTTATACATGTACATTATCACCTTCAAACTTTCACTCATATTACTTTGGAAATTTATTATAAAATAGAAGTATGGATGTATTTCTGAAATGATACATTATTAAATAGATGAGAAAGTAAAAGTTTTGAGCCAAGTACGCAATTTAATATTATAAGTTGCATATAAAAACCCCTGTTGAACTTTAGTATATTCAACAGGGGTAAAACTTGTTGTTATTTATTTGATTTAGCAGCGATACGTTTATATCTTAAGTACATAAATGCTAAAAGTATAAACCAAATCGGAATAAAATAAATTGCACGTCTTGTATCAACATTAATAAATAATAACCCGAACACAAAAATGAAGAATACAAATATTAAGTAGCCCATATATTTACCACCTAATAGTTTGTACGTAGCATTTTTATGTAGATCTGGGTTTTTACGACTATAATTGATATATGCAATGATAATCAGACCCCATACAACTAAAAATAACACTGTAGAGATGGTAGTCACATACGTAAATACTTTTGTCGCATCTGGGAAAATATAGTTTAGTAATGCTGCCACAAGTAATAATGCTGATGAAGCAAAGATTGCAACATGTGGAACGCCATATTTATTCGTCTTAGAAAAGTTCGGAGGTGCTTGTTGTTGACTTGATAAACCGAAAAGCATACGGCTATTTGAGAATATACCACTATTACATGATGAAGCAGCAGCGGTTAATACTACAAAATTAATCAAGCCCGCAGCAAACGGAATACCGATCAATGCGAATAATTTTACGAATGGACTGTTATCAGGATCAACTTGCTGCCAAGGGATAATAGACATGATAACCGCTAACGCCCCAACGTAAAATATTAAAATTCTAATGGGTACACTGTTAATTGCTTTTGGAATTGTTTTAACTGGATCTTTTGTTTCCCCAGCTGTAACACCAATCATTTCAATTCCTACAAATGAGAATAGTGCCATTTGGAAAGACATAAAGAATCCAGAAGCACCTTTAGCGAATATGCCGTGTTCATATAAATTTGTGAAACTGGCATGCCCGAATTGAGTTTTAAATGCAAATAGAATCATGACGAAACCAACTACTATTAAACCAATAATTGTCGCTATTTTAATGATAGAGAACCAAAATTCTAATTCTCCGAAAAGTCTTGCGCTAAGTAGGTTGAATGACATTAATAACAGTACACAAAATAGTGCACTTATCCAGTTTGGAATTTCTGGGAACCAAAAGCTAACATATTTTGCCACAGCCGTTACTTCAGCCATACCTGTAATAATCCAACAGAACCAGTATGTCCATCCGGTAACAAATCCTGCAAAAGGCCCAATATATGTATTGGTTACATCTGCGAAAGATTTAAATTCAGTATTCTGTATAATGATTTCTCCTAAACCTCGCATAAACATAAATAACATAAATCCTATAATGATGTATGTTAATAGAATTGAAGGGCCGGTTAATGCAATCGTTTGACCAGCACCTAAGAATAAGCCTGTACCAATTGCACCGCCAATTGCAATTAATTGTATGTGGCGATTGCTCAGTTCCCTTTGTAATTTTTCAGCCATAATACATCTCCCTTAAATATAGATATGTTTATTATGCACTTATATTGAGATATATACAATTATTTTCGGTAAAAATGTGTAAAATTCCATGTTAATATACTTTGGTTTTTATAATCATATATAATAACCAATTGAAAATTTAATTCTATTGTAAAATTCATGGATTATTCACATCTTGAAAAAGCTTTAATGGTGCTATTTGTGGCTATTCTGTGACATTTACATAGATTTACAAAAAAATTGTTGCACATATAATGCCAGTTTTTATATTTCACAAACGAAATGCGTTTAGCTATAATATTAGTTGAAAGCCATTTCATAAAGAAACAGTAAAGGGGAAATTTATCATGGCAGAATTACAAAGAGGTTTAGAAGGGGTTATCGCAGCGGAGACTAAAATAAGTTCAATTATTGAAAGTCAATTGACTTATGCCGGCTATGATATTGATGATCTAGCTGAAAATGCGCAATTTGAAGAAGTTATTTTCCTATTATGGAACTATAGATTGCCAAACGAAGAAGAGCTTGCTCATCTAAAAGGGAAATTAAATCAATACATGACATTAAATCCTCGTGTGTATACACATTTTGAGGAGTATGTTACAGATCACGTGCATCCAATGACAGCATTACGTACGTCGTTATCATATATTGCACATTTCGATCCTGATGCTGAAAATGAATCAGATGAAAATCGTTATGAAAGAGCAATGCGTATACAGGCTAAAGTAGCATCATTAGTTACAGCGTTTGCTCGAGTAAGACAAGATAAAGAACCACTTAAGCCTAATCCTGACTTAAGTTATGCGGCAAACTTCCTATATATGTTACGTGGGGAATTACCAACAGATATAGAAGTAGAAGCCTTCAATAAAGCACTTATTTTACACGCTGATCATGAGTTGAACGCATCTGCATTTACAGCACGTTGTGCGGTATCATCATTATCAGATATGTACTCAGGTATTGTAGCAGCTGTAGGTTCTCTGAAAGGGCCATTACATGGTGGTGCAAACGAACAAGTTATGACGATGTTATCTGAGATTGGGTCAATTGAAAATGTTGATGCTTACTTAGATGAAAAATTTGCTAATAAAGATAAAGTAATGGGCTTCGGTCATCGTGTATATAAAGATGGTGATCCTAGAGCGAAATATTTAAGAGAAATGAGCCGTCAAATTACGAAAGACGCTGGTCGTGAAGAATTATTTGAAATGTCAGTGAAAATGGAAAAACGTATGGCAGAAGAAAAAGGATTAATTCCTAATGTTGATTTTTATAGTGCGAGTGTTTATCACTGTATGGAAATACCTCATGACTTATTCACGCCAATCTTTGCTGTAAGTCGTTCTGCAGGATGGATTGCTCATATTTTAGAACAATATAAAGATAATAGAATTATGCGTCCTAGAGCGAAATATATTGGCGAAACGAATCGTAAGTATATCCCGCTTGAAGAAAGAAAATAATCAATACAAATTAAAAATGAAGATGTAAAATTTGGAGGTAAAATAACTATGACTGCAGAAAAAATTACTCAAGGAACTGAAGGATTAAACGTACCTAATGAACCAATTATCCCATTTATTATCGGTGATGGAATTGGACCGGATATTTGGAAGGCAGCAAGCCGAGTTATAGATGCTGCTGTTGAGAAAGCCTATAATGGCGAAAAACGCATTGAATGGAAAGAAGTGCTAGCTGGCCAAAAAGCATTTGATACAACTGGTGAATGGTTACCTCAAGAAACACTTGATACAATTAAAGAATATTTAATTGCTGTTAAAGGACCTTTAACAACACCAATTGGTGGTGGTATTAGATCATTAAATGTGGCTTTACGCCAAGAATTAGATTTATTTACTTGCTTAAGACCGGTACGTTGGTTTAAAGGAGTACCATCACCTGTTAAACGTCCACAAGATGTTGATATGGTTATTTTCCGTGAAAATACTGAAGACATTTATGCTGGTATTGAATTTAAAGAAGGTACAACAGAAGTTAAAAAGGTAATTGACTTCTTACAAAACGAAATGGGTGCGACAAACATTCGATTCCCAGAAACTTCAGGTATTGGTATTAAACCAGTTTCTAAAGAAGGAACTGAGCGATTAGTTAGAGCAGCTATACAATATGCTATCGATAATAACCGTAAATCAGTTACTTTAGTTCATAAAGGTAATATTATGAAATTTACAGAAGGCTCATTTAAGCAGTGGGGTTACGATTTAGCATTATCTGAATTTGGTGATCAAGTATTCACTTGGCAACAATATGACGAAATTGTTGAAAATGAAGGCAGAGATGCTGCTAATGCTGCTCAAGAAAAAGCTGAAAAAGAAGGCAAGATTATCATTAAAGATTCTATTGCTGACATTTTCTTACAACAAATTTTAACTCGTCCAGCTGAGCATGATGTTGTAGCAACTATGAACTTGAATGGTGACTATATTTCAGATGCTTTAGCTGCACAAGTTGGTGGTATTGGTATTGCGCCAGGTGCAAACATTAATTATGAAACAGGTCATGCTATTTTTGAAGCAACACATGGTACAGCTCCAAAATATGCAGGTTTAAATAAAGTGAATCCATCTTCAGTAATTTTAAGTTCTGTATTAATGTTAGAACATTTAGGATGGCAAGAAGCGGCAGATAAGATTACAGATTCAATTGAAGATACAATTGCTTCAAAAGTTGTTACTTATGACTTTGCCCGTTTAATGGATGGTGCTGAAGAAGTTTCTACATCAGCATTTGCAGATGAATTGATTAAAAATTTAAAATAAGCAAAATAAAATTAGGTGAGTCTAGCAACTTAAATTGCTAGGTTCGCCTTTTTAAATGAATTGAAGTTGGCAACAGGATAGAAATAATAAAGAGTTACCAATGATTGATTATGTAGTGTTTCTTACACATTAGACAAAGCGAATATGTACATAAGCTTAGGAATAAATGAGTAAAACTCATGCATAGGTAGTGGGATAGAAATGCTATTTTTACAAAATTTATTTCGTTGTCCTAGAGTAAGTCATGCAAATGATAGAAGGAAATATAAGAAGTATTTTATTTATATGTAAAGTAATGTAAAAAATGTGTAAAGATAATGTGTAGGATGTTATTTTTATAAATAGTTCGGTTATAATGTAAATATAATTATAAGTTAGGGAGGCATACCATGTCGCAAAAAGTGTTGGTAGTAGATGACGAACATTCAATCGTAACATTACTTAAATATAACTTAGAAACAGCTGGTTATGAAGTTGTTGTCGCATTTGATGGTGATGAGGCTTTAGAAAAGGTAGAAAGTGAACAGCCAGATTTAATTATTTTAGATGTTATGCTACCTAAAAAAGATGGCATTGACGTATGTAAGACTGTAAGAACAAATAAAAATTTAGTCCCTATATTAATGTTAACGGCGAAAAATGATGAATTTGATCGGGTATTAGGTTTAGAATTAGGTGCCGATGACTATATGACTAAGCCTTTTTCACCTAGAGAAGTTGTTGCCCGTGTGAAAGCCATTTTAAGACGTTCTCAATTTGTAAAAGAAGTAGAAGAGATTGACGATGATATTACCATCGGATCGATACGTATTAGACCCGATTATTTTGAAGTATATAAGCATAATGAGTTATTGGAGCTAACACCGAAAGAATTTGAACTCTTGCTTTATTTGATAGAAAGACAAGGCAGAGTCATTACGAGAGAGCATATGTTAAATACGGTATGGAATTATGAATTTGCAGGAGACTCAAGAATTGTTGATGTACATATCAGTCATTTAAGAGATAAATTAGAAGATAATCCTAAGAAGCCACAACTTATTAAAACTGTGCGTGGCTTAGGCTATAAATTGGAAAGACCTAAAGAACAATGATGAAGTTTCACCACCGCTTAATGTTATTGATAAGCAGTATATTAATTATCAGTTTTGTTACATTAGGCATTATTATTCACGCTTCCATCACATATGTTTTATCAGAAAAACACGAACAAGCTCTAGCAACAGATGCAAGATCTTATATTTATTTAGTCCAAGATAATGAGATTGATAAAGTTAAAGAAATTGTAAAACAGCAAAATATAGATTTATTGATAACTAAACATGATAAAAAGGTGTTTAGTAGTGGCAAACTGAAAGCTATCCCAAATAGTGATAGCTATATTCAAAAAAGGGACGTTTTTATTTTTAATAAGAAGGTTAACGGTTATCATGTATGGATTAAAGGTTACAATAACGATATTACAGAAATGCATTGGACGTTGTGGAAATATCTTATTTTGACATGTTTAGTTGTACTCATTTGTCTGTATTTTGCAAGCCGTAGTTTTAAGCGTACATTAATCCGTCCCATTCAAGAAGTTACTTATGCAACACAATTGTTGGCAAATGGTTATTATCACATACGTGTACCTGAAAGTAATGTTGTAGAAACTAAAGCGCTTTTTGTGTCTACCAATGATTTAGCACGACGCCTTCAAAAGCTTAATAATGAGCAAAAAATTCAATCCAACCGTTTAAAAACAACGATTGAAAATATTCCAAGTGCTATTTTAATGATAGATCGAAATGGAAAAATCGTTGTTGCAAATAAAGCGTATTATGAACAGTTCAACATCTCGCATAATATTGAACAAGTAGGCTATCACGGTTATGTTAATACTGAAATTGAGCAATTAATTTTAGAAAGTTTTAAAGTTGAAAAACCTATTTATGAACAATTGGAAGTTGCAATAAACCAAGTCCATGCCAAGTACTTTGATATTTCATGCGTTCCGATTTTAACTAGGTCTCAAAAAAGTTTGCAAGGGATTTTAGTTGTGATGCATGACATAACAAATCTGAAACAACTTGAAAATCTAAGACGTGAGTTTGTAGCAAATGTTTCACATGAATTAAAAACACCTATTACTTCAATTAAGGGATTTGCTGAAACGCTTATTGATGGTGCAAAAAATGATGCGGAATCATTAGACATGTTTTTAAACATAATTTTAAAAGAATCAAATCGAATAGAATCTTTAGTAACAGATCTGTTAGATTTATCGCATATTGAGCAACATACAGAGTTAGATACAGACTATATGAATTTATCAGATTTAACGCGGCGTATTATTGATAATATGATGACTCAAGCCAATCAAAAAAATATTTCCATTCATACTGATATTGAAAAAGATGTCATTGTTAAAGCACAAGAAAGTAAAATTGCTCAAGTTATCACGAATTTGTTAACGAATGCAATTAACTATTCTTATGAAGATGGAGATATTAACGTTCGTGTGTATCGAGATGACTTTCGTGTCATTTTCGAAGTACAAGATTTTGGTATAGGTATTAAATTAGAAGACCAACAACGTATTTTTGAAAGATTTTATAGAGTAGATAAAGCACGAAGTAGAGATTCTGGTGGGACAGGTCTTGGATTATCAATTACAAAGCATATAGTAGAGGCCCACCAAGGCAATATTGAAGTGAATAGTCAAGTTGGCAAAGGCTCAACGTTCAAAGTTATTCTAAAAGATTATAAAGAATAAAAATTAAAGTGGTAACAGCGCGTGTATTTTTCACGAAGTTGTTGCTGCTTTTTTATTTCGTTCAAATCTCTATTGGTATTAAATTAGAGTTAATGAAGTGGAATAAATTCGGTTGTCAATTTTGTCATTTGCATATGTCGATTTGTAAGTTATAAGTAATAGATTGTTGTGAATCAAGCAATTTTATAATATATT
>OCLO01000009.1_pt1 | contig 168922 bp, 159 predicted proteins | sample 1481391 | NCBI WGS metagenome assembly OCLO01 (sample SAMN00990124, study PRJEB22392) | human gut metagenome | reverse complement strand
ATAATCAATTCTTTTACTAATACATAAAAAATATAAATGAGAGTCAGTATAAAAATAATTTTTGTTATAGGATTAAGTGGTTTATCTAAAAATATAGCACCATATAGTAATTCCATTAATTTTAAGAACATTAAAATCCCCAAAATAATCGAAATAATATTCTTCATTTTAACAACCCCTTCTCTCTGTTTAGTTTCATTTGATAAAGAATATTCCTCTCTTTTTAATACGTGTTACCAAAAAACTATAAAATTTTTCAAGTAATTTACTACAACATAAAAAACGGGCCTTGTTATGTATAATCATAATGACTAACCACATAACAAAACCCTTTCTACCTTTATAAATAAATCGTAAAGGTTTACAGTTTATATTTTATTCATATAACCATGCATCACGTGGTGAAGCATAGCTAGTAATTTCATTTTCATTAAACCATAGATTAATTTCACGTTCAGCAGACTCTAATGAATCTGAACCGTGAATGATATTTCTACCAACAGTTAAACCTAAATCACCTCTAATTGATCCTGGTGAAGCTTCTGAAGGATTGGTGCTGCCAATAATATGTCTAGATACATTAACTGCATCTTCACCTTCAACTACCATTGCGAACACTGGTGCTGATGTAATAAATGAAATTAAATCATTATAAAACGGTTTGCCTTGGTGTTCACCATAATGTGTTTCAGCAAGTTCCATTGGTACTTGCATTAATTTACCACCGACAAGTTTTAGTCCTTTTCTTTCAATTCTTGAAATTACTTCACCAATTAGATTTCTTTGTACTGCGTCTGGTTTAATCATTAAAAATGTACGTTCCACTTTATGTATCCCCCTGTGTTTAATAGGTTTATGTATATTACTATTATATATTAACAGGTTGGTAAAGCGCTTTCAATACTTTTCATAAATACTATGTGTTTCTTGACCCCATTTTTTTCGTCAAACTTAAAAGTAGTGATTTCGGATGTCCATCTGGTAACTCAGAAATCAAATTCAAAGCTTTACTTAAATACTTCGAACTTACTGCCTTAGCCTCATCGATGCTGTCAGATTTTCTAATGATTTGGATACATTCTTCAAATTCTTTGCGTTCACTATCACGACGTAACTGTTCGATTTTCAATTTGAAGTCTGGATTTTTACGCATTTCTAATAAAATCGGTAACGTAATATGACCATTAAGCAAATCACTTCCGACCGGCTTACCTAATTTCTTTTCGGTACTTGTGAAGTCTAATACATCATCAATGATTTGGAAGCTCATACCTATATAATGACCAATCATTTTCAATTTTCGTACAGTCTCTTTATCAGATTGAGAAGTAATTGCACCAACTTCAGTTGATATTTGAATTAACAGTGCTGTTTTGCGATTGATACGTCGTAAATAATTAATAATTGTCTGTTGACTGTTAAATTGGTCTTGAAATTGGAAAAGTTCCCCTCTACAAACATCAACGATAGATTCAGATATCAATTGATGTACACGATTATCTTTAACGGCCATTAAGTGTTCAAGTCCTAATGCCAATAAAAAATTCCCAGTTAAAATAGCAGTTGTCTGATCCCATTTCTTTGATATGGTTAACTTGCCTCGACGCTTGTCGCTTTTATCAATAACGTCATCATGAACAAGTGTTGCCATATGAATTAACTCTAATGCGACTGCAACTTGATACGTTTGTTCAGACGTTTGTTCATCTTTGCCAAATTGGCTACTCAGAATAACAAATGCTGGGCGTACTCTTTTACCACCAGAAGACAATAAGTGTAATGATGCCTGTTCTAATACAGAATCTTTACTTTTTATTGCCTTTTCAAGTCGTTGTTCCACTTTCTTAATTTCATTGTTCATGTTTAACTTTGCCACGTTAATCACCTTTGGTATTATCTTTTTCTTTATAGCCAAGGTGCATTGCAGCAACGCCCCCTGTAAAACTACGTACTCTTACATTTATGAAACCTGCTTCTTCAAACATGCGCTTCAACTCTTCTTTTCCAGGAAAATTAAACGTAGATTGCTGTAACCATTCATATTCTTCTTTTGATTTTGCAAATAATTTTCCAAAAATAGGCATAACAAATTTAAAGTATAGTGCATACATTTGTTTAAAGACTGGCAAAGTTGGTTGGCTCGTTTCAAGACATACCACCATACCACCTGGTTTAAGTACTCTATTCATTTCTTTTAACGCGACTAAATAGTCTGGCACATTTCTTAATCCAAACCCAATTGTTACATAATCAAAAGAATTGTCTTCAAACGGCAATTCCATTGCATCACCATGAACAAGTTTAACATTTTCCATTGAAGCAGTTTTTTCTTTTCCTACTTCTAACATATTCTCACTAAAGTCAATACCAGTAACTTCACCTGTTGGTCCTACAGCTTTGCTTAATGCGATTGTCCAATCACCAGTACCACAACAAACATCTAATGCTTTCGTCCCTTTTCTAACACCCATGTCTTTCATGACGCGTTTTCTCCATACTTTATGCTGCTCAAAACTAATAATATTATTTAATCTATCATATTTTTTTGAAATATTTTGAAAAACGCGATGTACTTGCTCTTTATTTGCTTTATTGTCAGCCATGCTTAATTACCTCTACTTTTTAAATAACTTTTTTGGATATCGTGTAAGTAATGCTTTACTTTACTTTGATTATATTTCTTGAAGTATGATGGATAGTAATCAGACATATCTTCAAATAAATAATTATATATTTCCGACTCATCAATATTGATACCGAAATGAGATAACGTAATATATGGGAAAAGTGTTTCAATTTTTACTATTGCTTGAGAAATTTCATAATCATTTAAAGCTTGATGATGTAATGAAGATTTCAATTCATTAATTTCAACAATTGCTTTACTAATTTCATTTTGAAATGATAAATCATTGATTTCTGCTAGTAGCGTATAAAAATGTGCACTAATTAAATCTCCAATCAAAATGGAATGTTTAGACAAATGATTATATGTAATGTCATCAAGGTGTCTCATTGATGTGTCAATTGTGAGGCATGCCACTTTGGCAACATCTGGAATATCATATGAATCAAGTAACTTACCTAACCGATGATTAATATTAATGGATTCATATTCTGATACGCCCTTTAATCTTTCTTCTATTTGTCTTTCCAATTTGCTAACAGTTGTTTCCATGTCTACACCTCACGATATTATCACTATTCATATTAACATTATATGTAAGAAATTAAAATCTTTTGAAGCATTAAGATTACTTATCATTTTTAAATTTCAATTTAAACTAACAGTAATTTATGTAGCTTTTGTAATTCTCATAATAACCTTTACTTCATTTACATTATTCATCTTTTTAAATAACGTAAAATACTATAGTAGACATGGTTACCTTTTAAGTAAATTCAACGCTAACAATTAATCTCAATATTCATATGTATATTTTGTAGTTGCTATTTTTATCAAAACTATTATGTCATGTAATATTTTGAACGCTTAAACAATGAATGTTCCAAAGATTAAAAACTTAGAAGAACATTACAATTTATGTACAGGTTGTAAGTATTAAAAGCAAAATAAAAAGCCCTTATTCAGGGCTTTTTAAGTAAAATTATTTTACAGCATCTTTTAATGCTTTACCAGCTTTGAATGCTGGAACTTTACTTGCTGGGATATCAATTTCTTTACCAGTTTGAGGGTTACGACCTTTACGTGCAGCACGTTCACGTACCTCAAAGTTACCGAAACCAATTAATTGTACTTTTTCACCTTTAGCAAGTGAGTTTTGGATTGATTCGAATACAGCATCTACTGCTGAACCAGCTTCTTTTTTAGTTAAATCAGCTTGCTCTGCAACTGCATTGATTAAATCTGTTTTGTTCATTAGACATTCACCTCCTGAGGTTTGATAATGATATGTTTATATCATTATGGTAAAACTTTAACACAAGCATTACATAAATCGCAATCATTTATGTGGCAAAAACGTTGAATTTAAGCCATTTCTATTCATTTTACGTAATTATTAGCCGTATATGTGTAATAATACACATTTTATTCAGATTTTTTATCGCGCTCCATTAAATCTTTTACGCATTCTTTTACTGAGATATTTTCAAATAATACTCTATATAATGCATTTGTAATTGGCATATCCACATTTTTTTCTTTAGCTAAATGATAAACTGATTTAGTTGTATAAATACCTTCAACAACCATATTCATTTCAGATAATGCTTGATCCATTGATTCACCTTGTCCAAGTTTATATCCTAATGTGAAATTCCGAGAATGTGTTGATGTGCAAGTAACGATTAAGTCACCGATACCACCTAAACCTAGAAATGTCATAGGATCGGCACCTAACTTTTCACCTAATCTACTAATTTCCGCTAAGCCACGAGTCATTAATGCAGCTTTTGCATTATCACCGTAGCCAATTCCAGCTACGATACCACTTGCTACTGCGATGATATTTTTCAATGCACCACCAAGTTCAACACCAATCAAGTCATCATTCGTGTACACACGCAAATAATCATTCATAAATAAATCTTGCGTTAATTTACTTACACTTTTATCTTTTGATGAAGCAGCAACTGTAGTTGGTTGCTTGACTACAACTTCTTCCGCATGACTTGGCCCTGACAACACGCCAATACCTGCATTATATTCAGGTGAAATAGAATCTTCAATCATTTCTGACACACGTTTAAACGTCCCATTTTCAATACCTTTAGCAACATGTATAAAAGTCTTTTTAGAGGTCAGCTTATCATTAATTTGAGAAGCAACTTCTCGCATTGCTTTAGTAGGTAAAGCCATTAAGTAAATATCTGCAAATTGAATTGCTTTGGTCATATCTGAAGTAGCGATGATGTTAACATCTAATTTCGCGTATTTTAAATACTTTTTATTTGTATGACATGTATTTAATTCATCAACAGCATCTTGATTTTTACCCCACATCAAAACATCATGTCCATTTTCTGCAAGAACATTGGCAAGGGCTGTCCCAAAACTTCCCATACCAAAAACGGTAATTTTAGTCATTGTTATCCCCCAATCGTTAATTTCTCTTTCGAGCTATAATATGAATTGGTGTACCTTCAAAACCAAAAGCGGCACGGATTTGATTCTCTAAATAGCGTTTATAAGAAAAATGCATTAATTCTACATCATTAACAAATACAACAAATGTCGGTGGTTCTATAGCAACTTGTGTTGCATAAAAGACATTCAAACGTCTACCTTTGTCTGTTGGTGTAGGGTTCATGGAAATTGCATCAGTAACAACTTCATTTAAAGTTGAACTTTGAACACGTTTTTTATGGTTTTCACTTGCTTCATTGATGTAAGGGAATAATGTACGTAATCTTGTGCGTTCTTTAGCAGACACAAAAGCAATTTGTGCATAATCTAAAAATTGGAATTCTTTACGTACTTCATCTTCAAATTTCTTCATCGTTTTACTATCTTTTTCCACAGTATCCCATTTATTTACGACAATCACGACTGCTTTACCTTGTTCATGTGCATATCCTGCAACACGTTTATCTTGTTCAATGATGCCTTGTTCTGCATCTATGACCACTAAAACAACATTTGAACGTTCAATCGCTTTTAAAGCTCTTAATACTGAATATTTCTCAGTTGATTCATATACTTTTCCTTTTTTACGCATACCAGCAGTATCGATTAAAACATAATCTTGTCCATCATAACTATACTCTGTATCAATAGCGTCTCTCGTTGTCCCTGCAACATTAGAAACGATAACGCGATCTTCACCTAAAATAGCATTTACTAAACTTGATTTACCTACGTTTGGTCGTCCAATAATGGATAGTCGAATTGTATCTTCATCATAAGGATCTTCTTCCTCTTCACCAAAATGAGAAACAACTGCATCTAACAAGTCACCAAGACCTAAACCATGTGACCCTGATATCGGATACGGTTCACCAAATCCTAATGAATAGAAATCATACACGTCTGTACGCATTTCCATATTATCTACTTTGTTAACCGCTAATACGACCGGTTTTTTAGATTTGTATAAAATTTGAGCGACCATTTCATCGCTTTGTGTCAATCCTTCACGCACGTTAACCATAAAAATAATAACATCCGCTTCATCTATGGCGATTTCTGCCTGCGCTCTAATTTGTGTTTGGAATGGTGCATCACCAATTTCAATACCACCTGTATCAATAATATTGAAATCATGTGTTAACCATTCACCTGAAGAATAAATACGATCTCGTGTTACACCTGGCGTGTCTTCCACAATCGAAACACGTTCTCCAACTATTCTATTAAAAATTGTAGATTTACCTACATTAGGCCTACCTACAATAGCTACTATAGGTTTAGTCATAAGCTAACTTCCTCTCTTTCTTATATCTTTTTAATAATATCACATGAGACTGTGTATTCAAAATGAGTTTATTACTGTAATGATAAAAATCAGCACTTAAAACTTTATCTTTTTAAACACTTAGTTAAATTTGTCCACGTTATCATTCCGAGTATATTTTGTTACATAAAAATACTCCACATGCAATCATAAACATGTGGAGTTGACTATTAAATATTAAATTATAGTTTAAGATTTTTAAGTTTATCACCAATCATATCGCCAATTGTTGGATTATCTTCTTCTTCGTTTTCTAAGTACGCCTTAGTCGTAGAAGGATCACTTTCAACAACATCTTCGTTTGGTAATGTTGCTTTAATAGATAGTGATACTCTTTCATTCTCTTCATCAATACCTAATATTTTAACATTTACTTGTTGACCAGGTTCTAACACTTCACCTGGCGTACCAATGTGTTTGTGTGCAATTTCAGAAATATGTACAAGTCCTTGTACACCTGGTGCAATTTCAACAAATGCACCAAAGTTTGCCAATCTTACTACGACACCTTCAATGACATCATTTTCGTGGAATTGACCTTTAATATTTTCGAAAGGTGTTGGTAACGTATCTTTGATTGATAATGAAATACGTTCTGTATCTCTATCAATAGATTTAATTTTAACTTTAACATCTTGACCAATTGAAACTACTTCTTCTGGTGTTTGAACATGTTCGTGAGAAAGTTCAGATACATGCACTAAACCATCAACACCGCCAATGTCTATAAATGCACCAAATTGAGTTAAACGCGCTACTTTACCATCAATAACATCGCCTTCATTTAAAGATTGTAATAATTGATCTTTTTTAGCATCGTTTTCTTCTTGTTCAACTGCTTTACGGCTTAAAATGACTCTATTATTTTCAGGATCCAATTCTTCAACTTTAATACGAATTGTTTGTCCATCAAACACAGAGAAATCCTCAATGAAGTCTGTTGAAATTAGTGAAGCCGGAACAAAACCTCTTTGTCCTACATCAACAACCAAACCACCTTTAACTACTTCTGTTACTTTCGCTTCGATGATTTCATTATTATCTAATTTTTCTTGTAAATAACTATAAGACTTCTCAGTTTCAAGTTGTCTTCTAGATAAGATGTAAGCTCCAGTTTCATTTTCTTCATCAAACTCAACTTTAGTGACATATGCTTCAACTTCGTCGCCCTCTTTTACAACTTCACTTGGGCTATCAATATGATGCGTAGATAGTTGACTAATAGGAATAATCCCATTAAATTTACCACCGTTGATATGAACAACAACTTGCTTGTCTTCAACTTGTTGTACCTCGCCAGTGACTTTGTCACCTTCTTTAATATCGTTAATCATTGATTCATTGAATTCTTCAGTCATCTTGTTTGCCTCCTTATACACTACATATTTATAACATCTTATAAACTGACAGAATTGTCAAGAAATTCTACCTTTATTACATTTAGTAAATTAGTTGTATCCATAAATATGTCACTTAATCTCATTCTGTAAATTAGTTGGACATATATTTATTACAACCATATATTCAAACAAGTAATAAAGTCCGCTATGTTTATACATATTTTTTGTATAAAAATTAGCATAGCTTACTATTTTGTTTTATAAGTCTGTCATTTCATTGTTCTCTACAAGATATATTATAGTAAAATTTTATACTTTTATAAAACAAAAAGCCACGCAAATAAGCAACTTTTACATTTGAATAGTAAGAAGACCGTATATAGTGCATCTTTCTCGAATTATTACATAGGACATTTTTTGTGACTAAATCAGCTTCTTTTGCAATATTTAGATTTGTAACACTCATTTTCTTACCATTTGTAAAATGCTTTATGAATGTAATGAATTATTTTTGGAATTCTAATAATTCACCTTTATTATTTCTTTTTACTTTTTGAAAAACTTACACAATTCACTGACGCATTAACTTTTACCAAAAATAAAAAGGCAACTTTCATTCATCATTGAATAAAAATCACCTTTTAATTTGAGTAAATCATTATCAGCACATTCATTTTGTATATGCGTTAAGCGTTGCACATTACAAATAGATAGTTATGACTTATTAGATTATTTAATTTGACTCACCATCGCTAAAATTTCGTCAGTAACTTCTTCAATCGACTTGCCTGTCGTATCTAATGTCACTGCATCATCTGCTTTTCTTAATGGTGATATTTCACGGTTCATGTCATATTGATCACGAGCTTCAATATCACGTTTTAAATCTTCAAAATTTGATTCGATACCTCTTAATAGATTATCTTTATATCTTCTTTCTGCTCGCTCTTCAACTGATGCAATCATATATACTTTTAAATCTGCATCTGGTAGCACTACAGTTCCGATATCGCGACCATCCATTACGATACCTTTTTCTGCAGCTAACTCTTTTTGTTTTTTAACGGCGAATGAACGTACTGGCTCTTTAGATGCAACGTATGAAACATGTTGCGTCACATCATTATTTCTTAAAAAGTCTGTTACATCTTCGTTATCTAAAATGACACATTGACCTTTATCTGCTTTATAAGTTAAATCTAATGTTGTTTGGTCAACTAGTTTTGCAAAGTCCTCAGTTTTGTTTAATTTTAAATATTTGTATGTTAATGCACGATACATTGCTCCTGTATCAACATAAATCATTGATAGTTCGCTGGCTACACGTTTTGCAATTGTACTTTTTCCGGCAGCAGCTGGACCATCTAATGCAATATTAATGGCTTTCATGCGTCATTTCCCTTCCTTGTCGTTTTATGAATAATATTTTATCATAATTAGGTAAATGAAATATAGGAGGAAATATATGAAACATCTACTTGTTATTCATACTGGTGGCACCATTAGTATGTCACAAGACCAATCTAATAAAGTAGTAACAAATGATATCAACCCTATTTCAATGCATCAAGATGTCATAAATCAATATGCACAAATAGATGAATTAAATCCTTTTAATGTACCATCACCTCATATGACAATCCAACATGTTAAACAATTAAAGGATATTATTTTAGAAGCAATATCAAATAAATATTATGATGGTTTCGTTATCACGCATGGTACCGATACGTTAGAAGAAACTGCCTTTTTACTTGATTTAATATTAGGTATCGAGCAACCTGTTGTTATTACTGGCGCAATGCGCTCGTCTAATGAAATTGGTTCTGACGGATTATATAATTATATTTCCGCTATTCGCGTTGCCTCTGATGAAAAGGCCCGTCATAAAGGCGTGATGGTTGTATTTAATGATGAAATACATACGGCCCGTAATGTTACCAAAACACATACGTCTAATACAAACACATTTCAAAGTCCAAATCATGGTCCGCTAGGTGTATTGACAAAGGATCGTGTGCAATTCCATCATATGCCATATCGCCAACAAGCATTGGAAACTGTCAATGAGAAACTAAATGTACCATTAGTAAAAGCATATATGGGTATGCCAGGTGACATTTTTAGTTTTTATAGTCGTGAAGGTATCGATGGTATGGTTATTGAAGCGTTAGGACAAGGCAACATACCTCCAAGCGCATTAGAAGGCATTCAACAATTAGTATCTTTAAATATACCTATTGTGCTAGTTTCACGTTCCTTTAATGGTATTGTGAGTCCAACTTACGCATACGATGGTGGTGGTTACCAACTCGCACAACAAGGTTTTATTTTTTCTAACGGTTTGAATGGTCCAAAAGCAAGATTAAAATTATTAGTCGCGTTAAGCAATAATTTAGATAAAGCTGAAATCAAATCATATTTTGAATTATAATGAATACGTAACATAAAAAGGTCTATGTACAATAATTAGTCATCAACCTCATTTGACATATCATGAATGTCAGTCGTTGTAAAACTAAGTTATTTAGTACATAGACCTTTATTTTTATGATTCTAACGGCGTTTGTTTCTTAGCTAGCATGTTTTGAGCAATAATGCCACCGTGGAATTTACCATTTTCAATAAAAATGGTATTCGCATCGTTCCCTGCAGCAATCACACCTGCAATGTAGCAATTTTCGATATTTGTTTCGTATGTTTCTTTATTATACATAGGCGCTGTTCCAAATTCATTTGTATTAATTTGAATACCTACAGATTTTAAAAATTCATAATCGGGATGATAACCAATCATCGCAAATACATAATCATTGTGTATTGTTTTACTTTCACCATTTACTTCATAAGTCACAGTATCTTCAGTTATTTGGGTAACATTAGCATTAAATTCCATGTCAATTTTTTCATGATTTACTAATGCTGTGAAATTTGGAAGTATCCACGGTTTAATTGAAGGCGAATAATCTCCACCACGATATAGAACCGTCACGTTAGCACCAGCTTTTTCCAACTCCAAAGCAGCATCGATAGCCGAATTCTTACCACCAATAATAACAACATCTTGATCAAAATACGGATGTGCCTCTTTAAAATAATGGAACACTTTAGGTAAATCCGCACCTTCAACTTCTAATGTATTATGCTGACCATAATAGCCTGTCGCGATTGTTAAAAATCGACATTCATAAACATCTTTCGTCGTAGTAATAGTAAATTTATTATTCATTTTTTTAACAGTTAATACTTCTTCAAATGCAGTTACTTTTAATTGATGATGTTTTACAACTTCTCGGTAATAAACTAGCGCTTGATTACGTCTTGGTTTACTTTCTTCAACGATAAACGGTACATCCCCAATACTTAATTTATCACTTGATGAGAAAAATGTTTGGTGAGTAGGATAATTATATATTGATTCAACGACATTACCCTTTTCAATGATTAAGGTATCAATACCTTTTCTTTTTTGTTCAATAGCCGCACTTAATCCGCATGGCCCTCCACCAATTATGATACTTTCAACTTTTTGCATTGTTTCGGCCTCCTTTAATCCCAAACTATTATAACAGTTCAGTGATTGATGCGCTAAGTCTGTGCTTGAAGATTTATGATATATTTTCGACAATTTGTTTAATGTGCATAGAGAATTGTTAGCTACGGAGTTGAATAACACTACAATTTAATATGTTGATTTATTTTTTATTCTTCCTCGTTAAAATTGTTGATTGTGGTGTTTTATCTTTTTGATGACTATGTAAAAAATTTAATTGATATGCCAATATTCGAGACAAGACCTTGTTAAATAACAAACTTTGAAAAATGAAAAAACCGCTACATACTTATAAGCGCAATTTAAGTTCTCCAAAATATTTAGAGATACTTATAATATGCACGTTTGTATATAGCAGTTCAGTTACAATTTATATAGTTATATTATGGAATAACGATTTGTTGACCGTTTCTAATATTGTTACCACTTAAACCATTGGCACGTCTAATTTTTTCAACATTTTCCGGTGAACCTGAACCGTAGTATTGAATTGCGATACGGTATAAGTTTTCTTGACCATTCACTGTATGTCTTTGGCCACCACCTTGACGTTGTTGTTGCTGTTGTTGATTTTGATTAGCTTGTTGTTGATTTTGATTATTTTGTGCTTGATTGTTCGCTTGATTAGCGTTGTTTTGATCATTATCAGATTCATCTTTAGTCGCTTTGTCTTGATCCTCTTTTGATTTATCACTGTCTGTAGATTTTGATTTATCTTTAGAAGCGTCTTTAGATGTGTCTTTGTCTTTACTTTCATCAGCATTATTTTTATTTGTATTCGCGATTTTATTTTCTTTTGTACCATTATTATGATTGTTTAATGCCATGCCTCCAAATATCGCTAATGCACCGATAATTAGTACAGCTGCAATTAATGGTAACAATACTTTGGCCATGCCACCTTTTTTACGTTCTTTATCTCTGTCATGATTGTCATGTTCATCATGGTTTTGGCTTGCATTATTAGAGGCATGTGGTTTTGAAGCGGCAGAAGCACTTTTACTTGCTGCGCCTCCAGCCAAACCTGCTGTTCCAGCACCGATCGCTGCACCTTTTTTGCCATTATGATGATCTTTAGACTTATCTTGAGACGCTTTATCCTCAGTCGAGTTATTCGACTTGTCAGAATTACTTTTGTTTTGAGCGTCATTTGAATGTTTCTTAGCTTTAGAAACACCCATTGCACCAGCTGCACCTGCAACACCCGCTGTTCCAGCACCAATTGCTGCGCCTTTTTTACCACTATGATGATCTTTAGATTCATCTTTGTCTTGCTTAACAGTTACATCATCATGTTTATCTTTTGATGTATTTGCTTGGTTAGCACCTGTTGCAAAATATGGTTTAGGTTGCTGAGATTGTTCAGCTTCACTCTTATCAGAAACTGTTGAATGCTCAGTGTTATTTTCTGCTTCTTTAATAGTCTCGTGTTTATCATTGTCTTCGATTGGTTCTGGATGTGATTTATCCATTGCAAAAGCATTCTTATTATAATATTCCTCTTCATGTTGAGGTGTACTGTCTTGATGGCTAGGTTCTTGACTTTCAGTACTGTGTGATGATTCGACTTGACGATCATCTATTGTGCCAGCCTCATTTTGAACATTGTCTTCAGATGTTTGTGATTCATTGTGAACTTGTTTATTATGATTCGTTGCTAAATCACGGCGTCTTTTTCTTCTTTGGGCATTTCTTGGCGGAAACTGTTGCTCCGTATTCTCTATTGTATCCTGATGTTCTAATTCTGATTGGTCTTTTTCAACATCTTCCGTATGGTCTTGATGTGAATTTGTGTCTATCGATTGACGATTTTTTTCAAAGTCATCTTTAAAATTATTAGACATAGCCATCTTCCTTTCTATTCTATTACAATGATTTTACATAAAATATACCCACATGACATATGTTTATGTATATTTTTCAAAATTATTTCAATCATTTTTCAATTGTGTATACACTAATTATAGCTTGTCAATTTTCTTTTAGTAAAGTAATACTATCTGAGAAATAAATTTTGCAACTTTTCATCAAATCCAATACTTCTAATTACCTTCTTCTTATTTAAAATTGCGATATCAGTTATATTAGAATCATTGTCACAACATCGATCTTGTGCCGGTGGATATTCACCGAAAAATTCTAATAAATACTTCCGTCTACATTGATCCAATTTGCAATAGCCAATCATGCGAAAGAATCCTAATTGCTTTCGTTTAAATGATTGCTTAAATATCTGTTTCAAGGCGCCGATACTATAGAATGAATGCAACGTTGTCAAAACGTCTTGTTTATCGGGAGCTAAAAATTCTCCTATTTCGAAATTTTGTACATCTTCTTCTGTTATCATATCTGCAAATAATAACGTTTCTAAAATATATTTATCGTCCGGTTGGAATAAACTAATTGCCTGACTTAGTTCACCATCGCGACCCGCACGGCCAATTTCTTGAATGTAGTTAGAAGGACTTGTTGAAAGATGAAAGTGAATGATTGTGCGAATATCTTTTTTATTAATTCCCATACCAAAAGCACTCGTTGCGACTATAATCGGAATATCATTATTTAAAAATTGTTGTTGAACTGTGTGTCGCTCTTGATAATTCATATCACCATGATAAATACCTGTAAGAAAACCTGAATCATAAATAAGTTGCGCTAAATTCAGACACATCTTTTTCGATGAGACATAAATAATCGTTGGTCCCGACTGTTGTAGAAACGGCAGCAACCATTCAATTTTATCTTCATCATCATGAAAATTAAGATGCTTAAAGCTTATGTTTGGGCGATTCATTGTAGTTTTAATAACATTGAATTGAATCGCTAACATTTCCGTCAAATCATCTTGTAAATGCGGTGGTGCAGTTGCTGTCAATGCTAAGACAACCGCTTCTTTAAAATGCTTTGTTACTTTTCCTATTAGAGCATAATGTGGTCTGAAATCATATCCCCATTCAGATAGGCAATGTGCTTCATCTAGAACAATCATGCCAAAGTCTATCATAGATATTAATTTAAAATTTGACGGTTGCAGGAGAAATTCTGGACTTAGAAAGATGAAGCGGCTATGTCGTAAACATTTAATATTATGCTTTTTCTCAATTTCATCCATACCAGAGTGAATAGATGTTACATGTTTTTCTCCATTTATTTTCAACTGCATAACTTGGTCATCCATTAAAGATATTAACGGTGAGATAATTAATGTCGGCTTACCTGATAAATACGTAGGTATTTGATAACACAAACTCTTTCCACTTCCAGTTGGAAGAATACCTAGAGTGTGCTGTTGAGACATTATACTTTCTATAATTTCCTGTTGTCCCGGTTTAAAACTCTCGAAGCCAAATTTGTTTCGTAAAATATCATGCAACATTCAGATCACCTCTTTCAAATCCAACGATTAATACTTTTAATTGAAAATATGATAACGTGTCAAATTGTTCTTTGTAAAATTTTAATCGTTCGCCACGATGTTGTTGATAAAAATTCAAAAATTGCAGTTGATTTTCTTGTTCAACATAATCATCGTAATTAGACATGTAACCTTTGATTAAGATTTCAAGTACATGATCTTCGATAGTATTGATTTTAACTTGTTGTTGAGCCGCTATATCTTCCATCGTGAATTGTTCAAGCAATCTTGTATAAGTAATATAAGTTTGGTTTAATAATGTAGGTTTCATTATTATTTTTGATAAAATAGTATATTCTCCACTTTCTAATTCAAACATCATTATCACTAAATTATTCATTTCGTATTCAAACAATTGCTGTTGAGATAGTTTTTCTATTAAACTAACTTGTTGTCTCGTATACATTGGTTCATCATAGCCTTGCAAATAATAATGTAAGTAACATGGCCCTTTTAAAGTTATTGCTTTAAACAAGTTATGTAGTTCATTTTCAAAATCAATTTGTAGCTTGTTTTCTTTAATGTAGTTATAGACAATCTTTACAGTTTCTTGTATCTTATTATTTTGAGAGATTGGTACAAAATGAAAAACATGTTGTTTGGTATTAGACATGGTTTGCACTAATAGTTGAATTGCTTGAAATGTTTGCCCCATACTTTCAAATGTATATCTAGGATGCAACATGATTTCCATTTCAGCATTAAATTCAGTTATATTTTCTAAAAATAGCTCAAAAGACGGATATTTTAATAGTGGTAAACTGTGATATAATGACAACTGTTGTTGACTACAAGCGTCAAAAAAGGTTTGGTGAGATTTCTTACCAACTAAGATATTGTAAATACTTTTATTTGTTTTATAGTTAAATGTTTGTTGTAATGCTGTTTTTATAATGTGTTGCAAATTTAACCCTCACTCTGTAAAACGGATAATTTGAAAATAAAAATGATGCTGTCTAAAATTTTAGTCACATTACTATTTTAGCATTTTTATCAAAGGAGGCGAAGACATTGGCAAAATATACAATCGTTGATATGGATACTTGTATTGCATGTGGTGCATGCGGTGCAGCAGCACCAGATATATATGATTACGACGACGAAGGTATTGCTTTCGTAATCCTTGACGATAACCAAGGTACTGCAGAAGTACCTGAGGAATTATATGAAGATATGGAAGATGCAATTGATGGATGCCCTACAGATTCTATTAAAATTGCAGACGAATCATTTGATGGGGACGCTTTAAAATTTGAATAATTGATTTTTTAGACAAATGTTCTATAGAAAAAGCAGGCAAGCTATCGTTTATTGATAGTCACCTGCTTTTTATTATTATGTGTATATTATTTTGCTTTAATTTGATTAAATTCTTTTCAAGAAATTCGCAAGCCTTCTATATAGTAAAATAAATACAATAGAAATGACGATACCTTTAATAATATTGAATGGTATAATTCCTGAAACAATGATTACTTTAAGATTATTTGCGATATCAGCTAAGTTAAATATCATACCGTACAAAGGTAATAGAACGAAATAGTTCAAGATACTCAACACGATAGTCATAACGATTGTTGCAATGATTAATCCAGTAATCAAAGATTTTGTTGAACGTTTATTTTTATAGATGGCGTAAGCAGTTAATAAGAAACTTGCGCCTGCTAAAAAGTTAGCAAATGGTCCAACTGGATCGCCCATACTAAATAAGTAGTTCAATAAATTTTTAACCAGTGCAACTACGATACCGGCAACTGGTCCAAACGTAAATGTAGCTAGTAGTGACGGTACATCACTAAAATCTAAAGTTAAGTATGGTGGCAAAAATGGTATAGGAAACTTGATAAAAGTTAACACAAACGCAATCGCGCTCAACATACTTATTGTGATAAGACGTTTATTTTGTTGCATATTCAATTTTCTCCTTCCATTCATCTCGTAAGAATAGGAGGATTATTGCACAACAAAAAACCTCCATCTTCTCCCATCCAGACTATACTGTCGGCTCTAGAATCTCACTAGATCAGCCACTAATATGATACATACTAGCAGGTCGCAGGCTTAATTTACTGCCGGTTGGGAATTACACCCGACCCCGAAGATGAATTTTACATTATTAAATTTAATTCCCATTAATTTTATACTATATATCACAAAACCTCAATAACTATGCTTAAAATGAAAATTAATTAAGTTGGTGATGTATAATGAATTTGCGATTTGCGAGCATTGGTTGGAATGTTGTTTGTTTGATTAATTTTTGAGATGGCTTTTTTGAACCTATCTTTTTATTGTTTTTAGTTTAATCATTCGTGTTAGCTTATTCATGATTAAATACACCTACTTCTATTACATCCTTCTTACTATAATTAGGTCTTGTTGTATTTATATATTTATTAGAAATTTGAAGAGAAACATTCAAATCATGAGGAATATTCTTTTTCTTTTTTAGCACTTCAGAAAAATCAATCATCTCGTCTATTGTATTATCTTTAGTAAAATTATCTTTAGTACTAAATAAAGTTGTAACAACATATGGACGTGATTTATCTTTAAGTTGTTTTTTTGAGTTTCTCATACCGTCCCTAAAAGACTTATCATCCTCTTTGATTAAGGGTTGAAAATACTTTTTATATTCATCTAAAGTATATGGAATTGCAGTCAAATAATAATACTCATTTCTAAAACCACTATTCTGCGTTTTCATAATTGCATTTTCAGTATAACCAGTATATTTATATTTACTTTTATATTCTTTTAAAACTTCTGTTAAATTATCCAACTCTTCCTTATGTGCTCGATATTCAAAGCCACTCAACACTGTACCAACTAAAGTACTCATATCATCGCCTTTATCCTCACTTCTTAATGAGCTATCACTGTCAATAATTGATTTGTCAAATGGAATACTTGCATTAAATACGATGTCGTGGTCATCACAATGCACGAATACTTCTACACCGTCGCCACTACCTACAACATTTGTAGCTTTAACTTTTAGTCCAAAGTTATCCATAAAAAATTGTTCGCCACGTTTAGCAATTTTATCTTTATGCTTTTTCGCAAATTCAACCGCATCTTTTTCTGCAGGTGGTTGGAAGCCTTGACCTACATATTTTGAAGCTTCCATTTCTTCTGGTACTGATTTTGTTTCTTTATTAGATTCGTTATTGGTAGTTGAACATCCTGATAGTATTATCGTTGCTATTAAGATTAGTTTAATTCTTTTAAACATAGCTCATCTCCCATTTATGTGTTTGTTTAGAATATTAAAAGCAATTTTTTAAAATTTTATTCACCTTTACTGTGCACCCCATATTCTATTGGACGATTATCATCATAAAAGGCTTTTTTAGTATTAATAGTAGGCTTACCTATTTGAATTGTAATTGTAGATTTATCTGGTTTATTTTTTAAATTATATAATTTATCACTTAGTTCAATTACATCATCTTCTGTATTGTCATTAGTAAAATTTTTCTTTGTACTAAACAGTGTCGCTACTGCATCTGTATCAGCGGCATAATTCACTTCTTTTCTTGCTCGTTCCATTCCTTCTTTGAATTCCTTATCATTTTTTTGAATCAAAGGTTCATAATACTTTCGATATTCTTTTAAACTTCTAGAAGAGTATGTAATATAAAAATATTCATTTTTATATCCAACGTTTTGTGTCTTATTAATTGCTTCTTTAGTAAAACCTGTATATTGATATTTCTTTTCATTTTCTTTGAAAAATTTATATAAGTTATCATACTTTTCTTTTTGCGCTCGATATTCAAAGCCACTCAGCACTGTACCCACCATCATACTCATATCATCACCGTTGTCATTACTACGCATTGATCCTTTTTGATGGATGGCATCTTTGTACAAGGGCAAACTTGCATTAAATACAATGCCATGATCATCGCAATGCACATAAACTTCTATACCATCATCTTTACCTACAACATTGGTAGCCTTTACCTTCAGTCCAAAGTTGTCTTTAAAGAATTGTTCACCTACTTTTTCAAATTCTTTACGATGCTTCTTCGCAAATTCAATCGCATCTTTTTCTGCAGGTGGTTGGAAGCCTTGTCCAACATATTTTGAAGCTTCCATTTCTTCTGGTACTGATTTTGTTTCATTGTTGGATTCGTTATTGGTAGTTGAACATCCTGATAGCAGTAATGTTGCTATTAAGATTAGTTTAGTTCTTTTAAACATAGCTCATCACCCATTTATGTGTTTGTTTAGAATATAGAGAAATTAGCTGATTTCAAGTCATTCGACCTCAATCCTTATAGACTCATTATCACTGTAATTAACTCGATTAGTACTAATAGTAGATTTTGCTAGTTGTAAAAATATTTTCGTATTTTCAAAATTAAGGTGTAACTTTTTCGTACTTTCAGACAAATCTATAACATCATCTAATTTTTTGTCCTTTGAAAAGTTACTACTTCTCGAAAACAATGTTGTATGTACTTCTATTGCAGCTTTATAGCCTACTCCTTTCCTTGCTTGTTTCATACCTTTTTTAAAATTCAGATTATTTTTCTTTATTAGGGGTTCGTAATATTTCCTATATTCTTGGAGCGTCGGTATATTAGCAACTATATAAAAATATTCATTTTCATATCCACTATTTTGTGTTTTGTTAATTGCCTCTTTAGTAAATCCTGTATATTGGTATTTCTTTTCATTTTCTTTGAAAAATTTATATAAATTATCATACTTTTCTTTTTGCGCTCGATATTCAAAGCCACTCAACACTGTACCAACTAAAGTACTCATATCATCGCCTTTATCCTCACTTCTTAATGAGCTATCACTGTCAATAATTGATTTGTCAAATGGAATACTTGCATTAAATACGATGTCGTGGTCATCACAATGCACGAATACTTCTACACCGTCGCCACTACCTACAACATTTGTAGCTTTAACTTTTAGTCCAAAGTTATCCATAAAAAATTGTTCGCCACGTTTAGCAATTTTATCTTTATGCTTTTTCGCAAATTCAACCGCATCTTTTTCTGCAGGTGGTTGGAAGCCTTGACCTACATATTTTGAAGCTTCCATTTCTTCTGGTACTGATTTTGTTTCATTGTTGGATTCGTTATTGGTAGTTGAACATCCTGATAGCAGTAATGTTGCTATTAAGATTAGTTTAGTTCTTTTAAACATAGCTCATCACCCATTTATGTGTTTGTAAAACTTTTATGTTTGAAAAAACTACTTATTCTCAATGAAAACAAGTAGCATTTAATAAATTAATTAGTATACAGCTAGTTTTTCTAATTGTTCTTTAACTTGAATTAAGTTTGACCGTATTAGAGAGGCAGATTGATCCATCGTTTGAATTGCTTGTCCTTCATTTTCGTTCAAGCCATTACAAACAACTTCAAACTGTTGTGCCATTTGATCAAGACGCGCATGAGCTTGTGTGTTTAAAATAAACATATCGTCATAATGTGATGGTTCAAATATCATTTGTACAATCAAAGGCTTCATGTTCTTAACAATATCATCTAAATGGTTATCTAAAATTGGTGACACTGCTTTTAAATCATTAAGAAAAGGCTCCCATTTGCCTAAAGTATTATCTAATTCTTCTAATTTAGTTTTAATATAATTACAAGTTACATTAGGAATCAGGGACAAAAATTCTTTCTTTTTTACATTTAACATTTCAATTGCATGTCTTAAATTCTTACGTATTTTGGGAATTGTATTAATCAAATATTTTATTACATCGACAATTTTCGATGCATATTCATCATATATACCTTGAACATAGTCTGCTATTTTTTTAATACCATCATCGATATGGTCTTTTAATATTTTCATTTTTCTTCCTAAATAATTAGAAGGTAAAGCTAGACCCTGCACCATATTTTCACCGCTATAATTAATTTGATAATTTCCATCTAAAATTGTTGCATCTTGTTGCTTCATAATACTTCTAATATCTGCAATTTGCCTACCATAAATATCATTTTGATTTTTTATTTGCTCTATATTCTGTTTCACTACTTTCAAATGTTTCATCATTTCTTCAGATACTCCATCTCTGAAGTCGTGATCTATATTTTTGAAAATTTCTAAAATTTCATTATCTATACTATCATACACTTTTTCTATAAAAGATTTTATACCTTTAAACAACTCATTAATTCTTTCTTTTAATGCATCCAATGCAAAATCAGGTAATAAGTGTTTAACAGCACTAATACTTTCTATTGTTTCATCTGCAACTTCTTCAAGTGCGTTTATTTTACTAATTAAAGTTCTTTCCATTTCTTCTAATTGAAATAAGTTAATCTTATCCTTAAATCCTTCTGATAATTGTTTCTTTCTATCTGCAAAATTTTTATTTTCATTTTCTGAGATGTTAAAACTTTCATTTAAAAAGATTACGCATTCTGCTAACATACCACTTGTTTCACCAGTAATCAGTTTACTCAACGCATCAAGATTTTCTAAATTAAGTTTAATTAAAGTTCCTTTTCCGGAACGTGCAATCGAATCTCCTGTCCAAACATTTATTGGAATTCGCCCATCCATATCTAATGTTATGTTAATAGTCTTTTTTACTTTTTTCCATTTTTAATTTCTGTATCTTTTACCGACTTAATTTTGATTAGTGGTACAGTATCGTATGTGTTATCTTTTCTATTTAACTTCCTTTTATAACCTACATGGCTGTCTATTAAAGCATCTAACCTGGGCACACCATCACTAATGTTAACGCGTTTTCCTGGCATATCTTTGATGAATGGATCTTGTAACCATGTTAATAAATCGTTGGTACTATTAAAACTAATCATATTATCAAAGCGTGGTCTAGCAAATTTCTGCCAAGCAGCATAAGGAATCATTGCTGAGTCAGTAGCAACAACTTTTTCATTCGGATGTTTCGCTCCTTGATATTTTGCTCCTGCACCACCTTCCGAATTACCACCATCCGCCACAATTGTTTTGTTTTTGTAATTATAAGGTTTAGTTTTGTATTTTCTTCTAAATTCATTTTCATCAAGAACAGAAGCATCTTTAATTTTTTGTCGATAACTATTTGCGAATTCTTCTACTTGCTTTAAATAATCTGTGCTTTCATTATCATTATTCATTAATTTAGCATTTTGGAGCCAATCATCTCCAAAACCCGATGATTTTAATGGATTATTTGGGTTAATTGCCTCATTAGATGTTCCTTGATAAATTATTGTCTGTTGACCAGTTGGATTCCCCTGATCATTAAGTAACTCGTATGTTTTAATATCAGCAGCACCATTCATATTATCATTACTATTATCATTATAATTATCTATTTGTTTGAACCGTTTTCCATTTACTTTAAAATCTTTTTTTTCATTTATATCTTGATAAACCCAATAACTGCTCAATTCTGCTATGTCCCTATCATTTATTTTATTCACTTTATATTCACTTACCCTTCAATTGGATTTATATCGTCATAAAATGGTTTTTTAGTATTTATACTAGATTTTCCTAATTGAATAGTAACTTGAGATTTTTGAGGCATATTGGGTTTTTCTTTTAATTTATTACTCAATTCAATCACATCATCTACTGTATTGTCTTTAGTAAAGTTTTTCTTAGTTGAAAAAAGTGTAGAAACTGCATCAGTATTGGCAGTATAATCTAACTCTTTTCTAGCTTGTTGCATACCTTCTTTAAATTCTTTATCATTTTTATGAATCAACGGTTCGTAATATTTACGATATTCTTTTAAGTTTCTTGATAAATATGTGATATAAAAGTATTCATTTTTATATCCAACGTTTTGTGTCTTGTTAATTGCCTCTTTTGTAAAGCCTGTATATTGATATTTCTTTTCATTTTCTTTGAAGAATTTATATAAGTTATCATACTTTTCTTTTTGCGCTCGATATTCAAAGCCACTCAGCACTGTACCCACCATCATACTCATATCATCACCGTTGTCATTACTACGCATTGATCCTTTTTGATGGATGGCATCTTTGTACAAGGGCAAACTTGCATTAAATACAATGCCATGATCATCGCAATGCACATAAACTTCTATACCATCATCTTTACCTACAACATTGGTAGCCTTTACCTTCAGTCCAAAGTTGTCTTTAAAGAATTGTTCACCTACTTTTTCAAATTCTTTACGATGCTTCTTCGCAAATTCAATCGCATCTTTTTCTGCAGGCGGTTGGAAGCCTTGGCCTACATATTTTGAAGCTTCCATTTCTTCTGGTACAGATTTTGTTTCTGTGTTTGTGTCTTTATTTGATTCATTTTCCATCGCGGAACATCCCCCTAAAATTAATGTCGTGGTTAAAACTGATCCAATGAATTTTTTCATATGACACCTCGAATAATTTAATTATTGCAATATATCTATATTTTACCCTATTTTTATAATCAAATAAATAACTTTATCAAACTTTATATTTTTGTATAAATTAGTAATATATTTAATAGTTGTTATTCACAAAAATCCTAAATCGTAATCCACATACAAAATTCCCCACATCAATCAAAAAACGCATGCTATAAATTAGAGTCTCTAATCAATAACATGCGTTCTTAAATAACTATATTCAGTTTTATTCTGGTTTTGGTAGTTTAATAATAAATGTTGTGCCTTTTCCTAATTCGCTTTTAACATCTATGGAACCACCATGCTCTTCGATAATCATTTTACAAATGAACAAACCTAAACCGGTACCTTGTTTACCTCGCGTTCTCGCTGCATCAACTTTATAAAAACGATCAAATACTTGTTGTAAATGTTCTGGTGCAATGCCTGTGCCTGTATCTTTAATGTATAAAATATCTTCGCTTTCATTTTCATCACAAGTAATTGCAATTTCATCTCCAGGTTTCGTATAACGTGATGCATTATCAATCAAGTTCGTTAGTACTTGGTCCATGCGATCCATATCATAACTCCAAACACGCTTCTTACAATAATTAAAAGTCATATTTAGACCTAAATCATCAGCTTGTTGGCGATACTTAATTTTCATCTTATCTAGTAACGCTGCAATAGGCTGAACTTCTTTATTTACGGATAACCCTTCAGCATCCATGCGTGCGACATTTAACAATTCATTAACTAAACGATTTAAACGTTTCGATTCATCAAGGACAATGGCAAGCGATTCTTTTATTTCATCCGGTTCTGTAACAATACCATCTACAATTGATTCAGTATAACCTTGAAGTAATGATATCGGTGTACGTAATTCATGTGATACATTAGCAATGAAATCTTTCTTCATTTGATCTAGATTGTGCTCATTAGTCATATCACGAACTGTCACAACAACACCACTTTTACCTCCCTGTTCAATCTTGTCGATATAGCTTGTGGTCACAACAAAGAATCGTGCATTCATTTCTAAATCACGCATTTCCGTTTGTTTTGATTTAAAAGTATCTTCAATTTGTCTTAATAAGAAAGCTTTAGCATCTTCATCAATATTGTCCATAATATCATTCGCCATCTTATTAGATAAGATAATTTGTCGACTCTCATTAATACCTAGGACACCTTCTACCATAGAGTTAATTAAGCTGTCTCTAATATTTTTAGATGTGGATAATGCGTCGACATGCTCTTCGATTTCTGTACTCATCTGATTAAATGCCTGCGATAATTGACCAATTTCATCTTTCGTTGTGACAGAAGGTTTATAAGAGTAATCCCCTTCAGATACACGTGTAGCTTGGTCTCTTAAACGTCTTAAAGGTTTTGTAATTCTTGATGATAAGAAAAACGCAAAGACTGTTGTAATTGTTAAGAAAATAACAGCCGTAATTATAGTGATAATCGTAATAGCATTATTTGTATCTTCGATTGATTTCAAGTCTTTATATATAAAGACTCCACTATATTTGCTATGACTATTCTTCTGTGCTTTTGTTGGATAGCCTAACAAAATATATGTTTGAGATGAGCCCTTTTCTTTAATCGTTACATTTCGAGTAACAGATTTACCTTTATCAAACACATCGTCAAAATGGTCGTTGTTGACTACTTCATTCAACATTTGCTTTTTAATATTAGAAAGTGAAGCCGTTGATTGACGATGTTTATTATTTATAATCATCAACCCACCAGGATTTTCAATTAATGTTTGACTATATTTTATTGCTTCTTCTTTATTATGTGATTGTTCGACCAGTGAACTTATACGTCTAGCATCTTCTCTTATGGCATTTTCGGTTTCTTGTGTGAAATAGTATTGCATAAAGGTAATTAAAGCAATACTTAATAAAATTAAAACTGTCGTCACTATTAAAATAATAGTTAACCACAGTTTAATTACGACACTATTTAGCCGGCTCATCATTAGATTTAACCTCAAATTTATACCCAACGCCCCAGACTGTTTGAATCATATGCGCAGCTTCACTAGACACACGATTTAACTTTTCTCTAAGTCGTTTAACATGAGTATCAACTGTTCTTAAATCACCATAGAATTCATAATGCCAAACTTCTTTTAATAATTGTTCACGGTCAAATACTTTATTTGGTGTTTTAGCTAAATATATTAATAATTCGTACTCTTTAGGAGTCAAATTAACTTCTTGATTATCAGCAAGTACGCGATGTGCATCATTATCTATTTCTAAATGTTTAAATTCAATCACATCACGTGCGTGAGGTTCGCTTTGTTCTACAGTTGTAGATTGCGTTCTTCTTAGAAGTGCTTTAACTCTTAAGACTACTTCTCTTGGTGAAAATGGTTTGACGATATAATCATCTGCACCAGATTCAAAACCTTCAACACGGTTTGTTTCTTCACCTTTAGCAGTCAACATAATAATCGGTGTTTGTTTATGTTCACGCAATTTAGTTGCCACCTGGATACCATCCATTTCAGGCAACATTAAATCTAGTAGTATGCAAGCATAATTATTCTCCATTGCAAGTTCATAAGCCTCTTGGCCATTACTTGCTTCATGGATTTCAAAAGATTCTCTTTCTAAATACATTTTAAGTAATCTTCTGATTCTATCCTCATCATCTACGATAAGTATTTCGTTCGACATACAGGTCATACCTCCCACACATGCTTTTCTTTACAAAAGTATTATATCACAGGAAAGCGCATACAGTTATTAAAAACCTAAAATTTTGTGAAAAAATTCTCAAACTTTGTGATAAATACATATTTTATTTAATTATTTCCCATGTTCTGCTAAATGACGCATCACTTTTACTTCATGAGGCGTCAATACACGTCCTTCACCAGCATTCAAACCGACAACATTTAAAGGCCCATATTCAATACGAGACAGTTTCGTCACTTGATGACCAAAATGTTCGAACATTCTTCTGACTTGGCGATTACGACCTTCTGTAATTGTAATTTCAACCAATGTTGTGTTTTTATCTTTATCTTGTTTCTTAACTTTCACTTCAGCCGGTTGCGTCATACCATCTTCTAATTCAATACCTTTTTCTAGCGCTTTCACTTCTTCTCTCATTAAATAACCTTTTAATTTCGCAACATATTTTTTCTTAATTTGATATCTTGGATGTGTCATTAAATTAGTAAATTCACCATCATTTGTGAGTAATAACAATCCAGAAGTATCATAGTCTAAACGACCAACAGGATAAATACGTGCTTCTATATCTTTAAAGTAATCTGTAACCACTGTACGTCCTCTATCATCAGATACACTTGTTATCACTTGAGTTGGTTTATGGAATAAAATGTAAATTTTGTCTTCTAGTTCTATTTTAATACCTTCAACTTCAATCGTATCTGATGGCTTCACTTTTGTTCCTAATTCAGTGACAGTCGTACCATTCACTTTCACTTTTCCTTCAGAAATTAAAGTTTCTGCCTTACGTCTTGAAGTATAACCGCTATTAGCTATACGTTTTTGTAATCGTTCTAATTCTTTAGTCATTATTTTCTCCTTTTTGATTGACTAGATTACTGAAAAAAGCATCCATTTCTTCATCGTCTTCTTCAGTTGTCGGCAAATCTTCTATATTGGAAATACCAAATACATTTAAAAATAAATCAGTAGTAATTAACTGTTGGCTACGCTGTTCATTAACCACTTTAGCCTCAACTAGTCCTTTGGCAATCAATGTCTTAACTGCACCATCTGAATTGATACTACGAATTAATTCAATATCACTTCTTGATAATGGCTGGTTATAAGCAATAATTGATAGTACTTCCATTGCTGCTTGTGATAATTTCATTTGTGACTTTTGTTCAATTAATTGTTCAATATACGTTGCCGCTTCTTTTTTAGTCGTTAAAACATACGTCGTTCCAAATCGTTGTATCATTAATCCATGTGATGAATAATTTTCAATTAATTCAACGAGTTGGTCTTTCGACATATCTAATATTTCTAATAGTTGTTTTTCATCTAAACCTTCATCGCCAGCTGTAAATAAAAGCGACTCTAATATACCATGATTATCCAAAATGGTAGTTCACTCCTCTAATAATGTTAATATCTTCAAAATTACGTTGTTGCTCAATATTAATTATTCCTGCTTTTGACATCTCTAAAATAGCTAAAAAGTGAGTGACTACTTGTTCAATTGGCTCAGAAAACGTAAACAGACTAAAGAAGTTAAAATGATCTTTATCTTTCAATCTCGATGTCACTTGTTCTGTAGCTTGTTGAATGGTAAATGTCTCTTTTCGGATTTCAACAGATTTAGGTGTATTTAACTCAACTCTATTTTTAACTCTTTGATAAGCTACAATTAATTCAGTTAAATCAATCGTATGATTTGGATCCCAAGATTCATCTGTTTCCAAATGAGATAAATCTGTCGGTCTTTTAGTAAAATAAAAATCTCTTTCTTCTTTCATGTCATTTAAAATAGCAGTATATTCTTTATAATTTTGATATTCTATTAAACGCCCAACTAAATCTTCCCGTGGGTCATCATCAACATCCATATCTGATGTTGATTGTGGTAATAGCATCTTACTTTTAATCATTAAGAGTTCTGACGCTAATACTAGGTATTCACTTGCAATATTAATTTCAAGCTGTTTCATTGCATGAACGTACTGCATATACTGCTCTGTTAATTCTTGCATAGGAATATCATAAATATCTATTTCAAATTTTTGGATAAGATGCAGCAATAAATCTAATGGTCCATTGAAAGCATCTAATTTAACTTCATACATAATATCTACCTCGTATTGCGTCATATGTGCATAATTCTCTAAAATATTATAGCATGAAAATAACTTACTTTTAAATTGGGGTGATAACAAAATGCAACAGGCACTGATAAATTTCTATTATCAATTTCATACTAAGCAACATTATTTCCTATGTCATGACATTTTAGAAGATGCATGGAAATCTGAAAATAACTACAGTAAGCAAGATGCAGTTGTTAGTTTAATCTTGTTTGCAACTGCTTGTTACCATTATCGCCGCAATAATTTAAAAGGCGCCTATAAGTCTTTTAATAAATCTAAAGAAATAATACAAAATGCTATAGATAGAGATGCATTATACCTTAATTTAAATGATTATCAGTTGTTAATTGAGCAACAGATTGCAAAATTGAATGCAGCAAAGCCTTTTTCATCTGTTATATTACCAATAACTCCAGACTTTGAACGCATCATCAAGGCTAACTATCCAGATTATGATTATAATCACGAAACAGCAACAGATCCTTTTATTGTAGACCATCACATGCGGCGTGATCGTTCAGAAGTGATTGCAGCAAAAGAAGAAGCGATTCAATTAAGAAAACATAGACGTAATTAATCAACCAATTTAAAAAAGCCACAATAGCACAGACATTTTTAGTCATGTGTATTGTGACTTTTGAGTTATGGTTCACTTTATGCTCTAGGATGAAATTGGTTATACATTTTTCTAATTTGAGATTTTGAAACATGTGTATAGAGTTGCGTAGTAGATATGTCAGAGTGACCTAACATCTCTTGCACTGCTCTTAAATCTGCGCCATTTTCCAATAAATGTGTCGCAAAAGAGTGGCGTAACGTATGTGGCGTTAACGTCTTTTTAATGTTTGCCTTTACACCATTTTGTTTAATCATTTTCCATATTGCTTGTCGCGATAAAGGTTTACCATGCATATTTAAAAATAAGACTTCGGTAACAGTCTTTTTTAAAAGTTGCGGTCTAATCGTTTCAATATAAGTAGTTAAGTACTCAATGACTGCGTCGCCTAATGGTACAATTCTTTCTTTATCGCCTTTACCAAATACGCGTACAAATCCCATTATTAAGTTCACGTTTTCTAACTCTAAATGTATCAATTCAGATACACGCATTCCCGTTGCGTACAGAAGTTCTAACATCGTACGATCACGATAACCATTAATTTTATTTAGATCCGGCGTTTCTAATAAAGCCAACACTTCGTCAACATTTAAAACGTCAGGCAATTTTTTGTCATATTTTGGTGAATCTAATAATACCGTTGGATCTTTCGCCGCATATTTTTCTCTTATAGCAAATTGATGAAAACTACGGATTGTTGAAATAAATCGCGCAATAGATTTAGCAGATTGCCCTTGGTCTATTAAATGCCCCAAACACTCTTGAATTAATTGTCGATCTATAAAATCAATATGCGAGATATGATGTTCAGTCATATAATCTTGATACTTTTTCAAATCACGTCTATAAGCACCAATTGTGTTAGAACTTAGTCCTTTTTCAATTTGTATAAAACGCAAATATTCTTCAATAATTGTTTCCATAACCACACCTCTAAAAAAAGCGAAGGTTAATTTAACCTACGCAATTTACTATCCTTTACCTTTAGCTTGGCACGTTTCACACACACCATGGAAAGTTAAACGATGATCTAAAATTTTAAAATTGAACTCATTTTCAACTCGATTTTCAACTTCTGGTAACAAATCTTCATCGATTTCATCTACACGACCACATTCCATACATACTAAATGATGGTGGAAATGTTTTGCGCCTTCTTTTCTTAAATCAAAACGAGCGACGCCATCACCAAAGTTAATTTTGTCGACAACTTTTAGTTCAGCTAACAACTCTAACGTTCTGTATACTGTCGCCAAGCCAATTTCAGGCGCTTTATCTTTTACTTTCAGATATACGTCTTCAGCACTTAGATGATCTTTTTCATTTTCAATTAGAACTCTAACAGTAGCTTCGCGTTGTGGCGTTAGCTTATATGATGATTGTTGTAATTGTTGCTTAACGCGATTTAATCGTTCTTCCAACGATGTCCACTCCCCTACTAATAATTAAAATCATTACAAATTATTTCAAACTTCACAATTAAAACTAACAGTTTTCTCAATAAAATGCAAGCTTTTCTCATTTGTTATTTAGAATGATTATAATTTAATAATAGGTGTTGCAATGCAATGATAGTCTTCGCATCTTCTATTTCTTTATTCATTAGCATCGATTTAACATTCTCAATCGGAACTTTAATGACTTCGACAAATTCATCTTCATCTAAGTGAACTGTACCTTCTTCTAAATTATCCGTAAAATATATTGATAATTGTTCATCGCAAAAACCTGGTGAACCATACATATCTACAACATGTGTTAACTCTTTGGCAATATATCCTGTTTCTTCTTCTAATTCACGCTTTGCCGCTTCGACTCTATCTTCATCATCTTCTAATTTACCAGCTGGAATTTCTAGCAATGGTTTTTCTACTGGTTTACGATACTGTTTCACTAATACGACTTCTTTTTTAGGTGTCACTGCACAAACAGCAACTGCACCATTATGATAAACTAATTCTCTTGTTGACGTTTCACCGTTTGGTAATGTCACTGTATGAATTTCTACATCTACAATTTTGCCATTATAAATAACTGTTCGATCAATTGTTTTTTCATTTAAATCCATTATAATCACGTTCCTTTAAATTCATATTATATATTGATACACTATGCTTGTTAGCTAAAGTGTATCGAAAGGAGAACTGACATGCAAAAAAATATATTAAAAAGTGGTATTGCATTATCTGAATTAGGTCTAGGTTGCATGAGTTTGGGTACAGATTTAAAAAAAGCCGAACAAATTATAGATTGTGCTGTTGAAAATGGTATCACTTATTTTGATACAGCAGATATGTACGATAAAGGTATAAATGAATCAGTTGTTGGTAAGGCACTTCTTAAATATCAACAACGCGATGATATTGTCATTGGTACAAAAGTAGGCAATCGTTTAACAAAAGATGGCAGTACAACATGGGATCCGAGTAAATCCTATATTAAAGAGGCAGTTAAAGGTTCACTAAAGCGTTTAGGTATCGATCATATCGATTTATATCAACTTCATGGCGGAACCATTGATGACCCATTAGACGAAACAATAAGCGCATTTGATGAATTGAAACAAGAAGGAATTATACGTGCTTACGGTATTTCTTCTATTCGCCCAAATGTAATTGATTATTATTTAAAACATAGTCAAATCGAAACGATCATGTCTCAATTCAATTTGATTGATAATCGTCCAGAATCATTATTAGATGCAATCCACAACAATGATGTTAAAGTATTGGCAAGAGGACCTGTGTCTAAAGGATTATTAACTTCAAACAGTGTTAATGTGCTCGACAATAAATTTAAAGATGGTATTTTTGATTATTCTCATGATGAATTGGGTGAAACAATAGCCTCTATTAAAGAAATTGAAAGTAATTTATCTGCATTGACATTTAGTTATTTAACATCACATGACGTGCTTGGTTCCATCATTGTAGGTGCAAGTAGCGTCGACCAATTAAAAGAAAATATTGAAAACTATCATACTAAAGTTAGTTTAGATCAGATTAAAACAGCAAGAGCTCGTGTAAAGGATTTGGAATATACCAATCATTTAGTGTAGAAGTCATTTTCAGTAATAAAAACAGCAGCATGAGGCGTTTCATTATAAAAATGCCTTACTGCTGTTGTTTATGTACAATTCGCTATAATTTATGATTATGATTACTCACTTATGATAGAAATTAAAGCGTTGTCCTTACGCATCAGTATTTAGTAATTTCGCCTTGCGGCAGTGCCTTAAGCAAACTTCTGCCACTTCATCTCTTAATAATTTTATTAAAACATCTTTCTATATTTCACTTCGCATGTTGATTCATCATTATTAGTTATTATTTGTACACCCAGCACATTTCCTTGCAACACAAGTAGTTTGAATTTTTCACAAGTATAATATAATGTACTGTCTGAAATTTGGTCTACAGAAATATCGCCTAAAATATCCAGCACTGTAAATTCTTCAAATACTGATAGTTGTTCCGCATATCGTACACAAAGTCTTACCACACTCTCCGATTGACAGTTCATTGCCATCCCACCTATTTATGCTTTATTTTTAAATAATTTAGGGAAACATCGTTCAAAAAATCTAGGCGCAATTTGATACATTTTCAACGCATGATGCATCCATTTAGGCCGATTAATTTCCAATTGTTTTGTTTTAATGCCATAAATGATATCTTCTGCAAGCTGATTAGCATCAAGCATAATTTTCCCCATCCTTTTAGCATACTTCATTGATGGGTCGGCTTTTTGATGAAAAGGTGTATCAATCGGGCCAACATTAACTGTCATGATATGTAAGTTTGGTGACTCTAGTCTTAAAGCATTCATTAATGCATAAAACCCTGCTTTCGATGCCCCATAATGTGCAGCATTTGCTTGTGTGGAAAATGCAGCTTGACTTGAAATACCTACAATATGTGCGTTAGATGTTAAATATGGTCTCAACACAGTATATAAAACATTAAAACTAATTAAATTAAGCTGATACGTTTCAATCATTTCTGAAAAACTATGGTCTGAAATAGATTTGAAATAACCTAAACCTGCACTATAAATGAATCCATCGAATGATGTATTGTCTTCAAATTGCAGTGCCTGTATCGACTTCAAATCATTTAAGTCACAAGGAATAACATTTATAGTTTTCCCCAATTCCTGTTCAAAGATTCTAGTTGCTTTATCAACATCACGCACCAACAACGTTACATGCACTTTATTTTCTAGTAACTTTCGGACAATCGATAAACCTAAACCACTCGTACCACCAGTCACTATAAAATGTTGTCCTTTCATCAATTAACCTTCCTTTTCAATTATATAGAATGCAATTTATCAACTTTACATAATTGAGACAAGTTGATTATCTTTCCTAATATATATACAATAATAAGAAAATATAACATACAAATCAAAAACTAAAGGGATGTGACGTTAATGAAACTCGTATTTTATGGAGCTGGTAATATGGCACAAGCTATATTTACAGGAATTATTAACTCAAGCAACTTAGATGCCAATGATATATATTTAACAAATAAATCTAATGAACAAGCTTTAAAAGCATTCGCTGAAAAACTAGGTGTTAACTATAGTTATGATGATGCGACATTATTAAAAGATGCAGATTATGTATTTTTAGGTACCAAACCACATGACTTTGATGCTCTAGCAACACGCATCAAACCACATATTACAAAAGACAATTGCTTCATTTCAATTATGGCAGGTATTCCGATTGATTATATTAAACAACAATTAGAATGCCAAAATCCAGTTGCTAGAATTATGCCAAACACAAATGCGCAAGTTGGACACTCTGTTACTGGCATTAGTTTTTCAAACAACTTTGACCCTAAATCTAAAGATGAAATTAACGATTTAGTTAAAGCATTTGGTTCTGTAATTGAAGTATCAGAGGATCATTTACATCAAGTAACAGCTATCACCGGAAGCGGCCCAGCATTTTTATATCATGTATTCGAGCAATACGTTAAAGCTGGTACGAAACTTGGTCTAGAAAAAGAACAAGTTGAAGAATCTATACGCAACCTTATTATAGGTACAAGTAAGATGATTGAACGTTCAGATTTGAGCATGGCTCAATTAAGAAAAAATATTACCTCTAAAGGTGGTACGACACAAGCTGGCCTTGATACATTGTCACAATATGATTTAGTATCTATTTTCGAAGATTGTCTAAATGCTGCCGTCGACCGCAGTATTGAACTTTCTAATGTAGAAGACCAATAAAAACAAACCCGCCAACACATGTATGCATCATCGCAAGCATTGTGTTTGACGGGTTATTTTTATAAATTATTACTATTTGGCAAGCATTGTTTATTACTTTGTCATTAGACTTTAAAACTATCAAAATCTTTTACAAAATTAAAATTAGGTGTATCTTCATTTTGTATCAATGTTTGATAAATTTCATTTATATCTTCTGTATTATAGCGATTGCTCAAATGTGTAATCAACGTACGTTTAACATTGGCTTCTTTTATCAATGCAAATACGTCTTCAATATGGCTATGATGATAATTGTTGGCTAAATGCTTTTCACCATCTATATAGGTCGCTTCATGTACCATCACATCAGCATCTCTAGAAATCACACGTTCATTAGAACATGGTTTTGTATCACCAAAAATTGCTACAACTGGACCCTGTTTGGACTCACCTCTAAAATCTTTTGATTGATAAACTTGACCATTATGTTCAAATGTATCATGAGATTTTACTTCTTGATATTTAGGACCTGGTTCAAGACCAATGTTTTTTAACGCTTCAACATTGATTGTACCTGTAGTTTCAGGTGCCATTACTCTATATCCATATGATGGAATACCATGATTAAGTAAATGCGCCTCTACAGTAAAACCATCATGATGATATGTCAGATGATCATCGATTTCAATATATGTAATTGGATAGTTTAAATGTGACTCTGATAAATTCATAGACATTTCCACATATGCTTTAATTCCTTTTGGTCCAACCAATGTAAGCGGCTTCTGTTCACCGCCCTGAAAAGAACGACTAGAAAGTAATCCTGGCAAACCAAAAATATGATCGCCATGCATATGAGTAATAAATATATGTGTCACTTTTCCTAATTTAATTGCATGATGTAAAATTTGGTGCTGTGTACCTTCACCAACGTCGAAAAGCCATATGGAATTGGAATATGGTTCTAAATTTAAGGCGATTGCTTGTGTATTTCTCTCTTTTGTAGGCAAACCTGCACTCGTTCCAAAAAATGTAACTTCCATATATGCCCCTCCTTTTCTTCAATTCATTTTATCATAAAATTTGTATCAATTTAGTTTTAATTTATACTTGAATCAAAATCTGTTAAAAATTCGTCTTTGCTAGTTAATTTTTCTAACTTTAACGTAGACATAACTATATAAATTTTGACAATTACGTTATACTTATCATTAATAAGTATCACATTAAACATGATACATGAATCGATATTTCATTTAAGACACTGCATACTGTCGAGCATATTGAATGACCTGCTGAATGGATTATCTTATAATAATAAATCATATATCTAATTAAGAATTGAGGTTTTAATCTTGAGTACTAAAAACAAACACATCCCTTGTTTAATCACAATCTTTGGTGCAACTGGTGACTTAAGCCATCGTAAGTTGTTTCCATCAATATTCCATCTCTACCAACAAGACAATTTAGATGAACATATTGCCATCATCGGTATTGGACGTCGTGACATTACTAATGATGATTTCCGTAATCAAGTAAAATCATCAATTCAAAAGCACGTAAAAGATACAAACAAAATTGACGCGTTTATGGAACATGTCTTCTATCATAGACATGATGTTAGTAATGAAGAAAGCTATCAAGAATTACTAGATTTTAGTAATGAATTAGATAGCCAATTTGATTTAAAAGGTAATCGACTATTCTATTTAGCAATGGCACCACAATTCTTTGGCGTTATTTCTGATTATCTAAAATCTTCTGGTCTTACTGATACAAAAGGATTTAAACGCCTTGTTATCGAAAAACCATTCGGTAGTGATTTAAAATCAGCCGAAGCATTAAACAATCAAATTCGTAAATCATTTAAAGAAGAAGAAATTTATCGTATTGACCACTATTTAGGAAAAGACATGGTTCAAAATATCGAGGTATTACGTTTTGCGAATGCGATGTTTGAACCATTATGGAATAACAAATATATTTCAAACATCCAAGTTACATCTTCTGAAATACTAGGTGTTGAAGATCGTGGTGGTTATTATGAATCAAGTGGTGCACTAAAAGATATGGTGCAAAATCACATGTTACAAATGGTTGCATTATTAGCTATGGAAGCACCTATTAGTTTAAATAGTGAAGATATCCGTGCTGAGAAAGTAAAAGTACTTAAATCACTACGTCATTTCCAATCTGAAGATGTTAAAAAGAACTTTGTTCGTGGTCAATATGGCGAAGGCTATATCGATGGTAAACAAGTTAAAGCATACCGTGATGAAGATCGCGTTGCAGATGACTCTAACACACCTACCTTTGTTTCAGGTAAATTAACAATTGATAACTTTAGATGGGCTGGTGTACCATTCTATATTCGTACTGGTAAACGTATGAAATCTAAAACAATTCAAGTTGTCGTTGAATTTAAAGAAGTACCAATGAACTTATACTATGAAACTGATAAACTATTAGATTCAAACCTATTAGTAATCAATATCCAACCTAATGAAGGTGTATCTTTACATCTAAATGCTAAGAAAAATACACAAGGTATCGAAACTGAACCTGTTCAATTGTCTTATTCAATGAGCGCTCAAGATAAAATGAATACTGTAGATGCATATGAAAATCTATTATTCGATTGTCTTAAAGGTGATGCCACTAACTTCACGCACTGGGAAGAATTAAAATCAACATGGAAATTTGTTGATGCAATTCAAGATGAATGGAATATGGTTGATCCAGAATTCCCTAACTATGAATCAGGTACTAATGGTCCATTAGAAAGTGATTTACTACTTGCTCGTGATGGTAACCATTGGTGGGACGATATTCAATAATTGAATTAAAACGCACATGTTAAACAAAAATAAATGAGCGAATGACAAGGATTGATTACGAATCAAGTAAATCAATTGTTCTATCATTCGCTTTTTTTCTAGACTATATTATGAAATTATATTTTACAATGCCCAAAACTATTTTAATAATCATTGAATAAATGGGTGTATAATTTATAGAAATAATGTAGAATAAAAATAAATGATTGAATTAATTGGAGTGAAAGTTTTGGACGTTATCAAGCAAATACAACAGGCAATTGTTTATATTGAAGATCGTTTATTAGAGCCTTTCAATTTGCAAGAATTAAGTGATTACGTTGGTCTTTCGCCATACCATCTTGATCAATCATTTAAAATGATTGTCGGCTTATCTCCAGAAGCTTATGCACGCGCGCGTAAAATGACACTCGCTGCAAATGATGTGATTAATGGTGCTACACGACTTGTAGATATCGCTAAAAAATATCACTATGCAAATTCAAATGATTTTGCAAATGATTTTAGTGATTTTCACGGCGTATCACCTATTCAAGCTTCTACTAAAAAAGATGAATTACAAATTCAAGAGCGATTATATATCAAATTATCAACTACTGAGAGAGCACCCTATCCATACAGATTAGAAGAGACAGATGATATTTCATTGGTTGGATATGCACGATTTATAGACACTAAGTATTTGTCACATCCTTTTAATGTTCCGGATTTTTTAGAAGACTTGCTCATTGATGGTAAAATTAAAGAGTTACGACGATATAATGACGTTAGTCCATTTGAACTATTTGTTATTAGTTGTCCTCTTGAAAATGGTTTAGAAATATTTGTAGGTGTACCAAGTGAACGTTATCCTGCACACTTAGAAAGTCGATTTTTACCTGGCAAACATTGTGCGAAATTCAATTTACAAGGTGAAATTGATTATGCAACTAATGAAGCTTGGTACTATATTGAATCAAGTTTGCAGTTAACATTGCCATATGAACGAAATGATTTATATGTTGAAGTGTACCCTCTCGATATTTCATTTAATGACCCATTCACTAAAATTCAGCTTTGGATTCCTGTTAAACAGAGTCCTTATGACGAAGATTAAAAATTAAAAACACAGAAGCCCCCTAATATATCTATAGGTCTACAAATGGCCTCAGATTCTATTAGGGGGCATATTAATATGTTAATTTAGTTCGATAACACATGCTTCATATGGACGTAACTGTTTTAAATTAACTTTGGCATCATAATTAAATAGCTTTACTTCTCCATGGCTTAAATCAAATGGTACAGTTAATTCTGCTTCGTGGTTAGTAAAATTACCTACAATAAGAACTTGCTTTTCATTTAATGTTCTCGTGTACGCAAAAACTTGTGAATTTTCAGCATCTACTAAATCAAATTGACCATATACGTATACATCATTAGACTTTCTTAATTGAATTAAATCTTTATAAAATTGTAATACTGAATGCTCATCTTCTAATTGTTGTGCAACATTGATAGTTTTATAATTCGGATTCACTGGGAACCACGGTTCACCATTTGTAAATCCTCCATTTAACGTATCATCCCATTGCATTGGTGTGCGAGAATTATCTCGGTTCTCATCTTTATATTTCGCAAGTAAAGCGTCTACATCTCCACCTTGAGCTTTCACTATTTGATAGTCATTTTTAACAGCAACATCGTTAAACGTTTCAATACTTTCAAATGGATAATTCGTCATACCAATTTCTTGACCTTGATAAATGAATGGCGTACCTTGTTGCAAGAAATAAACAGCTGCATGACTTGTTGCTGATTCATACCAATACTTGTCATCGTCACCCCACGTCGATACACGTCGTGGTTGGTCGTGATTTTCAATAAACAACGCATTCCAACCTTTATTTTCAAGTTGTTTTTGCCATCTATTTAATACAGATTTATACGAATTTACATCAAAGTGAGAATCACCACTATTCCACAGTCCCAAATGTTCAAATTGGAATATCATATTAAATTTACCATTTTCTTCCCCGACCCAGTCATCAGCATCATCAGGGCTTACACCATTCGCTTCACCGACAGTCATAATGTCATACTTACTTAATGAGCGATCTTTCATCTCTTGTAACCAAGTTTGTATACCTGGCTGATTCATATCTACATCAAATGCTGGGGCATATGTTTTACCCTCAGGTACAGGTAAGTCACCCGCTTCAAACGTCTTCTTAATATGCGTAATTGCATCTACTCTAAATCCATCAATGCCTTTATCAAACCACCAGTTCATCATTTCAAATACAGCATCTCTAACTTCTGGATTACCCCAATTCAAATCAGGTTGTTTTTTACTGAATAAATGGAAATAATATTGCTCAGTATTAGCATCATATTCCCATGTAGATCCATTAAAGATACTTTCCCAGTTGTTAGGTTCAGAGCCATCTGGCTTTGGATCTTGCCAAATATACCAATCACGTTTGGGATTGTCTTTACTAGATTTAGATTCTATAAACCAAGGATGTTCATCAGATGTATGATTTACAACTAAATCTAAAATAAGCTTCATGCCTCTATCATGAATACCTTTTAATAAACAATCAAAGTCTTCCATCGTTCCAAATTCATCCATAATTTCTTGATAGTCACTAATATCATAACCATTGTCATCATTAGGTGATTTAAACATTGGACTGAGCCAAATGACATCGATACCTAAATCTTTTAAGTAGTCCAATTTATCAATCATTCCAGGTAAATCCCCAATACCATCGTGATTACTATCATTAAAACTTCTTGGATATACTTGATATGCTACTGCTTCTTTCCACCATTGCTTATTCATTTTAAAACTCCTTTGCTATCGCTGTGTTGATTTTCTTATTTTTAATTCTGTATCTATAATGACGAGTTCAATAACATCCTGTGCTTTGTTTTTCAATATATTTAAAATTGCTGAACCAGCCTGTTGACCTAACATTCGAGGCTTGATGTCAATACTGGTTTGAGGTGGTGACGCAATTTCGGTTAAATAAGAATCATTGAATGTTGCTGTCATTACATCTTTTGGAATTTCAATATTAAGTTCATATAGCACACTTAAAATCGCTAAATGTAACATAGCATCTAACGAAATGATTGCCTGTTTAATATTTGGGTCCTTCAAGCGCGTATGTAGATTTTGCATGTAATTAAAAATAACTTTTCTTTCATTACTAGTCTCAATAATTTGATAATCCAGATTAAATTGTGATGCAACCGTTTCAAATCCTTGAATTCTATCTTTTGAAACTTCAAAATTTCCTTTTTCTGTAATAAATATTAATTCATCTACACCTTGTTCAATAACATGTCGTGTCAAATTTTCAGAAGCTAATATATTATCATTATCTATGTGTGTAAATTGATGATCTATATCCGATGTAGGCTTACCAATCACAATAAATGGCATGCTTTCATCAATTAACATTTGTTTAATTGGATCATTTTCTTTTGAATAAAGCAGTATAAACGCATCAACCATTCGTTGTTTAATCATTTTATAAACTTCATCCATTAAATCATTCATATTATTTGAGACTGTCGTTTGTGTACCATAGCCATGCTGGTTACACGTTTCAGAAATTCCTAGCAATACATTGATGTAGAATGGATTCAGTCGAATAGGCTCCTCAGACCCTTTTAACACTAAACCAATTTTATATGTTTGGTTTGTAATTAAAGTTCTAGCAGCGGTATTAGGAAAATAATTCAATTCTTCCATAACTTTCTTCACTTTTGAAATTGTCGCTTCGCTAATACGTTGATTTCCTTTTATAACTCTTGAAACTGTCGAAGGAGAAACACCGGCTTTTAGTGCAACATCTTTAATCGTAACCATTTAATCACCTCCTGTTAATTTCTGCATCGGAAAACGCTTCCAACCACTGTATAATACCAGTTTAGTCACACTTTCTAAAAAAGTCAAAAGATTTGTGCAAACGATTGCATAAAACGATAAAAATAAAACCTTCATACTGAAATTCAATCCGAAAATCAATATATAGGTTTGTATAAATATTAAAATCGATTGTTTAGTCACTAACTGCAAAATAGTTACCTTGGCCATCTTGAAAATTAAATACACGTTGACCATTCATTTCTACTATATCATGCCCAGTTAAACCTAAATCATTTAATTTTGAGTATAATGCATCAAAGTTTTTCTCTTTAAACATTAAAGATGGTGTTCCTAGGTTCACTTCCGGGCTATACTTTTCAATAAATTCTTTTGCCATAATCGTCAATGACGTTTCAGCATCTTTCGTAGGTGATACTTCAACTGCAACATAGTCCTCAGCTAACGGTGTTTCACTTACAACAACAAATTCTAAAGTTTCTGTCCAAAATGCTTTCGCTTTGTCAACATCATCAACATATAACATAACTTGATTTAACTTTTCCATAAGTTAATACCTCTATTTCTCTATAGTACATGCTATCATAACACAGTAAATATTTTATTACTTCACAAAATGCTTAAAAATATGGCGGGATGCTTTTAAGGTAATAGATATTGCTTGTGTAATTTTTTATAGGTTGTAGCTACTCTATCACACTCTCTTTTATATTTATCAAAAGATATAAAAAAGGATAGTATCTTTCAACTATCCTTTAATCAATATTATTCTTCAATCCATTGTGTATGGAATACGCCTTCTTTATCTTTTCTTTCGTACGTATGAGCACCGAAGTAGTCACGTTGTGCTTGAATTAAGTTTGCAGGTAAATCAGCTGCACGGTAACTATCATAGTAATTAATACTTGATGAGAAACCAGGTGTTGGTACACCATTTTGAACACCAGTTGCGACAACATCACGTAACGCATCTTGATATTCAGTAACGATGTTTTTAAAGTAAGGATCTAGCAATAAGTTTTGTAATCCTGGATTATTATCGTAAGCATCTTTGATCTTTTGTAAGAATTGTGCACGGATAATGCAACCTTCTCTCCAAATCATAGCTAAATCACCAAGTTTTAAATTCCATTCATTATCTTCACTTGCTTTACGCATTTGCGCGAAACCTTGTGCATAAGAACAAATTTTACTCATATATAATGCTTTACGAATTTTTTCTAAAAAGTCTTTCTTGTCACCATCAAATGATGCTTTTGGACCATTTAATTCTTTAGAAGCATTTACGCGCTCTTCTTTGATTGAAGAGATAAAACGTGCAAATACAGATTCAGTAATGATTGTTAATGGAATACCTAATTCTAATGCGTTAATTGAAGTCCATTTTCCTGTACCTTTTTGACCTGCAGTATCAAGAATTTTTTCAACTAATGCTTCTTTATTTTCATCTAATTTCATGAAAATATCACCAGTGATTTCAATTAAATAACTTTCTAATTCACCAGCATTCCAGTCTTTGAACGTTTGAGCAATGTCTTCATGAGACATGCCTAATAATTCTTTCATCATAGCATAACTTTCTGCAATTAATTGCATGTCAGCATATTCAATACCATTATGTACCATTTTCACATAGTGTCCAGCACCATTTGGTCCAATATAAGTAACACATGAAGCACCGTCTTTTGCCTTTGCAGCAATTGCATCAAGAATATCTGCAACTTTGTTATAAGCTTCTTCTTGTCCACCCGGCATTAATGACGGACCAGTTAACGCTCCAATTTCACCACCAGAAACGCCCATACCAATAAAGTTGATTGCACTTTGTGCTAATGCTTTATTACGTCTGATAGTATCTTGATAGTTTGTATTACCACCATCAATTAAAATATCTCCATCATCTAATAAAGGTAACAAACTATCAATCGTTGCATCCGTAGCTTTACCTGCTTGAACCATTAATAAAATTTTACGTGGTTTTTCTAAAGAATTAACAAATTCTTCCAATGAGTACGTTGGATGAATATTTTTCCCTTTTGATTCTTCAACCATTAAATCAGTTTTTTCACTTGAGCGGTTAAATACAGATACACTATATCCGCGTGATTCAATATTCCAAGCTAGGTTTTTACCCATAACGGCTAAACCAATAACTCCAATTTGTTGTGTCATATTACTTACCTCACTTGTTGATTTTTCATTAGTATTGTATCACAAAATAGACATACACTACACTAAATCATTTCGATTGTCGCGCAACTATTTTGATTATTTCTAACACTTGACTTGCAAGCAAGTTCAATGATTTAATCGGCATTCTCTCATTTGTTGTATGGATTTTTTCATAACCCACTCCTAAAATGACTGAAGGAATACCAAATGTATTAATAATACTGCCGTCTGAACCGCCACCAGAAATAATTGTATTTGCAGATAATCCTAAATTACGAGCACTTTCTTGTGCAATTTTAACTACCGCTTCATTATCATTAATTTTAAATCCTGGATAACTTTGCTCCACTGTAACTACTGCTTTCCCACCTAATTCTGATGCAGTAGTTTCAAACACATCAGTCATATGTTTGACTTGTGTTTTTATTCTTTCTGGATCGTGAGAACGTGCCTCTGCTTCTAAAATGACTTCATCTGCAACAATATTCGTAGCTGAACCGCCATGAAACTTACCAATATTGGCAGTAGTTATTTCATCAACTTGTCCTAATTTCATTCGACTAATTGCTTTCGCCGCAATATTAATAGCACTAACACCCTCTTTTGGCGTACTTGCATGAGCCGTTTTGCCAAAAATTTTAGCTGAAATTAACATTTGCGTCGGTGCACCTACAACCGTAGTACCGACATCAGCACTTGCATCAATAGCATAACCAAAGTCCGCGTCCAACAACTCTGAATTTAATTCTTTAGCACCAATTAAACCTGATTCTTCCCCAACAGTAATCACAAATTGAATTTGTCCATGTGGGATTTGTTGTTCCTTTATCACTTGCAAAACTTCAAGCATCGCTGCTAATCCTGCTTTATCATCTGCACCTAGTATAGTCGTACCATCAGAGTATATGTAGCCGTCATCTTTTACAATTGGCTTTACATTAATTGCGGGTACAACAGTATCCATATGGCTCGTCAAATATAATTTAGGTACTTCGCCTTCTTCGATAGTACTATTCATTGTACACACTAGATTATTGGCACCTAATTTAGGATGTTTAGCCGCTTCATCTTCTTTAACATCTAACCCTAATGCTATGAATTTTTCTTTTAAAATAGGTTGGATTGTTGATTCATTCCCTGTCTCAGAATCGATTTTTACAAGTTCTAAAAACGTATTAAGTAATCTTTGCTCATTAATCATAATGGAACCCCTTTTATCAAAATTTTCATGTACGCCAAACGGTAAAAATTGATGAAATAAAATGTTACAGTAATTGACGTTACACAGATTTATCAGGCTTGTAAATTGTGTCATATTATTTTCAATTTATTATATATATTTATTGTAACTCAAACTAAGCTTTGTCAAAAATATATTGATTGATTTTTCAAAGATATCGTATAATGAGGAAAATGACATAAGCAAACTTACTCATGTTTTTTATTATATTCCTTAATGATGATTGCTAGTTATATCGTCTCAAGTTAAAAGTTTTATATCTTATGTCGTAATTATTAATACAAAGGTTATTCATTTGGAGGCACACAAAATGCAAAATAAAGTTTTAAGAATTATCATTATCGTTATGCTTGTATCAGTTGTATTAGCATTGTTATTAACGAGTATCATTCCAATTTTATAAACTATATCTCAACTACCTATACAAAATCATACAATTAAAAATCCATCCGTTATAAACGCATGTATTAATAAGTTATCGTATTGCAACGATTACTTTCAAACATGGGTCATACGGATGGATTATTTTTTAAGCTACTTCACTATGCATTTTCAATGAACCAAATTGCGATTTGATTTGTAAATATTCTTCTAATTCATTTAATATTTGAATAATACTTGCTCTCGAGTTAAGCGCTTTGTGTGTTGTTGGCAATGGCAGTTCATCCAATTTCAAACGCGTCTCATACAAATTGTGTAAACGCATTGCTGTATAGTCATTACTATTCACATTTAGACCAATTTCTTTCAGCAGTGACGCAACATCATTTAAAAGCGGATCTTTATGACAGATACTTTCGATGAGCGGTTTCATTCTCATTAACAATTCCACTTGCTCTTCTCGCATATCAAAATAATGATAGTATGAATTTTCGTTTCTAACAAAATGATTTTTAACATCTCGGAACGCGATAGACTTCGCCTTTTTAATATTTAAAAGTAACGCTTCAAATTCAATCGCAATGGTATCTTCATATTTTTCACAAATATAACTATATTTACTAAAAATATCAGCAATTTGTTGCTCAATTTTACATTTGTATTCGTCTAGTTGTTTGTCTAAACTTGGCATCATTAAATTCATTGTAAATGCAATGCTTAGTCCAATTAACAGTAATAATGTTTCATTAACAATTAAATGTGCATCAATTGATTTTGCATTAAAAACATGAAGTAATATAACGCAACTCGTAATGACACCTTCTTGTACTTTTAATACGACAGTTAATGGTATAAATAACAATACGATAATACCGAGTACAATTGGACTCTGACCTAATAAACTAAATATTGCTGAACCTAAAAACAATACTAAAAAACATGATACTAATCTTGAAATAATCGCTTGTAGCGAATGTACTTTTGTATGTTTAATACATAATACGACTAATATGGCGCTTGAAGCATAATTATCTAAACCTAACAGCTTACTAATAATTACACCTAAAGTCATACCCACTGCTGTTTTTATTGTTCTAAATCCAATCTTGTAAGGATTTAACTTTAACATGGGTTAGCGCCTCTTATCTTTCTTCACAATATTTATTGAATAATGTTTGTAATTGATTAATTACGTTCATCACATCATGACCTTCGATTTGATGTCTTTCAATCATTTCTGTAATCTTTCCATCTTTTACTAATGCAAATGACGGACTTGAAGGCGCATAACCTTCGAAGTATTCACGCGCTCTTTGTGTCGCTTCTTTATCTTGTCCAGCAAATACTGTCACTAGACGATCAGGTAATACGTCATAATGTAAAGCATGTGATGCTGCTGGTCTTGCGATACCACCTGCACAACCACATACAGAATTGATCATAACTAGTGTTGTACCATCTTGTTTAAGAACTTTGTCAACATCTTCTGCAGTAGTTAATTGCTCATATCCCGCAGATTCAATTTCATTCCTTGCTTGTTCTACAACACCGTTCATGTATAAATCGAAATTCATTTCCATAAGTTCAATCACCTATCCCTTTATATTTAAACTATCCTCATTCTACTAATTAATAACATATTGTTCAATAAACTAATCTGAATCACACCAATATTTAGACACAATTTTAACAATATACCAAACATTATTGTGCTTAAAATCATGGTAACTAATTTGTTCACCTGTTTTCATTAATATGTTTCAAGTATGATGTATTATTTTGACTTTACTGCAAAAATGCATTCAACCATGTTGATTATTGTTCTTTATCTTTTTTTGAATTTATTGCACATATTTTATTGCCAAAAAATAATACATCCATCGACAAAAACAAGATAAAACAAGTTGTCGATAGATGCATCTATGTTATCACTAATATATATTTGTATTTTCTAAAGTATACTGTTCGATACGCTGTTTAATATGATTCATAAATTTACCTGTTTGTAAACCATCTAAAATACGATGATCAATTGAAATACATAAATTAACCATGTTACGAATTGCAATCATATCATTAATTACTACTGGCTTTTTAACGATTGATTCTACTTGTAAAATCGCTGCTTGAGGATGATTTATAATACCCATTGATGATACTGAACCAAATGTACCAGTATTATTTACCGTAAATGTACCGCCCTGCATATCTTCAGCTGTCAATTGCTTATTACGCGCTTTCGTTGCTAAAGTATTAATTTCTCTAGCTATACCTTTGATTGACTTTTCGTCTGCATGCTTAATCACAGGTACGTATAATTTATTTTCATCAGCAACAGCAATTGAAATATTAATGTCTTTATGTAAGACAATTTCATTTCCTTGCCAGCTACTATTTAATAAAGGATATGCTTTTAAAGCATCTGCTACAGCTTTTACAAAGAAAGCAAAGAAAGTTAGATTATATCCTTCTTTATTTTTAAAGCTGTTTTTATAATGATTTCTCGTATTCACAAGATTTGTAGCATCTACTTCAATCATCATCCATGCATGTGGAATCTCTGTTACACTATTAACCATATTTTGCGCAATTGCTTTACGCACACCATTTACTGGTATTGTGCTGTTTTCACTATTGTCTTCAGATGATTGGTTACTTGATGTATCTACTGATGTTGATTTTGTTTGAACTTGTTTGTCAGATTGAACTGTGGTACCACCATTTTCAATAACTGACATTATATCCTTCTTAGTTACACGACCTTCAAATCCACTACCTACAACTTGTGATAAATCAATGTCATGCTCTGAAGCGAGTTTAAATACAACAGGTGAAAAGCGACCATTATTACGAGGTTGATTTTGTTTAGCAGTAGATGTCTGTTCTACTGTTGCACTAGCTTTTTTAGTAGATTTCTGAGTATGCTCATCCACTTTTGCTTGTATCTCTTCAGTTGTTTCATTTGTCTTTTCATCAGCAGTTTCAATTTTACAGATAATTGTATCAATAGCTACTGTCTGCCCCGCTTCAACTAAAATTTCTGTAATTGTTCCTGATATCGTGGAAGGGACTTCAGCTGTCACTTTATCTGTTATAACTTCACATAATGGTTCATATTCATCAATATGATCACCAACAGAAACTAACCATTGTTCAATGGTACCTTCATGAACACTCTCACCTAACTTAGGCATTGTTATTTCCATGACTTTCCCTCCCTAGAATTCTGCTAATTCACGCATTTTATTTAAGATTTTTTCTGGATTCATCATAATTTCATTTTCTAATACAGGAGAAAATGGCATAGATGGTATATCTGGAGCAGCTAAACGCATGATTGGTGCATCTAAATCGAACAAGCAATGCTCTGCAATAATCGCTGACACTTCTGACATAATACTACCTTCTAAATTATCTTCAGTTACAAGTAAAACTTTACCTGTATGTTTAGCACGATCAATAATTGTTTCTTTATCTAATGGATAAACAGTTCGTAAATCAACGACTTCAACGTTGATACCGTCTGCAGCTAAAATATCCGCTGCTTGTAAACAATAATTGACCATTAATCCATAACAAAATACTGTTAAATCTTCACCTTCACGTTTAACATCTGCTTTTCCTAAAGGTACAGTGTAATATTCTTCTGGCACTTCTTCCTTTAAGAAACGATAAGCTTTTTTATGCTCAAAGTACAATACTGGATCATTTGATTCGATAGATGATAATAAAAGCCCTTTAGCATCATACGGTGTGGAAGGAATAACAATTGTTAAACCTGGTGATGAAGCAAATATACTTTCAATACTTTGTGAATGATATAGTCCTCCGTGAACACCGCCACCAAATGGTGCACGAATCGTTAATGGGCATTGCCAATCATTATTTGAACGATAACGCATTTTCGCAGCTTCACTAATAATTTGATTTGTCGCAGGTAAAATAAAATCTGCAAATTGAATTTCTGCAATTGGTCTTTTACCTACCATAGCTGCACCAATGGCAGTTCCAACAATATTTGACTCAGCTAATGGCGTATCGATAACTCTGTCTTCACCATATTGTTGTTGTAGTCCTTGAGTAGTACCAAATACGCCACCTTTTTTACCAACATCTTCACCAAGAATAAACACATCTTTATTTTGTTGTAATGCTAAGTCTTGTGCCTGGCGTATCGCCTCTAAATAAGATAATTTAGCCATTAGTTAAGACTCCCTTCTTCGTACACAAATGCATAGGCTTCTTCGACACTTGGATATGGCGCGTCTTCAGCAGCCTTTGTCGCTTTATTGATGATGTCTTTATGCTCCGCTTCTATTTCTGCCAACCAAGCATCATCGATAATGCCAGCTGAAAGCAACTCTTTTTTGAACTTTTCATTGCAGTCTGCTTTTTTAAGCGCTTCACGCTCTTCTTTCGTACGATATTGGTCGTCATCATCTGATGAATGAGCTGTCATACGACTTGTTACTGCTTCAATCAAAGTTGAACCTTGACCAGAAATAGCTCGATCTCTTGCTTCTTTCATCGCTTTATACATTGCTAATGGATCATTACCATCTACTTGTTCACCATGTATACCGTAACCAAGTGCTCTATCCGATAATTTTTCAGCTGCGTATTGTAATGAATCAGGTACTGAAATTGCATATTTATTATTTATAATGACACATACAAAAGGAAGTTTGTGTACACCCGCGAAGTTTAAACCTTCATGGAAGTCACCTTGGTTTGAGCTACCTTCACCAACAGTTGCTGTTGCAATTTTCTTCTTACCATCCATTTTTAAAGCTAAAGCAGCACCAACAGCATGGGGTATTTGAGTTGCTACCGGTGAACTTTGAGACAAAATATTCTTAGCTCTACTACTAAAGTGTGATGGCATTTGTTTTCCACCAGAGTTAACATCGTCTTTCTTTCCAAACGCTGATAAAAACGTATCATACGCTGAGATACCCATATAAGTAACGAAAGCTAGATCTCTATAATAAGGCGCTGTAATATCACCTTCTTCTAATGCGTATGCCATCCCAATCTGAGTTGCTTCTTGTCCTTGACCACTTACAACAAATGGAATTTTACCTGCACGGTTCAATAACCACAGTCTTTCATCTATTTTTCTACCTAAATCCATCCATTTATATATTACTTTTAGGTCTTCTTCGCTAAGGCCTAATGATTTATAATCAATCATGTTAAATCCTCCTATTTATACGTGAATAGCTCTACTTTCTGCTTTCAATCCTAATTCCATCAACACTTCAGAGATGGAAGGATGTGCGTGTGTTGTTAGTCCTAATTCTAATGCCGAGCCATTCATGAACTGTAACAGTGATGCCTCATTAATCAATTCTGTTACATGTGGACCAATCATATTAATACCCACAATTTCTTCAGTTGATTGATCAATCACCATTTCGCTATACCCTTCGTTTGCGTCATGGCTATCAATCACTGCTTTACCAATTGCTTTAAATGGTACTTTAAAACTTTTAACTTTCATTCCCTCTGCCTTTGCCTGCTCAATGTTTAAACCGATAGAAGCAATTTCAGGTTGTGAATAAATACACTTAGGCATCATGTTATAGTTTACTGGGATTGGGTTCCCTTCAAACATATGATCGACAGCCACAACACCTTCTTTTGATCCAACATGTGCCAATTGTAATTTTCCAATACAATCACCAGCTGCATAAATATGTTTATCTTCAGTTTGTTGAAATTCGTTCGTTAAAATATGTCCTGATGTTGAAAGTTTTATTTTAGTGTTGTTTAAACCTATATCTGATGTGTTAGGTTTTCTACCAATCGATAGCAACACTTTATCTACTTTAATTATGTCTGAGGAAATTTCAAACGTAACACCATCTTCGTTAACATTTATATCATTTTCAGAAAGTTTTATTCCCTCATAGAATTTAACACCACGTGCTGACAATGATTTTTTTAATAGTTGTGAAGCTTGTTTACTTTCAGTTGGTAAAATTCTTTCACCTGCTTCTATAACTGTTACGTCAACACCTAAATCTATCATCAATGATGCAAATTCCATTCCGATAACACCACCACCAATAATACCAATACTTGATGGTAACGTCTTTAATGATAATATATCATCGCTAGATAAAATTTTATCATGATCAAATGATAAGAATGGCAACTCTGCAGGCGAAGAACCAGTTGCAATTAATACAAATTGGTTTGGTAATAAGTCTGATTCACCATCTTCATATTCGACAGAAATTGTGCCACTTTGAGGTGAAAATATAGATGTACCTAGAATACGTCCCGTGCCATTATAAATGTCAATGTGATTGTGTTGCATTAAATGCTTTACACCTTGATACATTTGATTAATAATGTCTTCTTTTCGTGCCAACATATTTTCAAAATTAACATTAGCATCTTTGACATCAACGCCAAACATTGCTGCCTGTTTTACTGTTTGAAATACTTCAGCAGATTTAAGCAGCGATTTAGTAGGAATACAACCTTTATGGAGACAAGTACCTCCTAATAGTTGTCGTTCTACTATTGCCACTTTTTTACCTAATTGAGACGCACGTATCGCAGCAACATATCCTGCAGTACCTCCACCGAGAACGACTAAATCATATTGTTTCTCTGACATGTTCTTACTCCTAACTAATGATATATATCCATTGAAAATTTATTAATACATAGTTTTCATGTCCATTAATTACCTATTTTACATGATTGTCTATTTAGTTTGAATGCACATAAATAAATCCATAAATGAGTATTCAACACACTTTGGAAATTATCTACGTCTTTGATTGTGTTGTATCATTTCTCTTGCATTTTCTCGAGTTAAATCAGTAACACTTGCACCTGAAATCATTCGTGCAATTTCATCTACTTTATCATCGCTAATTAACTCTTGAACTTGTGTTGTTGTACGATCATCTTTTGATGATTTCGAAATTAATAAATGATGGTCGCTCATCGATGCAACTTGTGGTAAGTGAGAGATACAAATAACTTGTATATATTCAGCTATATCTCGCATTTTCTCTGCCATTTTTTGTGCAGCTTGTCCAGATACACCTGAGTCAACCTCATCGAATAAAATTGCAGTTTGACCTCTCGATTTAACAAAAATACTTTTTAACGCTAACATAATTCTAGAAAGTTCTCCACCTGACGCAATTTTATTTAAACTTTTTAATGGTTCCCCTTTATTTGGACTGATTAAAAATTCTACAAATTCGATTCCATCAATATTCGGTTCTTCTAATTTTTTAAATGAAATCTCAAGATTTGCGTCTTTCATTTGTAAGTTTTGAATTTCCGATACAATGTGGTCTCTTAACTCCCTAGCGACTATACGACGCTGCTTTGATAACGCTTGTCCAACCTCTATAACTTGATTATACAATGCATTTATTTCTTCTCGTAACTGCGATGTACTTTGTTCATAGTTTTCAATTTTATTGATTTCATTATTAAGCTTTTCTTGATATGCGATTAATTCTGAAATATCTTTTCCATATTTACGTTTTAAATTATTCAGCAAATTCATACGAGATTCATACTCGTTTAACACTTGTTCGTCGAATTCTGTATTAGCCATTTCATCATATAACTCATGTTTTGCATCTTCTAAAATGTAGTAAAATTGATCAATATCTTCTTTTAATTTGTCATATTTGTTTGGAACTATATCGTTTATTGTTAACAAATGGTTGCTTAGTTCATACAAACGATCAGTGATAGCATTTTCATCCGTTAATGTCATATGTGCGTTATTAAGCGCTAAGCTTAATTTTTCAGAGTTTTGAATGCGTTTAATATCTATTTCAAGTTGCTCTATTTCGCCTTCTTTTAGATGTGCTTCAGACAATTCTTCTAATTGGAATTTCATTAAATCTAAACGCTGCAGCAATGCTTGGTCTGCTGATTCTAAATCTTCTAACTCTTGCTTTTTGGCTTTATAATTTTGAAAAGTTTGATGATATTTATCCAACAAATCTTGATAACGTGATTCTGCGTAATTATCCAATAATGTTAAATGGTATTTTTGTTTCAACAAAGACTGCGTTTCATGTTGGCCATGAATATCTAATAATTCTTGCATAACTTTTCGTAAATCTTGTAAAGTAACTGTTTGATTATTAATTTTACAAAGACTTTTACCAGAGCTGAAAATTTCCCGTTTAACTAATAAAAAATCTTCATCTACATCAATATCCATATTTTTCAATATATGTATAGCATCTTTACTCTCGTCAATATCAAATATACCTTCGATGACAGCCTTTTTTTCACCATGTCTTACAAAATCAGATGAAGCTCTCATTCCAATTAATTGTCCAATTGCATCTATAATAATTGACTTACCTGAACCCGTTTCACCACTTAAAACAGTTAAACCATCAGAAAATTGAATTTCTAACTCTTCAATAATAGCAAATTGCTTGATTGATAAGGTTTGTAACATAAACTCATCGCATCCTTATAACAAATTGAAAATTCTTGACTTGATTTCATCACTTGCCTCTTTGCTTCGACAAATAATTAAACAAGTATCATCACCACAAATTGTGCCTAGTACTTCTTCCCAATTGATTTGGTCTAATATAGCTCCAATAGATTGTGCATTACCAGGTAATGTTTTTAGAACAAGTAAATTATCAGTACCATCTATATTAACAAAGGAATCCATTAAATAACGTCCCAATTTTTCTAAAGGATGGAATTTTCTATCATTTGGTAAACTATAAACATATTGACCTGAAGGTATAGGTACTTTAATAAGTTGTAGTTCTTTAATATCACGAGAAACAGTTGCTTGAGTGACATTTAAATCATAATCGTTTAATCGTTTAACTAATTCATCTTGTGTCTCTATCTGTTCATTTGAAATAATTTCTCTAATTTTTATATGCCTAACCGATTTTTTGGGCACAGTAAACACCTCTGATTACGAATATTTATACATTTATTTTAACACATGCACTGATTTACGACTACTAAACACCTTTACGTAAAAAGGGTAAACATGGTTTATCTATCTTGGTTATCTATTTATAAATATTTTTCATATTACGCATAACAATTGCTTAAAATATGTATAAAAATGAATATATGTGTAATAAACTTGCTAATTATTAGATTTAATAAGCGTCAATTGTTTGAACATATTTAATTAAAATCACATTGATATCACAGATACGAATATTGTCGTATAGAAATTGAAAATTCTATTTTTTAAATGAAAGTCTTCAACATAATTTTAAGTTTCAACATGAGAAAAATCGATTAACAAACAACGTCAGTTGAATATGCCTTTTGAGACATTTCAAACTTTACAATTGTTGCTAATCGATATATTTGCTTTTAGTGATCCCTGCTATAAAATAAATCAACGATTTCTAATAAGTGTTTTGTATTGAATTGTTCATCAATTTGCGTTAGTTCATCCACTGCTGCGTCTCTATGATAAGTCAATTTATCTTCTGCGCCATCTTTCCCTAATAAACTCACGTACGTACTTTTATTATTTTCAAGATCGCTGCCCACTTTTTTACCTAACTTTGCTTCATCACCATAGCAGTCTAATAAATCATCTTTAATCTGGAACATCATACCTAAATGATAACTATAACTTTCTAAATGTTCTTTAGTTGCATCATCGACATTAGCGATATCTGCTGCACTCATAACCGCAAAAGTTAATAATGCTCCTGTTTTTGTTTTGTGTATCATTTCCAAAGTTTCAAGATCAATTGGTTGGCCTTCGCTTTGCATATCTAACATTTGACCGCCGACCATTCCAACATGACCACTTGCTATTGACAGCCGTTGTAGAACTTTTATTTTTACTTCATCAGTTAATCTATCATCACTTGAAATAAGTTCAAATGCTTTAGTTAATAAAGCATCACCTGCTAATATCGCAGTCCACTCACCATATACTTTATGATTTGTTAATTTTCCTCGTCGATAATCATCATTATCCATCGCTGGTAGGTCATCATGAATAAGTGAATATGTATGAATCATTTCTAGTGCAATTGCGCTCTTCATACCTAACTCATACTCGGTATTTAGTGAATCTAAAGTGAGTAATAACAGAACTGGTCGGATGCGTTTACCTCCAGCATTTAATGAATACAACATACTTTCTTCTAGCTGAGTATCCATTACTGATTTATTTATCGCAACCGATAATTCATTATTGACTTCATCTATTAATTTATTCATCGGTAGATTCGTCATTTTTTACATCCTCAGCTTCTTCTTTTATTAAGTCATTCACCTTTTTTTCGGCATTTTTTAAAGTTGTGTCACAAGCTGCTGATAGTTTCATACCACGTTGATATAAATCTAATGATTCCTCTAAAGATACTGTTTCATTATCTAATTTTTGAACAATTTGCTCTAATTCTTGCATCATTTCTTCAAAACTTTGCGTTTCTTTAGTCATTATTACACCTTACTTTCGTAACTTTTGCATCTACTAAGCCATCTTTCATTGTTAACGTCAATTGATCATTTTCTGTTAAATCTTTAGTACTCGTAATGACTTCGTCTTTTTTATTAACAATTGCATATCCACGCAACATTGTATTAGTTGGACTTAAATTGTTTAAGTTTTCTACTTTATTTTTCAAATCATTTTTATAACTTAATATCTTAGAATTCAATAATTTAACAAGTTGGTTTGTCAATTGAAGATTATTTTGTTGTTCTTGATTAACACTACTTAGTAATGCTTTTAAATTATAGCGTTGTTGCAACAGCATTAATCGATGTCTCTGTTGTTCAAAAGTTGCCTGAATTTGTTGTTTCAGTCTCTTTTCTAAATCATCTCGACGTTGTATCTGTTGATCATACAATAAAGTTGGTTGTTTAAACTTGTAATACGATGACAAATGTTCAACATGTTTACGTTGTTGTTCTAAATGTTTCTTGATGAAACGAGTCAATGTAAACTGATATTGCTGTATTTGTTGCAGCAATTCATATTGGTCTGGTGTTGCAATAACAGCAGCTTGAGTTGGAGTCGCAGCTCTGATGTCTGCAGCAAAATCACTTAATGTAAAGTCTGTTTCATGACCTACTGCTGATATAATCGGTGTCTTACAATTATATATTGCACGGACGACAGCTTCTTCGTTGAAATTCCATAAATCTTCTATGGATCCACCACCTCGACCTACAATAATGGTATCTACACCTAAACTATCTGCATATTCAATTTTTTCAATAATGTCGTCTTTTGCTTTTTCACCTTGAACCAAAGTACTAATTTGTATTTGTTCAGCTAATGGAAAACGACTATTTATCGTTGAATGGATATCTCGAATTGCGGCACCTGTACTCGCTGTTAAAACTGCAATTTTTTTAGGAAACTTAGGTATTGATTTCTTATTCGCTTTATCAAAACAACCTTCTTCAGTTAATTTTTTCTTTAATGCTTCTAATTTTTGATATAAGTTCCCTATACCATCTAATTGCATTTTATTTACATAAATTTGATAGTTTCCACGACGTTCAAAAACAGAAACACGTGCTTCTAATAAGACTTCATCTCCTTCTTTAGGTTCGAAGTTTAATTTAGAAGCACTACCTTTGAACATCATGGCACTTATAACGCTCTCTTTATCTTTCACATTAAAGTATAAATGACCACTTGAATGCTTTTTAAAATTTGAAAGCTCACCTTTAATCAATACAGATTGGAGATGTGGATCTTGATCAAATTTATATTTAATATATTTCGTTAAAGCTGAAACACTTAAATAATCTGACATATAACATCACTCAATTTTATTTTTTTATATTACTCAATACACCATTTATAAATTTATAATGATCATCATCACTGAATTGTTTTGTTAATTCAACTGCTTCATTCATTACGACTTTAGCAGGTGTATCACTGTGTAATATTTCATATGTTGCCATTCTTAAAATAATACGATCCGTTTTTAATAAACGTGCAATAGTCCAATCTTTTAAATAAGGACTAATTGTCTCGTCTAATACAGGTTCGTGATCTTTAACGCCAGAAACTAGCCAATGAATAAATTCGAAGTCTAAATCTGGATTATCGTCTTTAATAAAGCTTATCGCTTCATTTATCGTTAAATCACTGTCCTTCATTTCTAATTGAAATAAAGTTTGAAAAGCTTGCACTCGGGATTCTTTACGACTCATTTTTAACTCCTTCAAACGTTTGTATTTTTCTTTATTTAATTACTGAATTAGGTATGACATTACTTTTCAATAACGATTTGTGTAATGTGAATATTAATTTGCTTAGGTTCTATCGCTGTCATATTAGAAATTGAATTAAAAATTGACGTTTGAATTTTGTTTGCAGTTTTTGAAATATTAACACCATGTTTTAATGCACAATATACATCTATATATATGCCATCTTCTTTACTCTCGATTTTTAAATCACGGCTTAAATTTTTACGACTAACTTTTTCTAAATTTGTTTCTTTTAATTCAGCAAAATGGCCAGTGATGCCTTCGACTTCCGAAGTAGCTATACTTGCAATAACAGATAGCACTTCTGGCGCTATTTCTACTTTACCTAATTTTGAATTTGAATAATCAGTTACTTTGACCATGGATTGACCTCCTATTAACCTTCATCATTCATAATGCTATTTTGCTCTAAAAAGTTTGTATTAAATTTACCGCTTCTAAATATATCGTTATTCAATAATTTAATATGGAATGGAATAGTTGTATCAATACCAAGAACCACAAATTCACTTAGTGCACGAATGCCAGCCATAATCGCTTCATCTCGTGTCGGTTCATGTATGATTAATTTCGCTACCATCGAATCATAATATGGCGGTATCGTATAATTAGTATAACATGCTGACTCTATTCGAACACCATATCCACCTGGTGCAAGATATTGCTCAATTTTACCTGGTGATGGCATAAAGTTCTTGTAAGGATTTTCAGCATTAATTCTAAATTCAATTGCGTGTCCTGTTAATTTAATATCTTCTTGTTTATACGGTAACACGTCACCCATAGCAACTTGTAATTGTAATTTAACTAAATCAATTCCTGTTACCATTTCAGTTACAGGATGTTCTACTTGAATACGTGTATTCATTTCCATAAAATAAAATTTATTATCATTTAAATCATATATAAACTCAATTGTTCCCGCATTTTCATAATTTACAGCTTTCGCTGCACGAACTGCGGCATTTCCCATTTCACGACGTGTTTCATCATCTAAAATTGGGGAAGGTGCTTCTTCCACTAATTTCTGCATACGTCTTTGAATTGTACAATCACGTTCTCCTAAATGAATTACATTACCATAGCTGTCCCCAACAATTTGGATTTCAATATGGCGGAAGTTTTCGATGAATTTCTCCATATAAAGTCCACCATTACCAAATGCAGTTTGAGCTTCTTGTTCTGTCATTCGGAAGCCAGTTTCAAGTTCTTTTTCATCACGAGCAACACGGATACCTTTTCCGCCACCACCAGCAGTAGCTTTAATGATGACCGGATAGCCAATTTTCTTAGCGATTTTCTTAGCTTCTGAGACGTCTTTCATTAAACCGTCACTACCAGGAACAACTGGAACATTGGCTTTGATCATTTCTGCCTTAGCAACATCTTTGATACCCATTTTTTGGATAGATTGATAACTTGGTCCAATGAACTTCAATTGGCATGCTTCGCATAATTCTGCAAAATCAGCATTTTCAGCTAAAAAGCCATAACCCGGATGAACGCCATCACAACCTGTAGAAGTTGCAATAGATAAGATGTTCGGAATATTTAAATATGAATCTTTAGACAAAGTGGGACCTACGCAATATGCTTCATCAGCAATTTGAGTATGTAGCGCATCTTTATCCCCTTCAGAATAGATTGCAACAGTTTGGATGCCTAAATCACGACAAGCGCGAATAATCCTAACTGCGATTTCACCGCGGTTTGCAATTAAAACCTTTTTCATTATTTCACCTTAAATAACGGTTGGCCATACTCTACCATTTGTCCGTCTTCTACTAAGATTTCAACAATTTCACCTGAAATTTCTGCTTGAATTTCATTAAATAGTTTCATTGCCTCTAAAATACACACTGTTGTTTCATTTGAAACAGTGTCCCCAACTTGCACATATGCTTCTTCGTCTGGAGATGGCGATTTGTAAAATGTACCTACCATAGGTGCATTAATTGTTTTGTGATTATCTGAAGTTGGCTTTGGAGCTTCAGTTTTATTGCTATCAGTTGATTGTGCTTGAGGCATAGGCATTGCCGCAGCTTCAACTGGCATTTGTGAGATTTGTGGCGTGATAATCTCAGTTTCTTTTTCTTTCTTAAGCGTCACTTTGCCTTTAGTATCTTCAATATTGATTTCCGTTAAAGTTGATTTATCCAGAATTTCAATTAATTCTTTGATTTCTTTAAAGTTCATTATTACTGACTCCTTCAGTTTGTTTTCATCTACCCGTCTATTTTACTTGAGACAACTCTTCAATTCAAGCATGTTCATATTGCTGGCGACATTATAAGTCTATCCCAAAGTTATAATAAAACCACATTTTAAATTAAAAACACTTGTGTATTTATTACTTAACATTGACTCATCTTAACTCTTGATTAAAAATTTTATGCATTCAGTTAAACATATCAATGTTATTTTTATTAGCTATTATGTTTTATCCTCAACAATATGATATGTAGATATATACCTTTACTTATGTCTATGTTTTTTCACTACCAATTAGACGATTCGTTTTATATTTTAAAAATTATTTTAAAAATAAAAAGCCTCATATCAGCATATAACCTATAATCATTTTAGGCAATAGCTTTATGAGACTTATTTAGAATATCTTACGTTAAATCAGTATAGTGAATACAAGCTATTTGTTAACAAATTAGAGATTATCCTCTTGAAATGTAGCTTCCATCACCAGTGTTGATAATTAAAACGTCACCTTCGTTTACAAATAAAGGTACATTTAATGTATAACCAGTTTCAACAGTTGCCGATTTAGTAGCACCAGTTGCAGTATCACCTTTAATACCAGGTTCTGTTTCAGTTACTGTTAATTCAACAGTTTTAGGTAATTCAACACCGATAGTTTCACCTTCGTATGTTTGAATTTGTACTTCCATACCTTCTTTTAAGTAATTCAATTCTTCTTTTAAGTAATCACTTGAAAGTTCTGTTTGTTCAAAGCTTTCATTATCCATAAATACATGATTATCTCCGTCAGCATATAAATATTGCATGCGACGATTTTCAATCATTGCTGGTTCAACTTTTTCACCAGCTCTAAACGTTTTCTCTTGAATTGCACCAGTTCTTAAATTACGTAATTTTGAACGAACGAATGCTGAACCTTTACCAGGCTTTACATGTTGGAAGTCTATAACTTTCCAAATAGCGTTATCAACAGAAATTGTTAAACCTGTTTTAAAATCATTAACCGAAATCATTCAGTTTCCTCCTCATTTTACACGCTTATGTTAAAACTATAAGGTCTTTTGTGCATTTAGTAAAGACTTGACAACCATTTTCTGTAATTAAAATATCATCTTCTATTCTTATACCGCCCAAACCTTCTATATAAACACCAGGTTCTACTGTAACACAGTTGTTAACTTGAAGTTTATCTTGTATCGTACGAGCCAGCATTGGCCCTTCATGGATTTCTAAACCAATACCATGTCCTAGTGAATGTCCAAATTCTTTTCCATACCCTTTTGACTCTAAATAGTTTCTTGAAATGGCATCAGCTTCTGCACCAGTCATGCCAGGTCTAATCTCATTAATTGCTTTCATTTGAGATTCAAGTACTATTTGATATATTTCTTTCAGTTTAGGATCTGGTTCTCCAATAGCAAATGTTCTAGTAATATCTGAACAATAGCCGTTATAATACGCGCCAAAATCTAATGTAATCATGTCGCCTTTTTCAATAATTTTATCACTTGCAACACCATGTGGTAATGCACCTCTATGACCAGATGCTACAATCGTATCGAATGATGGTCCATCTGCTCCTAATTCTAGCATTTTGCTTTCTAATATTGCCTTTAATTCTTTTTCAGTCATGCCTGCTTTTACAACAGTTAAAATATATTCATATGTTTCATCAACAATATTAGCTGCTTTTTGAATTAAAGCAATTTCGTCAGCATCTTTGACGTCTCTAATTTTATCTACAGTATTAGAAATGCTTATTAATGATATACGGCTTTTATTTAATTCAAGGTATGTATCATAACTTACATGATGCCCCTCAAAACCTACATTTTCAAAATTTTCTTGGTGTAGCAATTCTTTAATCTCACCAATAATAGTAGATTTACGATTAATAATTTCATAATTTGGCGCCTGCTTAGTTGCTTGATCAATATATCTAAAGTCTGTTATCAAATATTGTTTATCTTTAGATATGATAAGTGCTCCACTGGTACCAGTAAAACCTGATAAATATCTTCTATTGTAATCCGAAAGAATGATAATCGCATCTAAATGTTTTTGTTCTAAAATACGATGCACTTGTGTTATTCTGCTCATCTTATTACCTCCTAGTGAAACGTTTGTGCATTTCAACTTTATACATTAAAATAATATCATAATAAGGATAAAAAATAATAGATATTGATTTTAGGGAGATAGTAATGAAAAAATTGGTTTCAATTGTTGGCGCAACATTATTGTTAGCTGGATGTGGATCACAAAATTTAGCACCATTAGAAGAAAAAACAACAGATTTAAGAGAAGATAATCATCAACTCAAACTAGATATTCAAGAACTTAATCAACAAATTAGTGATTCTAAATCTAAAATTAAAGGGCTTGAAAAGGATAAAGAAAACAGTAAAAAAACTGCATCTAATAATACGAAAATTAAATTGATGAATGTTACATCAACATACTACGACAAAGTTGCTAAAGCTTTGAAATCCTATAACGATATTGAGAAAGATGTAAGTAAAAACAAAGGCGATAAGAATGTTCAATCGAAATTAAATCAAATTTCTAATGATATTCAAAGTGCTCACACTTCATACAAAGATGCTATCGACGGTTTCTAACTTCGTGATGATGCTAAAAAAACGTCTAAAAATATCGATAAATTAAACTCTGATTTGAATCATGCATTTGATGATATTAAAAATGGCTATCAAAATAAAGATAAAAAACAACTTACAAAAGGACAACAAGCGTTGTCAAAATTAAACTTAAATGCAAAATCATGATAGGAGTCTTTTAATGCGTAATATAATATTTTATCTTGTACTTATTATTGCTGCGATTGGATTAGTAATGAATCTAGATGCCTTTATTTTTTCAATCGTCAGAATGTTAATCAGCTTTGCTGCAATAGCTGGTATTATTTATCTGATTTATTATTTCTTCATCTTAACTGAAGACCAACGCAAATATCGCAAAGCAATGCGTAAGTATAAAAGAAATCAAAGAAGAAAATAGATAAAAAAACGGAAGCACTTGTAGGTAAAATAGTCTACGTGCTTCCATTTTTTATTCTAAAAACTACTTTCTAAACATCCATTCATCTGAACGATATTTTTCAGTTAATTCTTCCACTTCTGCCAATTGAGCTTCTGTTAATTCAAGTGGCTTTAATTCTATATTTAAACCTTTCTTAAAACCTTTCTCGAAAGCTTCTTCCATTTGACTAATAGTAATGTGTTTATCTGAAATATCATTGATGGCAACTGCTTTTTCAACGAATGCCTCTTTCATTTTTAATTTTAATCTTTCATTTTTATAAATAAACATATCAAACAGTTCATCAATATCAATATCTTGTAAAATCGAACCGTGTTGGAGGATTACGCCCTTTTGTCTCGTTTGAGCACTCCCAGCAATCTTACGGCCTTCAACAACTAGCTCATACCAACTTGGTGCATCAAAACACACTGAACTTCGAGGTTGTTTTAATTTTTGACGCTCTTCAGGCGTTTTAGGTACCGCAAAATAAGTATTAAATCCTAAGTTTTTAAATCCTTCTAATAATCCTTGTGAAATCACTCTGTACGCTTCTGTAACTGTAGAAGGCATATTCGGATGCGATTCAGGCACAATCACACTGTAAGTTAACTCTTTATCATGTAGCACCCCACGGCCACCAGTTTGACGCCTTACGAGACCAAAACCTTTCTCTTTAACCTTATCAATATCAATTTCTTTTTGTAGCCTTTGGAAATACCCTATTGATAATGTTGCAGGATTCCATGTGTAAAAACGTATAACTGGATCAATTTCACCTCTAGAGACAAAATTTAATAACGCTTCATCCATTGCCATATTATAATATGGGTCTTTACTTCCTGTATTAATAAAATTCCAAGTTTCAGTCATATTCAAGAACTCCTATCAGCAAAATGTATAATATTTGATTCGCTAATTAATCAATTTAACTAAATGAATAATAATTGCAATTCTTTAGTGAAATATTTTGATAATTTGACCTAACAGTCTTATAATTATATTATCGTTTAATTAGGGAGGATGCAAGATGAGTGCTAGTTTGTACATCGCAATAATTTTAGTTATAGCAATTATTGCTTATATGATTGTTCAACAAATTCTTAACAAGCGAGCTGTTAAAGAATTAGATCAAAATGAATTCCATAATGGGATTAGAAAAGCTCAAGTCATCGATGTTAGAGAGAAAGTTGACTATGACTACGGTCACATTAATGGGTCTCGCAATATTCCTATGACAATGTTCAGGCAACGATTCCAAGGATTAAGAAAAGACCAACCGGTATACTTATGTGATGCCAATGGGATAGCTAGCTATAGAGCCGCTCGTATTTTGAAAAAAAATGGATATACAGATATCTATATGTTAAAAGGCGGCTATAAAAAATGGACTGGAAAAATAAAGTCTAAAAAATAGTTTTGTAAATTTAATATACGATTTAATAAAATCTGAGTGTTAATTGATCATCAATAACAATACTCAGATTTTAATTTTTTAACAAAGTCTGTTACTATATTTCTCTAGCTTCACTAATCATTAAACTTAGTTTCAGCATAATAAAGAAAGTTCAGCTCATTTTCAATACGATTCAATTACCGCAATCTAAAAAATGAAAAGACAATTTCTATGAAAGAATAATACCAAACCCTAAGAGTTATTACTTCGGTTTAGTTTTCTTGTTTAAATAGAAATTGTCTTTTTCAATTGATTTTGAAACCATTATCCTTAAATCTTCATACAAAGTTAGAATAATAATTCTCGGAATATGTGTTTAATACTTTATTTTTCCTGTTTAAGATTTTCAAACTTTAATATTGGTTTACGAGCAGCTGTAGCTTCGTCTAATCGATCAATCACAGTTGTATGTGGTGCTTCTAGCACTTTATCAGGATCATTTTTAGCTTCTTCAGCAATACTAATTAATGTATCGATAAAATAATCAAGTGTTTCTTTAGACTCTGTCTCAGTCGGTTCAATCATCATACCTTCTTCAACATTTAATGGGAAGTATATTGTTGGTGGATGTACACCGAAATCTAATAATCGCTTAGCCATGTCTAAAGTACGTACACCAAATTCTTTTTGACGCACACCACTTAACACAAACTCGTGTTTACAATATTGTTTATAAGGTATTTCAAAGTGTTCAGATAAACGTGCTTTAATATAATTCGCATTAAGAACCGCTGCTTCAGAAACCTCTTTAAGTCCAGTTGCTCCCATAGTTCGAATATACGTATAAGCTCTTAAGTAAATACCAAAGTTACCATAAAATGGTTTTACACGTCCGATAGAATTTTTAATGTCATTATCATATTTAAATTTGTCGCCATCTTTAATAACCATTGGCTTTGGTAAGTAACTTGCTAGTTCTTTTACTACACCGACTGGACCTGAACCAGGACCGCCACCACCATGTGGACCAGTAAATGTTTTATGCAAGTTTAAATGAACAGCATCAAATCCCATATCTCCTGGGCGAACTTTGTCCATAATAGCGTTTAAATTCGCACCATCATAATATAATAGACCACCAGCATTATGGACGATTTCACGGATTTCCATAATATTTTTTTCGAAAATACCTAAAGTGTTTGGATTAGTTAACATAATAGCTGCTGTATTTTCATTTACAACACGTTTCAAGTCATCAATATCAACTTCGCCACGTTCGTTTGATTTTACAGTAACTGATTTAAATCCTGCAAATGAAGCTGAGGCTGGATTCGTACCATGCGCAGAATCTGGCACAATGACTTCATCACGATGACCTTCACCATTATTCTCATGGTAAGCTTTAAATATCATCAATGCAGTCCATTCACCATGTGCGCCAGCAGCTGGTTGTAATGTCACCTCATCCATACCAGTAATTTCTTTTAATTCTTCTTGCAAACTATAAATAATTTCTAATGAACCTTGAACTTGATCTTCATCTTGTAATGGATGTGATTCACTAAATCCTGGTATTCTAGCAACCTTTTCATTAATTTTAGGGTTATACTTCATCGTACATGAACCCAATGGATAAAATCCGTTGTCTACACCGAAATTTTTATTTGAAAGTTCAGTATAATGACGTACTAAGTCTAGTTCAGCAACTTCAGGAAACTCCGCTTTGTTTTTACGAATAAATTTATCATCTAACAATGACTCAACAGAATTTGTTTTAATATCACTTTTTGGTAATGAATATGCATATCTGCCTTCACGAGATCTTTCAAAAATTAATGGACTTGATTTACTAGTCATTTAACTCACCAGCCTTTTCTACAAATGTATCGATTTCATCTTTTGTTCTTAATTCAGTTACAGCTATTAACATGTGATTTTTAAAGTCGTCTGAAACAACACCTAAATCAAAACCACCGATAATATTGTACTTCACTAATTCCTCGTTAACTTGTTGAATTGGTTTGTCAAATTTGACTACAAACTCATTGAAAGATGTACCATCTAATACTTCAAAACCTTTTTTAATAAATTGCTGTTTAGCATAGTTAGCATGTTCTATATTTTGAACTGCAATATCATAGATACCTTGTTTACCAAGTGCTGACATTGCAATTGATGACGCTAAAGCATTTAATGCTTGGTTAGAACAAATATTAGATGTCGCTTTATCGCGTCGAATATGTTGTTCACGTGCTTGTAATGTTAATACAAAGCCACGATTACCTTCATCATCTTGTGTTTGACCGACTAATCTACCTGGCACTTTACGCATTAACTTTTTCGTCGTTGCAAAATATCCACAATGTGGCCCACCGAATTGAGCAGGAATTCCGAATGGCTGAGTATCACCTACAACAATATCTGCACCAAATGAACCTGGAGGTGTAAGTAATCCCAATGCTAATGGATTTGCATATACGATAAATAATGCTTTTTTATCTTCAATAAAGCTATGAATCTTTTCAAGATCTTCAATTGAACCGTAAAAGTTTGGATATTGTACTGCAACAGCTGCTGTTTCATCATCCACTGCTGTTTCTAATTTTTTCAAATCTGTAACAGTGCCATCTAAATCGATTTCCACTACTTCGAATTCCTTACGCGTCTTAGCATAAGTATGAAGTACTTGTAATGCTTGATAATGTAAACCTTTTGAGACTACAATTTTATTTTTCTTTGTTTGACTAAATGCTAAGATACATGCTTCAGCAAAGCCAGTCATCCCATCATACATAGAAGAATTTGCTACATCCATATCTGTTAATTCACAAATTAAAGTTTGGAACTCAAAAATGGCTTGTAATTCACCTTGAGAAATTTCCGGTTGATATGGCGTATATGCTGTGTAAAATTCTGATCTTGAAATCATAGCATCCACAACTGATGGCGCGTAATGATCATAAACACCAGCACCCAAAAATGATGTATGCGTTTCTTTAGTGATATTCTTGCTTGCAATGCGATTTAATCTTCTAAGTAACGTTGTTTCCGCTTCGCCTTCAGCAATATTTAAATCTCTATTTAATAAAATGTCACTTGGTACATCACCGAATAATTCTCCTATAGATTTTGCACCAATTGTTTGTAACATTTCTTGCTTGTCTTTTTCAGTTAAAGGTATATAACGATGACTCACAATGCACACCCCTTTTTAATTATTTATCAATTTGATTTTTCTTAACAATTTTCGCTTTTAATTGACGCTTACGAACTTGAACAAGCAACTCTCTACCCATTTCAAACTCATCTCTTTTTATCATTGCAAGTGCAATTGATTTTCCTGATGATGGAGACTGAGTTCCTGAAGTTACTTCTCCAATAATATTTCCATCTAAATCCATAACTTCATAACCAGTTCTTGCAATTCCTTTTTCAAGTAATTCTAATCCCACTGTTCTTCTTGGTGCACCATTTTCTTTTTGATCTTTTAATACAGATTTACCAATAAAATCAGCATCAATTAATGGTTTACTTGCAAAAGCGATACCACCTTCATATGGTGTAATTGATTCAGTTAAATCTTGTCCATGTAATGGCAATCCAGCCTCTAATCTTAATGTATCACGAGCGCCTAACCCACATGGCATAACATTATACTCTAATAAACCATCCCAAATTTTTTCAGTATCATCGATATTACAATAAATTTCAAACCCATCTTCACCTGTGTAACCTGACTGAGATAAAATGACGTTTGCTCCAAATAATTTGACACCCTGTTTAAATTCAAACATTTTCATTTCAGTTACATCTTCATCAACTAATTGATTAATTAAATCTCTAGCTTTTGGTCCTTGTATTGCTAATTGACCATATTGGTTTGATACATTTTGTACTTCAACATCAAATTTCTCTTTGTGTTTTAAAATCCAATTAAAATCTTTTTCAGTATTAGCAGCATTAACAACTAATAAATAATTGTCGTCAGCTAATTTATATATTACTAAATCATCAATAATACCGCCTTCTTCATTACATAAAGCAGTATATAATGCTTTTGAAGTAGTTAAATTATCAGTATCATTTGATAATAAATATTGCACAAACTGACTAGCATCTTTACCTGTTACTTCAATTTCACCCATATGACTAACATCAAACAGGCCAATTTCGTATCGAACAGCATTATGCTCCTCTTTAATACTTGAAAATTGAACAGGCATCGCCCATCCTCCGAATTCCACAATTTTTGCACCTCTATCAACATAATTTTGATATAAAGGTGTTTGTTTTAAATCACTTGACATTGAAATACCCCCTTAAAATTATAAAAACAGGATAGCAATCGCTACCCTGTTTATAAATCACCAATTCAGGAACGCGTTACAGTATTATCCTTTTGCCTGAGAGTTTCGTAATAAATTACTTGCACCTTCGGCGATAGAGTCTTAACGCTCTATTCTCTCTAATACTGATCACTCGCTTTTATTAAATTTAGCAATTCATAATATATTTCTGAAATTGATAGCAAATGACTATCAAATTTCTTGAATGCGATTTCATTATATCTTAAATTCCGCGAGCAATACAAGTCATTTAACTGCTTGATTGTCTTATTATTTGCATTAGGTCGATGTGGGTCATCATTGATTCGACTATATATAATATCAATATTACAATCTAACCAAATAATGTTTTTTTGATTTTTCAAAAAATTAAATGCCTCTTCACTCTCAATAATACCACCACCAGTAGCAATTATATCTGCAGTGTTAATACATTCTTGCAAACATGTGAACTCTAAATTCCTGAAATATTGTTCACCATGTTTACTAAATATTTCTGGTATTGTTAACTTATACTTCTCTTCGATATATGAATCTATATCAATAAATGATAAATTTTGCTCATCTGCAACGTATTTACCAATCGTAGATTTACCGGTACCCATGAAACCAATTAAAATTATTGGTGATTTATCATGATTCATGCGTTTTCCCTTCTTTCAATAACAAAACAATCTTATAGTTATAGTCAGTTTCAATATTATATAATGTCTTTAATTTTAAACTATATTGACTGATATAAAAAGTGAAAATAGAAAAATAAATTGCTGTTAGCATCAATAAGAACGGCGTAACATATCCTTTTTCTTTATATAAATCAAAATTAATAAATTATTTCACATCCTTTTTAATAGTACTCATTTAAATACTAGTAAGTTATACATAAATAGTTTTAGTCTGCACATTTGTACCGACTTTAACTGTTATCGTTATTTTAATAATGGATTTATAGTAGATATTTGCAGTAAATGCTGTAACATTATTAATCATTGTTATATTTCCTCTGTCATTTACAACTTTAATAATTTTATTATTTATTAATTTGTATTCGATCATTTCTTCACCTTTCTGTAAAATGATACGCTGTTGCCTAATTTCAATATCGTTTTTATCTACACCTTTAAAATCCTCTAGAATATCTCTTGAGAAAAATTCGAAATCTACAGTTGTTAATTCCCTACTTTCAATTAGAAAAGTTTTGCTAAGTCTAATTAAGTCTGGAACAATTAGTAAAATTATACTTATAACCATCATCGCTACTAACATTTCAATAAGCGAAAAAGCTTTGACATTAATACTGTATACATGTCTTTTGATAAGAAGTGGTATTTTTTGAAATAGCACAAATTTGTTGGTCACTTTGCTTAATATCATATTTCCCTATAGTTACCCCCTTCTTAAGTTCTTCTTTATTAATTTTAGATACAGTCGTCAAAATTACTTTAGAAGCATCAATTGATTGTAGTTTATGGTTTATACTCGCTTGCATTTGATTCATCATTGGTATCAATAGTAATGTAATCAATCCAATTAGCAAAAATCCAGCCATACTATCTATTAAGAATGATCCTTTACACTTATAGCTTTTCATACGAATTCTTCCTTTTTTCAATATGGAATATTATTCTATAAATTGAATTGTTATTGTCAATTGTTATGCTACCAAATTTATTGATATTCCCTTTTTTATCAAAGGCAATAATATCAACTTTTGCAACATTAATTATTTTGCCTACTTTTAATTTTAGAAATCGTATTTTATTATTCTCTATTACTTTAATAGTGTCACTGTTTTCATAAAATCTAACATTGATATATCCTTGATTTGCTATAGCTTGCGACTTAATATAATTCAATTCAGTAATAAAAGAAATGATATTTGCCTCATCATCTATTACTCTAAGATTGCTTAATCCTTTAGATGTCATTGTCAAAAGTAGAAATATACTGATTAACATCATTACCACAAGCATCTCAATCATAGTAAATGCTGACTGCTTTCTAATTTGCAACTGCTTCTCCATTACTAATTGTTATTGTCTCTCCTGATTTACATGTCTTTTGTGCTTCTTTTATAAAACCATCTGCAATTAAGTCTTCAATAGACGATGGATTTCTATTATGTTTCAATGCATACGCTTCAATTTGACTATTAACCATTTTTACCTGTGCATTACAACCTGTTGATTGTATGTGAGCAGTTTGTTTAGCAATATTTGGAATGATTAAAATTAATAATAAACTGATGATTAATAACACTAATAGCATCTCTATCAATGTAAACGCTTGAGTTTTCTTAAGAAATTTAAACATATATTAACCTCCATTATTTTATACTTTGCATCATTTGAAACATTGGTAACATAATTACTAAATAAATTGCGACAATAAATAAACCTAAAATCAAAAATAAAATAGGCTGTAAAAACTGAGTCTGTTTTATCGCTTTATCTTCTATTTGTTTTACTAATATTTGCGAATATAACTTTAGTTCTACTTCTAGCTTCCCTCTCTTTTCACCTTGTAGCACAAACTTAATTAATTGAGGCTTAAAGCATTTTAGTTTTTCTAAAATTTGAGGCAAACCATATCCCATTTCTGAATAAGTTAATAAGTATTTACCTAGAAACTGTCTAAATGGATCACTACTATGGTTAATATAAACGTCTACTATTGATTGAAGTGTAATACCATTTTTATAAAACAACACTAATTCATTAGTTACAAAATAAGTTTTAAATAATTGGAAATAGCCTGATATTAGCGGTAGTTTCATCACAAAGTTTATCTTATTGAGCATATTTAAATTGTTATAAATTAATTTCATAATAATAGCCAACATAGATACTATTATGAGCATTACTACAATTATAGTAGGTAAGCTGGTAATGAAAAAAGACAATGTTTTTTGAAAAGAAGATAGTTGAATATTCATAGAAGTATATAATTGTTGAAACTGTGGAATTACTGTGAGGTTTAATATAATAATCATAGCAATAAAGATAGAAACTAGTATTAAGGGGTATTGCAGTGTCTTTAACAATCGTTGTTCTGACTTTCTATTCACTTTCATATAATTTACAGTTTCTTCTAGAACGTCTATAATATTGCCAAATCTTTCTGCCAAATATACTTGCATGACGATAGTATCGCTATAACCTATCAGTGATAATATTTGATTGCATGGTGCACCATTTGAAATTTCACTTAGAATGGTGGTACCTAATTGCTTATTTTTATATGTCATTTGAAGATTTAAAAATTGAAAACTTTGATACAGAGTGAAACCATATTTCAACAAATTACATAAATTTGAAAGTAAATCGATTTGTTGGGCCTTACTTAATTGTCGCTTCTCAAAATGTAGTTTAAATGTATTTATCCATTGTAGTTTCACAAATGACACCTGCTTTTGTCATATCATCAAGTTTATCTTCTAAGTTCTTAAATGATGATGGTAATGAATGATTATGGGAAAAGAAATATCGGAGTTGTTGCTGAGATAGAATTTCGCATACTAATTGTCGCTGTTGCTTAATAGTAGTTACAAGTCGTTGGTTTATAATTAAGTTAGTTGCCTGTATCAATTCTTGTACAGAAATGCCCATTTCTAATAGCCTTAAAATAGCACCTTTACAATCAGTTGCATGCAATGTAGTCAGAACAAGGTGACCACTTAAACTAGCCTGTATAACACACTTGGCAACATCTTTATCTCTGATTTCACCTATTAAAATAACATCAGGATCACATCTTAAAATAGCTTTAAACGAATTTACATAGTTAATGCCAGCTTTATCATTCACATTAATTTGGACGATACCAGGAATTTGCATCTCTACAGGATCCTCTATAGAAATTACATTTAAATTCAAGGCTTTATTCGCGTATGAGACCATTTGATACATTAATGTACTCTTTCCTGAACCAGTTGGCCCACTAAACAATAGTAATCCTTGTTTCTTATTCATGAGGTGTTTAAAATCATTGAATTTATAAGTTGATTTCTGTTGTTGAAAAAATTGAGGTACAATTCTGATAACACAACTTTCTTGGCCAAGTGACAATGGTAAAGTTGATATTCTCAAAAAATATATTTTATTGAAATGGTAACTATATCGACCGCTCTGTGCGACTTGCTGTGTAGAAACATCAAGCCCAGCTTGAAACTTCATATAAACTAATAACTTTTGATAAATGCTATTCCCAATTTGTTCATACTGCTCCAAGTTATCATTAATTCTAAATTTAATACTTACTTCATTTTTAACTGGAATAAAATGTACATCACTCGCTTTCATTTCTATCGCTTTATTAATTATTTCTTGAAATAGAATCTTCAAAAAAACACCTCCTACATATAATCACGTAGGAGGTGTTTTTATTACTTCAATTTAACCGTGTAAAAATGGATTTAATTGTTCATCATCAACCGTCGTATATGGACCATGTCCAGGGAATAAAGGTAAATCGCCTTCTAATTCAAATATTTTATCTTGAATAGAATCAACTAGCGTTTCATAATCACCTTTATATAAATCTGTACGTCCGATTCCATTATTAAATAATGTATCTCCAACAACTGCGAATTCATCGAACACATATGTTAAACTTCCTGGTGAATGTCCAGGTGTGTGTAACACATTAAACTTAAATCCTTCTATTTCTGTGCTACCTTCGTTTAACTTTTCAGGAGTTACCTTACTTGTAATAATTGGTAATCCATATTGCTTAAATTTATCTGCCCCATTTTTAACGGGATCTTTTAGAAAATCAAACTCTGCTTCATGCATATAAACCGGGACATCGAATCGATCAACTATATCATCGACTGCTCCGATATGATCAAAGTGTGCATGTGTTAATAAAATAGCTTTTAACGGTTTATTTATTTGGTTTAATTTTTTAATAATTTTTTCACTTTCACCTGAAGGGTCAATCAGAATAACAGCTTTGTCATTTTCGATGAAATACGTATTAGTATCAACTAAGCCTAAAGTTAAGCTTGAAATCCTCATAGGTTTTCACCACTATTTTCTAAATGTTTTTGTACTGATGTTAGTTTATCATTCATTTTTCTAGATTTGTCTCGTCGGTCATCAATACGGATATTTGTACAAACTCTACTTAAACCTTTATCAAAAGGTAATTCATGTATCACTTGCACAACTTCTAATACATCGCTTAATTCACCTTCAATTAGAGTATTCATTGGTGTTAATTGAAAATCAATTTTACCCATTGCTTTATATTCTTGAAGTTTTTTCTGAATATCTGCAATATATTTACTAACACTCGGACCTTCCGTTCCAACTGGAATAACAACCACATCAACAATAGCCATTATTTTACCCCCTCTTTATCTAATACATAGGTCTTGATTAATCCTGCTGCTCCTGTAATACCTGCATCATTACCTAATTTCGCTTGTACAATTTCAGTTTCAAATTGAGCAGGTGCAAATGTTAAATTATGATATTCTGTTTTAATATTTTCAATTAAAATAGGTCCTGCAGTAGACATTCCTCCACCTAGAACGATATATTTCGGATTACTTGTAACACTAATAATACTACATAAATATCCAATATAGTTTGCAACCTTTTCAGTAATGAAAATACAGAATTGGTCACCAGCTTTTGCCGCATCAAAAACAGCTTTTGCTGTAACCTTATTTTCTTTAATCAATTCTAATATAGAAGATCTAAACGTCAACTTCGGATAGTAGAAGTTAACTAAGTTAACAACGCCTGTCGCTGAAGCAACTGTTTCAATACATCCAGAACGACCACAATTACATTTAAATCGTTGATCGAAGTCTGCTCTAAAATGACCTATTTCTGCGCCAGAGCCATTATGACCATGTACGATTTCACCATTTGAAATAATTCCTCCACCTAGACCTGTACCAAGTGTGATGGCAACAACATCATCGGCACCTTCACCAGCACCTTTGTGTTTCTCCCCTAAAGCAGCTATGTTAGCATCATTATCTACATACACTGGACAATCAACGAATTGTTCAAAAATCTCACGTACATTAACTTTTTCTGGCCAATATAAGTTTACTGCTCCATTTACTGTACCTTTTTCAAAGTCAACAGGACCTGGTACACCAATACCTACGCCAAGTACATTTGAAAAATTATAATTATTTTCATTTACTTTTTCAACAAACGAATCATAAATTCCTTTCAAAAGTGTATATCCTGTACTATCAGATGTATCAGTGTGAATAGACCATTTATGTAATTGTTCTAATTCAGGTGTGAAAATACCTAATTTACAAGTCGTCCCGCCTACATCAGCTGCTAAAATAATTTTTGTCATTTCTGTTCATTCCTTCTCTGATTAATTATCAACGTACATTTCAAATATTCTTCCTTAGATAACAGTTCATATTGATACAATGATGAAATCTCCTGTTGAATCATTTCGTACATATCTTCTGGATTTTTAAAATATATTAGAAATCCGTAACTTTTCAATAACTGTTGTACATCATAAAAGTTATTTATTTTTCGACTCATTTGATTTAGTCAACTCTTTTTCTAAGTTAATATAATCTGTATTTTTAGGGTCAGCATTTAATGCTTTACGCACATATTTTAATGCTTTTTCATCATCATTTAATGAACGATTTGCTATCGCTAACTCAAAATTTAATAAACCTGATTTAGGAAACATTCTAAGTCCTCGCTCCCATTCTGTCATACCTTCAGACTTAGAATTGATAGTAGCCATAATCATACCACTTAAATAATATGTTTGATCATCGGCATAATTTTTATTTATTGTCTGCTTCACAATATTTTGAGCATTATCATAATTACCACTAGTCATATCATCTTTGATCAATTTATTATAAATATTATCTTCTTTAATTGTAAAAATTCTAATTTGAAGTGCAATAAATATAACAAGCATACCAATTAGTAAAATCCAAAAAATATTACGATTCACTTTATAGTAATAGCCAATTAAAGTTATTAATAAACCACCAATGAATCCTCCAATATGCGCCACAATATTTATATTTGACATAAACAGAGAAACACCAACTAATATCACTAATGCAATTAATAACTGTCCTAACATTTTTTTGTTAAATGTTTTTGAAACATACATCATCGCAAAAATTGATCCAATCAGACCAAATATAGCACCACTAGCCCCAACTGAAATTGTAGTCGTATTAAATGATAGTGATACAAAGTTTCCAAACAACCCTGCAATAAAGTATACAGTTAACATCCGCCATGAACCAATAATTGCTTCGACTATTTTACCAAAAATAAATAATGAAAGCATATTCATAAGTATATGTTCAAAACTAAAATGTAAAAACATCGATGTAACAATTCGATACCATTCACCATGTACGACATTAAAATGCACTAACCCGCCAACATCTAATAATTTTACATCCGAAAAATTATTTAAATATAAAATCATACATAACCATATTAAGACATTTACAAATATTATTGTGTATGTTGCCGGTGAAAATTTCTGCATATATTTATCTAAAAAGTTATCGGTTAATACTTTGCGTTTATAGAACATATATGTCTTTTTATCATTATCTTCTGAAATAAGTCTAGCCAAAAATATATTCGGCATTTGCTTTATCAAATCTTTTGTGTGTCTTATAACATTGAATTTAATTCTAATTGGCGAAACTTCATTTAATTGTTCTTCTGAAAATTCCGATTCTGTAAAATAATAAAATTCAAAACTTTGTGGTTCGAAAGAAATAAAATTTGCTATTTCATCTTTGTGTTCAAGCACTTTCGCTTTGTCAAAACGTATTTCTTGGGTAGACTTGATATGTTGTTTAAAAATGACTACTTGTTTTTTTCTTTTATGGGCTAACCAAATTTCTTGGTCATCTTTTTCCCTACTGACAATATCAAAATTCAAGTACCTAATCCAATAATATATTGTTTTCCAAAATTGTTTGTCTATGTTCATTTAGTCCTCCACTATGCTGATTGATATATAATCAATTTATCGACTGGTTGATCGAATGATTCCGGTTCAAATGATGTTATTTGAAAATCGTATAATAAGCTTATTGTCTTTGTCTGATAATTAGCTAAAAACCTGTCGTAATAGCCACCACCATACCCAATTCTATATCCATCGTCTTGAAATCCAACACCAGGAACAACAATTAAATCTAGGTTATTCGTTGTTTCACCTTTTGAAGTTGGATAGTAAATCCCCTTATTATCGACATCAATATCTTTGAGATTAAATATTTCTTTAAAAGTCATTTGATGATTTAAATAATCCATTTTCGGTACAAAAATACGTTTATGATCCATTAAGGCTTGTTCAATAATAGAAAAAGTATCTACTTCATGATTAAAAGAAAGAACTAGCGCAATTGCGTTTGCTTCTTTGTATTCTTCAGTTGCAAAAAATTGATTTCTTAACCATGTGTCTGCTTTTCGCTTTTCAGCTTTATTAAAATTCTTCATTTTATGTAAAATGTATTTTCTAATCTCATTTTTAGTCACATTATCACCCACTTTATTCAATTCTATTATATCGTTAATAACAATACATGTCATTATGTTGTCATGATGAATTATGCGACAATTCTAAAATTTATTATTTCAATTGAAAATCTTTTATCATTTCATACGTGTGCATAATTAAAAAGGTGAAACCTCTTATTTTGAGATTTCACCTTTTTTATTGTTAATTTAAATTTAATTTTAATGATTATTTTGTTTCACGGTGTAAAGTTTGTTTGTTTTCACGTGAACAGAATTTCTTCATTTCAACACGTTCTGGATTATTTCTTTTGTTCTTAGTTGTAATGTAGTTTCTGTCACCACATTCCGTACAAGCTAAAGTTACGTTTACGCGCATGGTTATTCCTCCTTATCATTTCTAAATACGACTTTATTATTATACCAACATCTATAATATTTGCAAAGTTAAAATTTTACAACCATGCGCTACACAATCGTCAGGTTAAATTTTATTTGTCTTTGTCTTTATTTTTATCATCTTTACCTAACTGCTTAAAGTAGTAATTAATTACATCTCTACCTAAGTCTCCACCTGTTAACCATGGTGGTGGTACAGGCTGATTTGTATATACAATTGAAAACGCTAATTTTGGATCATCAATTGGCGCGTATCCTATATAAGTAGAGTTAACTCTTGGCTCTCCGTTTTGGAACACTTCAGCGGTACCCGTTTTACCAGCAGTAGGTACTACTGTATCTTTAAAACTAACATATCCAGTACCATCTTTATCATTAAATGCCATTTTGAATCCTTCTTGAATTTGTTTGATTTCTTTTTCAGTATTATTAACCTTGTTCAAGACAGTGCCATTAATTTTCTTCTTGAGTGGACCAACCTCATCTTTATTAGTTGATTCATGAATCGTTAATCCAATGTGTGGCTGTATTCTATAACCATCATTCGCTATAGTTGAAACATATTGTGATAATTGTAATGGTGTATAGGTATCATATTGACCAATTGATAAATCTAGATAATTACCTGGATTATTTGTTAATGGTTCGATTTGACCTCTTGTTTCATTTGGTAAATCTATCCCTGTTTTCACACCTAAGCCTACTTGATTTAATCCTCTTCTTAGCTTTTGGGCAGGTGAACTTATGTCTGAAGGTAAAGCCATACCAGAATAATAAGGGTCTCCCGCTAATTTTAATGCTGTTTTAAACATATATACGTTTGATGAATGCATCAAAGCTTGCTTATCATTAATAGATACATGCCCGTTTTTATTGAAGTATGATCGTTTTGTCAAACCACCTTGGAAATGTAATGGTTCATCGACCATTGTTTCTCCAACTTTGATAGCTTTATTCTGATAACCGGCTAATAATGTTCCACCTTTTACAGAAGATCCAACCGCAAATTGAGAAGTAAACGTACCAATGTCATAATCAGTCATTTTACCACTCTTATTAATCTGCTTTCCGGCAAGCGCAAGAATGTCTCCATTTTTAGGATTTTGTACAACCATCATAGCATTATCCATATCTTTTGCACCTTGGCTGCGAAGCTTCTTAATTTGTTTATCTAATAATGCTTCTACTTCTTTTTGAAGATCTATATCGATCGTTAATTTCAAATCTTGACCGCGAGCGCCAGGATTTAACACTTCTGAAGATGTAACTTTACCAGATTTGTCCGTTGTGTATTTCATTTCTTTCTTCTTACCACGCAATACATCTTCATATTGATATTCTAGGTAAGATTTTCCAACACGATCATTGCGTGAATATCCTTTGGATAAGTAATGTTCTGTCAATTCTTTTGGAATACCTTCAGCAGGTGTCGATACATCTCCGAATATACCTCTTAAAGTATCGCCATATGGATATTTTCTATCCCAATCCATAGACGTGTTAACACCTGGTAATTTGGAAAGTTGCTGAGAAACTGCTGCATACTCTTTTTCACTGACATCTTCATTTTTTATCATTTGTGGATCTAAAACTGTTCCTGCATTCATCTCTCGAAAAATAGCTAAAACTTGTAAATCTTTAGAAGACAATTCATCTAATTGTGATTTTCCGATTTTCGATAACAGTTGTTTATCATATTGATCTTGTTTAATACTTCCATCTGCTAACATAGCTTGTTCTTTTGTCATCATTGCTTGTGCTTTTTTAGGATGCAACTGAATCCAGAAATCTTTCTTATCACGTTCTGTGATCTTCTTAGTATCCATCTTGATTAGCTTTGATAACTTTTCAGCCGTATCCAACATTTCCGATTGTGTTGTTTTTCGACCCCTAGTATATGTAATAGCCATTTTAGAAGCATTATCAACTAAAACTTTCCCATTTCTGTCTAAAATACGACCTCTTGGCACAGACTCATTCACTGTAATGTTTTCATCATTTTTTATAATTTGTTTATAATGTGAGCCTTGTGCGATTTGTAAATAACCTAAACGTAGTACTAGTACTGCAAAAATAAATACAATCACACCAAATATAAAGTTAATTCTCTTGTTAATTGTATTTTGAACGATTTCATCATTTGATTTTTCTTTTAGTCTTTTTAACAAAACTACCTACCTCTATTCAAAGTCTTTCACTTTAAATCATATATGAATTTAGAAATTATTTCTATCTTTTTGACAAAAAAATAACGGTCTCATTTAAGAGACCGAACAAGTAATCATACTTTATTTTGTTGCATTATATAATTCGTCAACTTTTTCCCAGTTAACTACATTCCAAAATGCGCCAATGTAGTCAGGGCGTTTGTTTTGATATTTTAGGTAATAAGCGTGTTCCCATACGTCTAAACCTAAAATAGGTGTTTTACCCTCAGTTAATGGATTATCTTGGTTTGGTGTAGTCACAATTTCTAACTGGCCATTGTTTACGACTAACCAAGCCCAACCTGAACCAAAGCGTGCAGCTGCTTTGTCAGCAAATTCTTTTTTAATTTCTTCTAAAGAACCCCATTGTTCTTTAATTTTTTCTACTACAGTACCTTTTTCTTCTGAGTTTGGTGAAAGTAACTCCCAGAATAATGAATGGTTTAAATGTCCACCGCCATTATTACGTACAGCAGTTTGGATGTTAGCTGGTACACTGTCTAAATTAGCAACAATTTCTTCAATAGATTTAGATTCTAAATCTGTACCTTCTACTGCAGCATTTAATTTCGTAACATAAGTGTTATGATGTCTGTCATGGTGAATTTCCATAGTTTCTTTGTCAAAATGTGGTTCTAATGCATCAAATGCGTATGGTAATTTTGGTAATTCAAAAGCCATAAATAATCATCCTCCTAAAATGTCTGTAAGTAAATAATAACAAGCAGTGACTGGTTCAACAAAGAATTTGCTTAAATTCTACTACTTATTATTTTCTCTACTCATTTAATATAACTCAAATCAAAAATAATTAAACATTTTGTATATAAAAAGTTAACAGATTTGCCATAAAATCATACGAACGGAGTATGAAATGAACCTTTATCTTCTATAATTTAAAAAATGAGATTTATGCATACATCTGACCAAATGTGCATAAATCTCATTTCTTTATATTAATCTTGGCAAGACTCACATACACCATAAACTTCAAGTTTGTGTTTGTGAATATTAACACCAGGTAGTGATAATTTTATCTGATCTATTGGACAATAATCTATTACCTTTGTATCTCCACACTTTTCACAGATAAAATGATGATGATGATGGTTTGTACAAGCGATTCTAAACTTCATTTCACCATCAAGTTCTGTATTTTCAATAATCCCTAAATCTTTAAATAAGTGCAGGTTTCTATATATTGTGTCGAATGAAATTCCAGGATAATTTTCATCCATAACTTGTTGTATATACTTTGCGTTTATATACTTATCTTCTTCGACAAAAATATCTAACATATCTTTACGTTTATCTGTATATTTTAAACCGTTCTCTTTTAAAATTTTAATAGCATCATTTGTATTCATTGATATTAGCTCCCTTTTTAAACTTCATTCGCATTTTCTGATAAGCCATTGTAATCATAAGTAAAATAACAAGTAGAACTACAATTACACCACCCGGAGAAATGTCCATATAGAAAGCTAGGACTAAGCCTAATATTACTGATAATTCACCTAAAAATACACTTAGTAATATCAATTGCTTAAAACTTTTTGTTATTCGCATACTTATTGCAATTGGTAACGTGATTAACGCACTTACTAACAGTATCCCTACAACACGCATTGAGGCAGAAATAACCATCGCTACAATAACAATAAATAAAAATTGAATCCATTTAGGAATGCCAATGACTTTACTATATTCCTCATCAAATGACAATATAAATAATTCTTTATAAAACAATGTAATAAACAGAACAACTATGATGGCAATGACAATAATCGTTGTTAAATCACTTATATTCACTGCGCTTATTGAGCCAAATAGCAATCCAACAATTTCTTGATTGAACCCATCAGCTAATGAAATGAAGATTGCACTCAAGGCGATACCAGCACTCATTATAATTGGAATAGCAATTTCTTGGTAAGCAGTGTATGACGTTCTTAATTTTTCAATTAGAAGCGCACCTACTATTGCGAATAAGATTCCAAACCACATTGGATTAATAAATACTAGTGTTGGCATAATAGTAAGTAAAAACATACCGAAGGATATACCACCTAAAGTTACATGACTTAGAGCATCAGCTATAAGTGATAGTCGTCTAACAACGATAAAAGCACCGATTAGAGGCGCAATAAAACCTATCAAGATACCACTAATTAAAGAGTACCTCATAAAATCAAAATTCAATAATGCATCTATCAATTGTGACACGCCTTTCCATTTTAAATAAACTCAAATCTTTATTAATTACAACATTCTCGATTATGCTGATGATCGACAAAACGTACAGGATGTCCATAAATTTTTGAAATTTCAACTTCATCAAGTGATTTAAACTCATCAGTTGTACCATGGAAATGCAAATGCTTATTTAAACATGCTACTTCAGTAGCAGTATCTGCTACAACACCGATATCATGAGTAACTAAGATAATGGTGATACCTTCTTGTTTTAATTGATCTAAAGTATTATAAAATTCACTTACATGTTTTGCATCAATACCATTCGTTGGTTCATCAAGTACTAATACTGCAGGTTCTGAAATCAATGCTCGAGCAATCATTACACGTTGTTGTTGACCACCTGATAATTCTGCTATATTTTTATGAATTAAATCACTTATATTCAGTCTTTCTAGTACTTTAATCACTTTTTCATTATCTTTGCTATTAAATGTTTGGAAAAGACGTTTTGTCTTTGTTAATCCGCTTAAAACAACTTCTTTAACACTTGCTGGGAAACCTGAATTAAAGGCATTTGCTTTTTGTGATACATAGCTTAATTTAATTGATGTTTTCTTATTTTTAAAATCAATACCTTCAACAAAAATCTCACCACTTTGTAAAGGTAATAACCCTAGAATCAACTTCAATAATGTTGATTTACCAGCACCATTTGGTCCAACAATTGCTAAAAATTCACCTTTATTTATTTTAATGTTTATATTTTCTAACACTTTTTTATGATCATAGTAGTAATTGACATTTTTCAATTCAAAGACTGGTGTCATCGTATTCTCACCTCGCATTCAACTATACAACTCCTAGTAACATATGTAAACAGTAATGTTTACGACTCAAAATTAGACAAAATAAAGAGATATGCCCCCTTCAAGTTTTATTTATCGCATTTCTTGAAGAGAGCATTATCATTTTATTGTTGCATAACCTTATTTTTTAATTCTGGGTCAAATTGCTGTTGTTTTAACATTTCAATTTCAAGTTTATATGGCGGTTTTTTATTTTTCTTATCTTCACCAACATAAGGTGTTTCTAAGATTTTCGGAATATCTTTAAAACTATCATGATGCACAATGTAATTTAATGCATCAAAACCAATGTAACCGAAGCCAATATTTTCATGTCGGTCTTTTTGAGCGCCACGGTCATTTTTAGAATCATTGACATGAACAACTTTGATTCTGTCGACTCCAATAATTTTATCAAATTCATTTAATACGCCATCAAAGTCCTCTTTCACATTATATCCAGCATCATGCGTATGACATGTATCAAAACATACTGATAAACGTTCGTTATTATGAACTCCATCAATAATACGTGCTAACTCTTCAAACGAGCGACCAATCTCTGTACCTTTACCTGCCATCGTTTCAAGCGCAATACGTACATTATTGTCATTCGTTAAAACTTCATTTAATCCTTCAATAATCTTATTAATTCCGGCATCAACACCAGCTCCAACATGCGCACCTGGATGTAATACAATATCTTTAGCGCCTATAGCTTGCGTTCTTTCAATTTCTTGTTGCAAGAAATCTACACCAAGATTAAACGTTTCTGGTTTGGTTGTATTTGCAATATTAATGATGTATGGTGCATGAACAACAATATTAGATAAGCCATATTTTTCCATCACTTCATGACCTTTAGTTATATTTAAATCTTCAATACTTTTACGGCGCGTGTTTTGAGGTGCACCAGTATAAATCATAAATGTTGTTTCACCATATTCATACGCTTCTATAGCAGAACCTTCTAACATCTTTTTACCACTCATTGAAACATGTGATCCTAATAACATAAAACACACCTAACCTTTTTTGTTTTGCTTACGTTTTTGTCTATTTTGCTGCTTACTAAATTGTTTACGCTCTTGACGTTTCATTTTTTCAACTTCTTGTTTAAATTTCTTCTTATAACCTGGTTTAACTTTGTTTTTAATTTTACTTCGAACTTTGTTCTTCACTTGATTAGTTAAATGGTCATCTTTGCGCATTCTTGCTTGACGCTGATTGTGCGCTTTAACTTCTTTTAACTCACCATCTTTAATATCAACAGTATTGAATACAAAACCGCGATCTTCTATTAATGAAATATTGTGTTCTTCATCAGGACTATAAAGCGTAATTGCTACACCTTTATAATTCCCACGACCAGTTCGTCCAACTCTATGCGTAAAGAAGTCAATATCATTTGGCACATCAAAATTGATGACATGACTAACACCTTCAATATCAATACCACGAGATGCTAAATCGCTGGCAATAACGTATTGGAATTCTAAATTACGTATACGTTTCATTTGTTGTTTACGTTCACGTGGCGTTAAACCACCATGAATCATACCAACTTTAATACCAGCTTCATTTAGTGAACGTGCTAAATCATTTGCATTATCTCTACTATTACAGAAAATAATACATAAGTATGGATTTAGTATATCAATTAAATTTAAAGTTTTTTCAACTTTAGCTGCACCTTTAGTAGGTATTAAAAAGAATTCGATGTTCTTTTTATTTTGTTTTTTACTGTCGACAGCTACATATTCTGGATGACTTAAATATTTATTTAAAAATGGTTGTAACTGTTGTGGAATTGTAGCACTAAACACCGCAATATTTGCATTATCTTCCAATCTTGCAGCAATGTAATCTACATCTTCAATTAATCCTAAGTCAATCATAAGATCCGCTTCATCAATAACTAAATATGATGCTAAGTGCACATGTAAATGTCCCGTTTTAGCTAAGTCATTAATTCTAGTAGGGGTGCCTATAATCAATTGTGGTTGTGCATTACAACGTTGTCTATCTTTCTCTATATCTGTACCACCAATAAAAACTTTAACTGAAACACCAGCTTTAAATTGGCTTAAATGGTTCGCTGCATCGTATAGTTGTTGTGCAAGTTCTCTTGTTGGTGCAACTACGATTGCTTGTGGTTCTTTTATTTCACTATCAATTAACTGCATTAATGGTAATAAAAATGCATGAGATTTCCCTGTACCCGTTTGAGATTGACCAATTAAATTTGTTCTCTTTAGTATTCTTGGAATAATTCGATTCTGAATTTCAGTTGGTTTTTCAAAATTAAGGTCTTTCACAGCATCAATTAAACTAGATTCTAGATTAAATTGTTCGAATGGATGTTTTGCCATGATTTGGCCTCCTTATATGTTCATCTTTACTATTATAAAGTATAAATGTGCTATTTTAAATAAAAATATTAAAACCTCAAAATTTCAAAATTTAGAAATCCCGAGATTTTAGTTTAAATATATTGAAATGGATCTGTATTAATTGTAGATGCTTCAACATCTATATTTATTTTTTCTGTATTGAACCAATTCATTAGTAACGTTTTTAAACCTTCTTTCATCACATATTCGCTGTAATGATTAATATCAATTAAATTCACACCATGAATTTTAGCATCTAAGGCATCATGATGTTTAATATCACCTGTAACAAAGACATCTGCGCCTTGTTGGACAGCTTGATATTCATATCCAATACCTGAACCACCAATAATTGCAATACGTTTAATTTTCTGATTAGACTCACCAACAAAACGGACACTTGGGATATTTAATTTAGATTTAATATCAGCTGCGAAATCTTCCAATGTCATTTGATTATCCACTTCTGCCATAACGCCAAGTCCATAAAGGGATGTTTGTTTTATCTCAATAAAATCAAATACCGGTGTTTCATATGGATGGTATTGTTTAATTAATTGCTCAGCCCTTGACTTTTGATATGCATCTATCATAAATTCAATTTTAACTTCATCTACATATTCAATTTTATCAATTTGTCCTATTGTTGGATTAGCTTCACCAACTGGTTTGAATTGCCCTCTTCCTTCACTTTCAAAGAAACAATATTCATAATTACCTTCTTGCGCTAATCCATTTTCACTAAGCTTATCTTTAAATGGTCCAACATTATCCTTAGGTATATATGTTTGAACTTTATAGTATACATCTTGTTGATTATTTATTATTGAAATGTTCTTCAAACCCATCGCCTTCGCCAACATCATATTGACACCATACGGATTTACATCTAAATTTGTATGCATCGCTATTAAATTAATGTCATGTTGAATTAGTTTTCTAATGATCAAACCATAACCATTAGCTTTTAATGATGTTACGCCTTTAAAGATTAGAGGATGATGACTAATAATAGTATTATAACCTTTTTCGATTGCTTCATTTACTACTTCCAACGTACAGTCTAATGCTGTTAAAACACCAGTAACTTCAACATCTTCATCACCTATTAACAATCCTACATTATCCCAAGATTCAGCAGTACTAAATGGCACATGATGATCTAACAATGTCATTAAATCAGCTATTTTCATTACTATAACACCCTTTCAATTACAGCAATTTCGTCATTAATTTGAGCTAAACGTTGATGATGTTGTTCAGTATTGAGTTTCGATTTAATATGATAAAGTGCTTCTAACTCTCTTTGCCATTTTTTTATAAAATATTCATTTTTGTTGTTCAGCAATTTTGGTCCGAATTTCAATCCATCAGATGATAGCTCTATTAATTGTGTAGAATATTCTGCTACAACAATTTCATAAATATGGCCTTTTTCTTCCATTATTATTTCATCAATTATTTCATAATTCAATTGTTGTAATGTTTGTCTTAAATTTTCAGTTTGGATATTACTTTGTAAAATCAACCTTGGATGTTGACTTAACTTATCTTGCCCATCTTTTAAAATTTTAGCAATAAGTGGTCCGCCCATACCACATATTGTGATATTATCGATTACGTCCTCAGGATGAATAACACTTAAGCCATCCCCTAAACGTACATCAATTCTATCTACTAATTGGTTTGCAGCTACATTTTTCACAGCAGCTTGAAAAGGGCCTTGAATAACTTCTCCTGCAATACCGTAATCGCATAAATGGTTTTGAATTGCATAGATTGGCAAATAAGCATGATCTGAGCCAATATCCGCGATTGTACCTTGTTTTAAAAATCGACTTACCGTCGTTAATCGGTTATTTAACGAAATCATTTTATTCTCCTTTATGAAAAAAGAGGTTGAACATTATTCAATGTACCAACCTCACTCAAGTTAAATCTTAATCTAAAAATAAATAAGCGCTTATTCATGTCTTGGTATCAATCATTAAAATTGATATAAATTAATCCATAAAGTCTTTCAAACGTTTACTACGACTTGGATGTCTTAATTTTCTAAGTGCTTTTGCTTCGATTTGTCGAATACGTTCACGTGTAACACCGAAAACTTTACCAACTTCTTCAAGTGTTCTTGTTCTGCCGTCATCAAGACCAAATCTTAATCGTAATACATTTTCTTCTCTATCAGTTAATGTATCAAGCACATCTTCTAATTGCTCTTTTAATAATTCATAAGCAGCATGATCTGAAGGACTTTGTGCTTCCTGATCCTCAATAAAGTCTCCTAAATGACTATCATCTTCTTCACCAATTGGTGTTTCTAATGAAACAGGTTCTTGCGCAATTTTTAAAATTTCACGAACTTTTTCTGCTGGTAAATCCATTTCTTCACCAATTTCTTCTGGTGCTGGATCTCGACCTAAGTCCTGTAATAATTGACGTTGAACACGAATTAATTTATTAATTGTTTCTACCATATGCACAGGGATACGAATCGTACGTGCTTGGTCAGCAATTGCACGAGTGATTGCTTGTCTAATCCACCATGTTGCATATGTTGAAAACTTAAATCCTTTGTTAAAGTCAAATTTTTCAACAGCTTTAATAAGACCCATATTACCTTCTTGGATTAAATCAAGGAATAACATACCACGACCTACGTATCTTTTAGCAATACTTACAACTAAACGTAAGTTCGCTTCTGCAAGTCTTGATTTTGCTACTTCATCACCTTGTTCAATACGTTTGGCTAATTCGATTTCTTCTTGTGCACTTAATAAGTTAACACGCCCAATTTCTTTAAGGTACATACGAACTGGGTCATTTATTTTAACACCTGGAGGGGCACTAAGATCACTTGGATTCAGTTTCTCGTCAGTATCTGAACTATCTTTTTCATTAACTAGTGAAATATCATTATCATTTAATTGATCAAAGAAATCATCCATTTGATCAGAGTCGATATCAAAATTCTGAAGTTTTTCAGCAATTTCTTCATGACTTAAATGACCCTCTTTTTTACCTTTTTCAATTAATTGCTTCTTAACATCTTCTAATGTTAATGTCGGATCAATTGTTTGTTTTTTAATTTTAACTGTGTTATCAGACATGAAACGGCCTCCCGATTTTAAATATGAACATTCGAAATTTATTCAATATTGCTATTTTAAACTAAATTCTTAATTAATTCATCCATATTTTTAATTTTATTTTACAAATTGGAACTAATCCCAATATTTATTTTTCAATATTGTTGTTTAAATGCGGTAACTATCATTTACCCTTATACATTTTGACATAATCATTATTCGTATTATTCTTTAAAACCACATGCTACATGCGTTCTTTATTCTTAGCAACAATTTGCTGTAAATAGTATTTTTGTAATTCTACATCGCCAATCCTTGTAGCTTCCCTTAATTTATGATTCAATGACTCAATTGTTTCTTGTCCTTTTTCATTAATAACATTGACATAATCATCAATTTCATTTTCATATGGTTCGTCATTCAAATTATATTGTTCTAAGCTAATTAGTGTTTCTCTCAACTCATTTGAATTAACATACTGCACAGCATCACTGATATTATATTGATCATTTTCCGCATAAAAATCATGTAAGACTTCGAATACATATTTAAAATGCTGATTTGTGAAGTTATCCTTATCAACACTTTCATAATAATTTAAAAATGTATCTTTATCTCTCATTAAATGTTTTAAAAATGCTCGCTCCGCTTTTTCTTGACGGCTCAAATTGTCAAATTGTGCCATACCAATTGGCTCAGGTTCAATATAACCGCCATACTCATCATAACCGCCATACTCATCTTCTGGATAATAATTGGCTGGTGCTTGATTGAATTGTATTTCGTTAGCTAACTGCTCAGGACTAACATTGAAAAATGGCGCAACATCATTTATAGCCTTTTGTTGCAGAATTGATGACTTCATAAGTGAAATGTCATGACTCAGTTCTTTCAAATAACGTTCATATGAAAGGTCATTATGTGCAATTTCATCTTTTAATATACTCACTTTATAATGTGCAAATGACTTTTTGTCATTTTTTACAAAAGCAGTAAATGCATCGTTGCCATACTTACCAATGTATTCATCCGGATCCATGCCTGATGGCAATTGTATAACAAATACATTTAGCCCTTGCTGTAACAAATGTTGACCTGTTTTAAGTGTTGCTTCACTACCCGCAAAATCCCCATCAAACATTAATGTTATATTTGATGTTAACTTTCGTATAAAAGTAATATGTTCATCTGACAACTGTGTCCCCATTGTTGCAACAACGTTTTTCAAGCCAGCAGTATCAGATTTTATAACATCCATAAAACCTTCTAGTAATACGATTTCATCTAATTTTCTAATTGATTTACGCGCTTTATCTAAGTTGTATAACAACTTTCTTTTTTGAAAGATAGGTGTTTCAGGGCTATTTAGGTATTTTGGTTCTTGACCGGTATATGTTCGACCTGAATATCCAACAATTCTTCCTTGCGCATTTTTCAAAGGAAACATAATACGATTTCGAAATCTATCGTAATAACTGAAATTTTCTTCGTTACGTGATAATAATCCGGCTTCATATGCTAATTCAATATCGTAACCCTTTTTTTGAAGAAAATCATGACAAAAATGTGAGCTATCGGGTGCAAAGCCAATGCCTCGCTCTTTAATAAGCGCATCTGTAAAACCACGTTCTTGTAAGTATGTTAATGCTTGTTCGCCTTCGACTGTCTTTGTTAAAGCGTAATAATAAAATTCTTGTATTAACTCATGCATTTCAATCATTTGTAAATCATCAGAAGCAATTTGAACATTTGAGTTAGATTGTGTTGCCTCAATATCTACAGCAACATTAACTCTATCACCTAATTCTTTAACCGCTTCAACAAATGATATGTCTTTAATTTCTTGAGTAAATTGAAAAACATTGCCACCTTTTTTACAACCAAAACAATGACAGATTTGTTTATCTTCAGAAACTGTAAATGAAGGTGTCTTTTCATCATGAAAAGGACACAAACCTATATAATTGCGTCCTCTCTTTTCTAGTTTTACATATTCACTTACCAAGTCTAAAATGTCGGTTTTATCTTTTATTTCATTAATGATCGATTGATCTATTCGCAAATTAAATCACCTATTAAGCATTAGTTATACTATTATACCTAATTTTTGACAAAAATGAAATCATTTCGATTTATTTTGTTCAATATAATGGATTATATCGTTTGCTGTTTCTTCGATTGCTTTTTGAGAAACATCAATGACAGGACATCCAATTTCACTTACGATTTCTTCAAAGTAATTCAATTCTTCTTGGATTCGAGCTTCTGTTGCATAACGAGCTGTGTCACCTAGTCCCAATTGTTTTAATCGCTCTTTTCTAATGCGATTTAATTTTTCTTCACTTATTTTAAGTGCGATACATTTCTTAGGATCAATATCATATAAGCCATCTGGCGGTGTCACTTCTGGTACAATCGGTACATTCATAACTTTGTAACTCTTATGCGCTAAATACTGAGATAATGGTGTCTTTGAAGTTCTCGAAATACCAAGTAAAACAATATCAGCTTTAGGTAATCCTTTAGGATCTTTACCATCATCATATTTAACCGCAAACTCTATCGCATCAATTTTCTTGAAATATGCATCATCTAATCTATGAACGATACCTGGCTCATTATAAGGTTTTTCTTCAACCGATGCTGATAATAAATCCATTAATGGCCCCATGATATCAACGGAATTCAATTGGAATTCTGCTACTTTCTCACTCATATATTGCTTCATTTCAGGTTTAATAAGTGTATAAACAATGATAGCATTTGTATCTTTTGCAACTTGAATCACTTCATCAACATCTTCAAAAGATTCAATATATGGATATCTTAATAATTCATTTTTACATTGCTTAGGATTAAATTGTGAAATACCTGCCCTAGCAACTAACTCTGCCGTTTCACCTATAGAATCTGAGGCTACGATAATTTTAATTTTTTCCATTACTTCTCACCTATTCTTTATATAATGCTACTAATAACTTAGCTATTGTTGTTTTGGAAATTCTTCCAATTACTTCATACTTTTGATTATCTTTTTTTCTTACAATTGGAATCGAATCAATTTCTTTTTCAATCATTCTATCTGCTGCGTAAATGACTAATTCGCTTTCCTCTAAATAAGTGACATTAGGCATGCGTGTCATATTTACACTGATAGGTACTGTATGAATATCTGCTCCAATCATTGAAGCTCTTAATAAATCTTTTCTTGAACACACACCAACAAAATCGTTATCTTCATTAATAATAAATAATGTACTTACATCTTCTAAAAAAATTGTACAAATAGCGTCATAAACTGTTGTATTCTCTCTTAGCACAACAGGTTGAGACATATAGTCCTTAACCTCAAATTGTCGAAGTTTTTCATTAAAAAATTTACCTTTTGATTTACCTGAATAATAATATCCAACTCGGGGACGCGCTTCTAAAAAACCTGACATTGTTAATATCGCTAAATCTGGTCTAAGCGTTGCTCTTGTTAAATTCAACTTATCTGCTATTTGTTCACCAGTAATGGGTCCTTGAGTTTTAACAATTTCGATGATTCGTTCTTGTCTTTGACTGAGTTCTATAGGTCTTCACCCCTTTTTTATTCACTTATTATTATACCGATATTTCTTTCATGTCACAAACACATTAATTTTACTTGCCTTTAAATAATCTATCAATTAGAATAAACGTACAGCGAGTTAAGGATAGTGTAAGCTTAACAATAAGATTGGCGCAACGAATCATTTTAAAATAAAAGCGAGTGACTACACTAATTTGGGTGGAACCGCGGGTTAAATACGTAACTTATTTTGTATTATATACAATTTAAAATATTAACTCGTCCCATGGAAGTAAAGCATATTTACTATGCTGTTATTTTCCATGGGGCGTTTTCATGTATGAGGAGAGGTAATTATGGCAAAAGATATGGATACAATTGTTTCATTAGCAAAACACAGAGGTTTTGTGTTCCCTGGTAGTGATATTTACGGTGGTTTATCAAACACATGGGATTATGGTCCTTTAGGTGTTGAATTAAAGAATAATGTTAAAAAAGCTTGGTGGCAAAAATTCATTACACAATCACCGTTTAACGTTGGTATCGACGCTGCAATCTTAATGAATCCAAAAGTATGGGAAGCTTCAGGACACTTAAACAACTTCAACGACCCAATGATTGATAATAAAGATAGTAAAATTCGATATCGCGCTGATAAATTAATTGAAGATTATATGCAAGATGTTAAAGGTGATGAAAACTTCATTGCCGATGGTTTAAGTTTTGAACAAATGAAAAAAATTATTGACGATGAAGGTATTGTTTGTCCTGTAAGTAAAACTGCTAACTGGACTGAAATTCGCCAATTCAATTTAATGTTTAAAACATTCCAAGGTGTAACTGAAGATTCTACAAATGAAATTTTCTTACGTCCTGAAACAGCACAAGGTATTTTTGTAAACTATAAAAACGTGCAACGTTCAATGCGTAAAAAATTACCATTTGGTATCGGTCAAATTGGTAAATCATTCCGTAATGAAATCACTCCAGGTAACTTCATTTTCAGAACAAGAGAATTTGAACAAATGGAACTTGAATTCTTCTGTAAACCTGGAGAAGAAATCGAATGGCAAAATTATTGGAAAACTTTTGCAAGTGACTGGTTAACAAGCTTAAATATGAGCAGTGAAAATATGCGTTTACGTGATCATGATGAAGATGAATTATCTCATTACTCAAATGCAACAACTGATATTGAATATAAATTCCCATTTGGTTGGGGTGAGTTATGGGGTATCGCAAGTCGTACAGACTTCGACTTACGTAAACATGCTGAACACTCTGGTGAAGATTTCAGATACCATGATCCAGAAACGAATGAAAAATATATTCCATATTGTATCGAGCCATCACTTGGTGCAGATCGTGTAACATTAGCTTTCTTATGTGATGCATATGATGAAGAAGGCGTTGAAGGTAGTAAAGATGCACGTACAGTTTTACACTTCCATCCTGCATTAGCACCATATAAAGCAGCGATTTTACCTTTAAGTAAGAAATTATCTGGCGAAGCGATTAAGATTTTTGAGCAATTAAGTTCTAAATTCTCAATCGATTTCGATGAATCACAATCTATCGGTAAAAGATACCGTCGTCAAGATGAAATCGGTACACCTTATTGTGTAACATTCGACTTTGATTCATTAGAAGATAATCAAGTTACAGTACGTGACAGAGATTCAATGGAACAAGTTCGTATGCCAATCTCAGAGTTAGAAGCTTTCTTAACTGAAAAAACAAAATTCTAATTAAAAAGACTTTCCACCATATGTGGTGGCTATATAATTTATAAAAAGAGATACTGGTTAGTAAAATTGCCAGTATCTCTTTTCTATTCAAAAAGGTATTCAAATAAACACATCTATGTGGCTACTTGAATACCTTTTATTATTTTATGTTATTGTTCCAATCTTTTTAATTGGTTGATTAGTTTCTGACTTTTAAAAAACATACCTGCATATTCACGATATAACATTAAAATGATATCTGACATTTCATCAATAATTTCTTGATGGATATTCAATGAATTCATTTTATCTATCGGTAATTTTTGTAATACATCTAATAAATATAGTGTTTTATTCGATAATATAACTGCATGTACATCTTTAGAAGCCTCTTGCCTTGAAATCGCACCGTCAAACTTAAAACTATAACCTATTAAATCTGCTTGTGTGTCATTACCACTCACAGCACAGCGATTAAATGATGCAGTAAAACCAAATCGTTTCATGCACTTTAACATAACTACGACTGACATTAACTGTGCAGATGTACCTGATTCTATTTTTTCAAGAACAAATTGTAATAATTGATAGTTATATGGTGCAATGTCACCTTCATCCATTGAACGCTCAATAGTTTCAGCTGCCAGGGACGCATAACTGCTTACGTAAAGGTCCATTTGTAATTTATAATGTTGACTAATAACATCTACAGAATTTAACGTTCCCATACCTCGCCACTGATTGTAAATAAACAAACCATAAACAAACAATTGCGTTTGCGCTTGTAAACCCGTCTTAACTTTTTTAGCACGCCTTGCCATAAGTGGTACTTTTGCACCGTGCTCATTTAAAATCGTGATAATTTTATCAGATTCACCATAATCAACTGCTTTGATGATAATCCCTTTTTGGCGCATTAACAATTATCTTCACCACTTTTAAGATTAATCTTGGTCTTCAACATAACCAATTTGGCGAATAAAGTTAACTTTGTTTCGCCAGTCTCTTTGAACTTTGACCCATAATTCTAAGTAAACTTTAGAGCCTAGAAGCATTTCTATATCACGTCTCGCACGTTTTCCTACTTCTTTTAACTTTTTACCGCCTTTTCCAATGACAATTCCTTTTTGCGAATCTCTTTCAACATATATAGTTGCTTCGATATGAACACGATCTTCGCTTTCTTTAACCATACGGTCCACATTAACACCAATCGCATGAGGGATTTCTTCACTTGTAAGATGAAGGATTTTTTCACGAATGATTTCACCCACTACAAATTGTTCAGGATGGTCTGAAATTTGATCATCTGGATAATATTTAGGTCCTTCGGGTAAATACGTCTTTAAAACATCAATAAAATGATCTACATTTAGCCCTTCTAATGCTGAAATAGGTACAATCTCTGTAAAGTCCATATAACTTTGATATTCTTCAATCTTTGGCATTAATTCATCTGGATGCACTAAATCTATTTTATTTAATACTAAAAATACTGGTGTCTTAACATTTTTCAACATTTCTATAATATATTCATCGCCTCGTCCAATTTCCTCATTGGCATTAACCATAAACATGATTGCATCTATCTCAGATAATGTATTTTTAGCGACTTTCATCATATAGTCACCTAATTTGTGTTTAGGTTTATGAATACCTGGCGTATCAATGAATATAATTTGCGCGTCATCTCTTGTCATAACACCTTGAATTTTATTTCTAGTTGTTTGAGCTTTATCGGACATGATTGCTATTTTATGGCCGATCACTCTATTAACAAATGTTGACTTCCCTACATTTGGTCTACCTATAATTGAAACAAATCCTGATTTATGTTCTGTCATTTATTCTAAATCCTTTCCTGAAAATCCAAATGGTAGTAACTCTGCGACTGTCATCATAACCATATCTCCTTTATGATTTGTCATATACACAGGCATATCATCATCACATAATTCCTTTAAAACTTGACGACATGCACCACAAGGTGATGACGGTTTATCTGCATCTACGGTTACAGTTATTGATTCAAAATCACCTGGTCTGTATCCTTGAGAAATTGCCGATACCAAACTAGCTCGTTCAGCACATATCGATAATGGATAAGAAGCATTTTCTACATTGGTACCATAAAAAGTTCTACCGTCTTTCGTTTTTAAATAAGCCCCTACTTTAAATTGACTGTATGGCGAATATGATTCTTGTTGTGCTTTTCTAACTTCTTGAAAATAATGAGGTTGATAACTCATATATGCCTCCCTAAAATAACGCTATAAAATGTGGTAAAAATACTATTAAACCTATAATAAATGCTAATATTGAAACTATAAGTACACTAAAAGCCGCTATATCTTTTGCGTATTTAGCTAAATCATGATATTCAACGGTCACTAAATCGACAACATATTCAATAGCAGTGTTTAAAGCTTCAACAGTGAGAACTAATGCAATAGCAATGAGTATAAATATCCACTCAATACGATTAATATTTAGTACGAGACCAAAGACAATAGCAACAATCATTGCAAACACATGTAAAAGAAATTTATAGTCTTTTTGAATTAAGATTTTCAGCCCATCAAGTGCATATTTAAACCTTTTCATAATTAGCCTCGTGTTAATCCATATGCGTTTAATATTGTATCTTGTCGACCAAACATTTCCTTTTCATCCGCTTCAGTCATATGATCATAACCTAATAGATGCAAAAATCCATGTAATGCTAAAAATCCTAATTCTCGTTCAAAAGAATGTCCGTAATTGTTTGCTTGTTCTTGCGCTACATCCGTACAGATAATTATATCCCCTAAAACACGTGGTATATCAAGACCACTAAAATCAATCTCTGGCTCATCTTCTTCTAAAGCAAATGAGATTACATCTGTAACTTTATCTTTATCTCTATATGTTCGATTAATTTCTTGTATTTCTTGTTTATCTACAAATGTAACAGAAAGCTCAGCATCGTCTTCTATATGCTCTTCTTTTTTAGCAAATTCTAATAAATCTTCAATTTGTTTATACCACGCATCTTTAACTAAGCCTGTGTGATCGCTAAAATCTATCGTAAACATTTAATTCTCTCCTTCATAATGTTCAATGATCTTACTTACCAATGGATGTCTTACTACATCGCTCTGATCTAATTTCAATATACTTATACCTTTAACGTTGTGTAACCTACTGACCGCTTCCTTAAGTCCACTTTTAACACCTTTAGGTAAATCGATTTGAGTTTGGTCACCAGTAACTACCATTTTTGAGCCAAAACCTAGTCTTGTTAAAAACATTTTCATTTGCGCATGTGTCGTATTCTGCGCCTCATCAAGAATTACAAATGCATCTTCTAATGTTCGTCCGCGCATATATGCAAGTGGCGCTATTTCGATAATGCCTCTTTCAATAAATCGCTCTGTTTGTTCACGCCCAAGAACAGTATATAGACCATCATATAAAGGTCTTAAATATGGATCTACCTTTTCTTTCAAATCTCCTGGTAAAAATCCAAGTGACTCTCCTGCTTCAACAGCAGGTCTTGTTAATACAATACGTTTAACAGCACCTTTACGGAGTTGCTTTGCTGCATAAACTACAGCTAAGAATGTCTTACCTGTACCAGCAGGACCTATACCAAATACTAAATCATTATTTTTCATGGCATTAACATATATACGTTGCCCCATCGTTTTCGCACGAATCGTCTTACCAAATGCATCTTTAGTTATCTCTTCATCATATAAATCTAACAGATGTTGAATTGTGTTATTATGCGCCATTTTAATAGCTGCTTCAACATCTTTAATTGTAATATTATTACCTAAATCAATAACCTTCAGCAAATTGATTAATACTGATTCCGCTTTTTCTACGTTTTCTATTTTTGTACCTTTAACGGCAACTTCTTGTCCTCTTGCATGGATGACAACATCGAAACTCTCTTCAATTGCTTTTAAATGTTCATCATTATTTCCAATTAAAGCTTGAGATTGGTTCATATCGTCTATTTGTATAATTCCAGGCATACACGCGCTCCTTTTCATATATCATTTATATTCATTCTATGATGCTTTAATATCTACTTAATTATATCATGCAATTGATTGATTTAAACATCTTTGCATTGACTTACTCATTTTTCTTTAATTTAAAATAATCATTTATACTTTTCACCTTGTCATAAAAGCAGATTCAATTTTAGACTAATCAATTTTTTGTTGTAATTTAAATAACTAATATTTCTCGAAAGATTCTCTTTGTTTTTCAATTTTTCTTAACGTAAAAAAACAAGCAACTACCATTACGATAGTGCTTGTTTTCAAAAAATTTTATAATTGTTTTGGTTTAGCTAAAATTTCTGACCATATCATACCATTGATTACTTCATCTTTATCAAATTGGAACGCTGATTTAGTCAAATCTTTTTCGACATTTTGAGAATTAAGCAACTGCTTTAATTTCAAACGTTTTGTACGTTCAGATAAGTATTTATCCTCAATAATATCTCTAGCACGTTTTTCCATTTTAGCAATTTGCTTTTCTTTTTCTCTATCAATGTCAGTACGAATCGTTTTAATATCATCTCTAAGTGATTTTTCTAATTGACGTCTAATTTCGTCAGAATTATCTTGTCTAGAAGGTCTATGTTTCTGCTCCACCGGTTCTGCTTTAGGCACTGTAATTGGTTTCTCTGTCATCGGTTTTGTTTCTGGTTGTTTTTTAGGTGCCATAGGTTCTACAACAGGTTTCGATTTAGGCTCTTCCTTTGGAAGTTCATCGAATAAAGGTGGTAACGTATCATCATATTTTCGTTTCGATGATTTCTTTTCTTCTTCATTTAATTCTTCACTTATTTCTTTAAACGTTCGCTCAATTTCTTCAAAAAAGCCACCTTTTTTTGGTTCATTATCGGTAGATGTTTTTTGAGGTGGCTTTTGATTTTGTCTATCTTTATGACTATTTTCGCGCATAGTAGTAATGATAGAAATGATCACTGATATGACAAAAATTAGAATACCGACACTCATTTAATCACCTCTCGACTTAATGTTCAGGTGACTCATCATCACTTTGATCAGTTCGTTTATTAATTGCATTTCTCATGCCTGTATCGGCTTCGATATTTTTCAAATTATAATAATCTTTAACACTGATATTACCTGAACGTAATGCTTCAGCCATAGCTAATGGTACTTCAGATTCGGCTTCAACTACTTTAGCATGCATTTCTTGTACACGCGCTTTCATTTCTTGCTCAGTTGCTACAGCCATAGCTCTACGTTCTTCAGCTTTTGCTTGTGCAATATTTTTGTCTGCTAATGCTTGTTCAGTTTGTAAGTCTGCACCAATATTTTTACTAATATCAACGTCAGCAATATCAATTGATAAAATTTCAAATGCAGTACCTGAATCTAAACCTTTGCTTAAAACTGTTTTAGAAATATTATCTGGGTTTTCAAGTACTTCTGTATGATGCTTACTAGAACCAATTGTTGAAACGATACCTTCACCAACACGTGCGATGATTGTTTCTTCACCTGCACCACCAACAAGTCGAGCAATATTAGCTCTAACTGTGATACGAGCTTTGGCTTTCACTTCAATACCGTTCATTGCTACACCTGCGATAAATGGTGTTTCAATGACTTTAGGATTAACAGACATTTGAACCGCTTCTAATACGTCACGTCCTGCAAGGTCAATTGCAGCAGCACGTTCGAAAGGAAGATCAATGTCAGCACGTTGTGCAGCAATATTAGCGTCAACAACTCTGTCAACATTTCCTCCTGCTAGATAATGCGATTCTAATTGGTTTGTTGTTAATGCTAGTCCTGCTTTGTGCGCTTTAATTAATGGCGCTATAACTTTTCTTGGAGATACACGACGTAAACGCATACCAACCAATGTACCTATACCAACATGAACGCCAGCTGCTAACGCTGAAATCCACAAACCAATCGGTACAAATGAGAATAAAATAAGTAATGCAACTATTATAATAACTGCTATTACGATAAAACTTAAACTAAACATGGTATCGCTCCTTTTAATTAATCTACTTCCCTCACAACTACTCTTGTTCCTTCAACTTCAAGGATTTTCACCGTTTTATTGCGTAAAATAAAGTTGCCATCTGAAACAGCATCAATACGTTCATTTTCACAAAAAATAATCCCTGCAGGTCGAAGATCTGTAACTGTTTGAGCAGTCTTTCCTACGAGGTGCGAGCGGTTATCATGAGAATTGTAACCTGACTCAGAATTAGTTGAATCTTTTAAGATAACTTTATCCAAAAACGGAATCTTTCTGTTGAAAATCTTCACTAATATCACCCATTCTACAATCGTTAAAATCAAGGCAACGATAACATTCGCAAGCATAAATAGCAAATTATCACCGAGCGTTGTTATGCTTATAGTTATCAGTATCATACCAATAATACCAATTACTGCACCAACTACAAATAATTCAATTACAACTAATATAACGCCAATTGAGAATATTAAGATAGAATGCATATTGACATTTCCTTGGATTAGAAATCCCAAAAATAAAATAAGTAATGATAATGTGGCGATAATACCAGCTGCATTGATTTTTTAGAGTAAAGTTGATATACAAATCCTAAGAATGTCAAACAGGTTAATATTAACGTAAAAATAGGTTGAATAATTATATTACTAACTTGTTCAACCCAAGTATCTCCAGCCGTTGATTCCAAGATAGTTGTCATTTGTAAAAAATTATTATAACTCACAATTTCACCTCGCCCTCACATTAATTATACATGAAATTGAATATACTTTATAGTTATAAGAACCTATAGAATATCAATTTGATTATTTATAAACTATATAACTTTTTTTAATTAAAAATTGACAACAAAAAAACATCACAAGTTATTGTCAGACACTAACTTGTGATGTTTGTTTTATATAATTAATATTCGTGTTGAGGGAGTCAACAGAGGTATTAATTATTTGAATTTACGTTTACGTGCAGCTTCTGATTTCTTTTTACGTTTTACGCTTGGTTTTTCGTAAAATTCACGTTTACGTACTTCTTGAATAGTTCCACTTTTTGATACTGAACGTTTAAATCTACGTAAAGCATCTTCTAGTGATTCATTTTTACGTACTACTGTTTTAGACATCTGTATTTCCCTCCCTCCAAATATCAACGGAACTTTATAGTCAATTGCACAGTAAAACTATGCATTTATAAGTATAATATATCTGTAATTTATGGTCAATTAGTAAATTGTTTTTTATTTGAAACATATTTCACATCAAAATCACAAAGACTTTTAGATTTTGTTCTAAAAATCTCTTAATAATTTATTTAATGAGAAGAGTTGCTTATATAGTAAATTGTGAAGCCGTTAAAACAACGTTACAAAACCTATATCTTTAATACGGAACCTTATGGTATGAATCAAGGAATACTTAAACTAAAACTTCTCTATCAGATTTATTTGTTGCGAAATCAACAACTTTAATTGCTTGCCCTTCATTTAATGGATAATTTGCTTGCGTAATTTTAACTTTTACAATTTGACCTATGAGTGATTCGTCACCTTCAAATTGTACTTTCATATAATTATCTGCATATCCAACTAATGTGCCTTCTGTGTCACCCTGTTCCTCAGGAATTACTTCAAGCACATCTTGATCAAATTTAGACGCATATAACTTTCCGAGTTGATTGCTTAGCGTAATTAACTTATGCACCCGTTCATTTTTAATTTCTTCATCAATTTGGTCATCCATTCTTGCAGCTGGCGTGCCAATTCTAGGAGAATAAGGGAAAACATGCAGTTCAGAGAACTTATGCTTTACGATAAAATCATATGTTTCTTGGAACTCTGCTTCAGTTTCACCTGGGAAACCAACAATTACATCACTCGTAACTGCCAAGTCTGGTAAAGCTTTATGCAATTTTGTTAATCGTTCTGAAAATCTATCCATTGTATACTTACGTCTCATACGTTTTAATACTGTATCTGAACCAGATTGTAATGGAATATGCAAATGACGCACAACTTTTGTTGAACGTTCTAAAACGTCAATTACTTCATCTGTAAGTTGACTTGCTTCAATTGAAGAAATTCGAATTCGTTCTAATCCATTAATCGTTTCAAGATCACGTAATAATTGGGCCAAGTTATAATCTTTTAAATCTTGACCATATCCACCTGTATGAATTCCTGTCAATACAATTTCCTTATATCCTGAATTCACTAGTTGCGTCGCTTGTTCAACTACTTTTTCCGGATCTCTTGAACGCATTAAGCCACGAGCCCATGGAATAATACAGAATGTGCAGAAGTTGTTACAACCTTCTTGAATTTTTAATGACGCACGTGTTCTATCTGTAAAATATGGGACATCTAATTCTTCATATTTACGATTTTTCATGATATTTCCAACACCATTAATTGGTTGGCGTTCTTTACGGAATTCATCAATGTAACCTAATAGTTTATGTCTATCTTGTGTACCAACTACTACATCGACACCAGGAATTTCCATAATTTCAGCTGATGAAGTTTGCGCATAACAACCTGTTACACAGATTACAGCATCAGGATTTTGTCTTATTGCACGTCTAATTATTTGACGACTTTTTTTATCACCTGTATTCGTTACTGTACAAGTATTAATAACAAATACATCAGCATTCGCTTCAAAGTCAACGCGCTCATAGTTTGCTTCTTTAAATAATTGCCAGATTGCTTCAGTTTCATAATGGTTTACTTTACAACCTAATGTGTGAAACGCAACTGTTGACATAAATATTCACCCCATTAATTCTTTTTCATAACTTATTGCACTTAACGCATACAATGGCGCAGTTTCTGCCCGTAAAATTCTCGGTCCAAGACCAACAACTGTACTAGTATTACTAAATAATGAAATTTCATTTTCTGACAAACCACCCTCAGGACCAAAAATCATCAACACTTTATCCTGAGCCTTGAATTGTTGTAAAGTTTGCTTGAAATTGCTTAACTCACCATCTTTTGCTTCCTCTTCATATGCAATAAGAATATAGTCATAATTATCAATAGTATCACAAATTAATTTTAAATTCGACTCGAATTGAATAGATGGAATCACTAAACGATAGCTTTGTTCAGCAGCTTCTTTAATTATTTTTTGCCAACGCTCTATCTTTTTGGCAACTTTTGCCTCGTTTAATTTAACAATTGAACGTTCCATGCTCACAGCTATAAATGATGAAGCACCCAATTCAGTAGCTTTTTGTAGCAACCACTCATATTTGTCAGCTTTGATTAGTCCACTGCAAATCGTAACATCAACTGGCAATTCTGTATTAATATTTTGTTTTTCTTTTAAATCAACTGCAATTTTATCACTTGTTATGTCAGCAATTTCACATAAATAAACTGTTTGATCATTAAAAGTTAAAATAATTTTACTACCAACATCATATCTCATTACATTTGTTATATGATGAATATCTTCTTTTTTTGTAATAAAAAAACGCTGACTTACATCAGCGTTTTGGTCTATGAAATAACGTTGCACATTATTCACTCACTTTCTGGCCAACAAGACAAACCCAACCGTTGTCATGTTGTTCTGAAATAATTTTAAAACCTACACGCTCCATATGTGACTGTATACCTTCATACTTCTCTTTTATAATACCAGAAGTAATAAAATAACCGCCTTCATTTAGAGTATTATAAGCATCTTCAATCATTTCATCAATAATATGCGCTAAAATATTTGCTATTACAATATCAAATTTTTCTGTTTCGTCTTTCAATAAGTTACCTGGAACAGCTTCAATTAACGTTTCACAATGATTTCTTCTGAAGTTTTCTTTAGCTACATTCACTGCCATTTCATCAATATCCAACGCTTTAATACGTTTTACACCGATTAGATGACTTGCAATACTTAATATACCTGAGCCAGTACCAACATCAATTACTGAATGCTGTGGCAATACATATGTTTCTATTGCCTTCAAACACATACTTGTAGTCGGATGATCACCTGTTCCAAAAGCCATACCTGGGTCGAGCTCAATGCAAAGCTCTTCATCCGCTTCTTTAGCATATGTTTCCCAACTAGGAACTATTGTGAACTTCTTCGACGCTCGGAATGGATGGAAATAGTTTTTCCATTCATTTTCCCAATCCGTCTCTGCAATAATTTGCTCACTGAATTGAACGTTATGTTGATCAAGTTCATCTAAATTTAATAACTCATCTTTAATTTGCTGTCGCAACTTATCATCATAAGTCATTTCATTAAAATAGGCTTTCAATCTTACTCCCTTATCTGGATAATCCTCTTTTTTCAAAGCGTAAATTTCACCGTATTTATCTTCTGGTTGGTTAATTAAATCATCTGAATCTTCTATCACGACACCATTTGATCCATGATTTTCAAGTATATTGGTAGCCAATTCTACTGCTTCATGATTAATAATAATTGAAAGCTCTGTCCAGTTCATACTTTATTCTCCCTTAAAGAATCTTTTTGCTCTATCTTTAAAATTCGAAGGTTGTTCATTAATTTCTTCACCATTTAATTGGGCAAATTCTTTCATTAGTTCTTTTTGTCTATCTGTTAATTTAGTAGGCGTTACTACTTTAATATCAACATATAAATCTCCGTATCCATAGCCATGAACATTTTTTATACCCTTTTCTTTTAAGCGGAATTGCTTACCTGTTTGTGTACCAGCAGGGATTGTTAACATAACTTCATAATTTAATGTTGGTATTTTTATTTCATCGCCTAAAGCTGCTTGTGGGAAGCTAACATTTAATTTGTAATAAATATCATCACCATCACGTTTAAATGTTTCAGATGGTTTAACTCTAAATACTACGTATAAATCACCAGCAGGTCCTCCATTCACGCCTGGAGAGCCTTCACCAGCTAATCTAATTTGTTGTTCATTGTCGACACCTTCAGGTACTTTCACTTCTAATTTAACTGTTTTATTTTCAGTACCTTTTCCGTGACATTTTGGACAAGCTTCTTCAAATTCTTGACCACTTCCATTACATTTAGGACAAACTTGTTCAGTACGAACTCTACCTAAAATTGTGTTTTGTTCTACAGCTACATGACCAGCGCCATTACAGTAACTACAAGTCTTTTTACTTGTTCCAGGCTTTGCACCATCACCATGACATGTTTCGCATGTTACATCTTTACGGATTGAAATTTCTTTTGTTGTACCAAATACCGCTTCTTCAAATGTCAATGTCATTGTATACTGAAGATCATCACCTTTTTGCGGTGCATTTGGATCTCTTTGTCTGCCGCCACCGAAGAAAGAGCTAAAGATATCTTCAAAACCGCCGCCACCGAAGCCGCTAAAACCACCAAAGTCAGAGCCATTGAATCCTTGTCCACCAAAACCTTGTGGCCCGTCATGTCCAAATTGATCATAGCTTGCGCGTTTATTATCATCACTTAAAACTTCATAGGCTTCAGAAATTTCTTTAAACTTTTCATCTGCACCTTCTTCTTTGTTAATATCTGGATGATATTTTTTCGAAAGCTTTCGATACGCTTTTTTGATTTCATCTTTTGAAGCATCTTTACTAATGCCTAAAACTTCATAATAGTCTCTTTTGGCCACAGCTATCTCTCCTTTTCTTAATTAACTTATATAGTTTAACGTAATATGTCATACTATCCAAATAAAAAGCCAAAGCCAATGTTCTATTGACTTTGACTTTTCAGATCATGACAACATTCTAATTGTATTGTTTAATTATTTTTTGTCGTCGTCTTTTACTTCTTTAAATTCAGCATCTTCTACAGTACTATCGTTGTTTTGACCAGCATTTGCACCTTGTGCTTGTTGTTGCTGTTGAGCCGCTTGCTCATATACTTTTGCTGATAATTCTTGAATCACTTTTTCAAGTTCTTCTTTTTTAGATTTAATATCTTCTATATCTTGACCTTCTAAAGCAGTTTTAAGAGCGTCTTTTTTCTCTTCAGCAGATTTTTTATCTTCTTCACCAATATTTTCGCCTAAATCAGTTAAAGTTTTTTCAACTTGGAATACTAGACTGTCAGCTTCGTTTCTTAAGTCTACTTCTTCACGACGTTTTTTATCTGCTTCAGCGTTAACTTCAGCATCTTTTACCATACGGTCGATTTCTTCGTCTGATAATGAAGAACTTGATTGAATTGTAATTCTTTGTTCTTTATTTGTACCTAAGTCTTTTGCAGTTACATTTACAATACCGTTTTTATCGATATCAAACGTTACTTCAATTTGAGGTTTACCACGTTCAGCTGGTGGAATATCAGTCAATTGGAATCTACCAAGTGTTTTATTATCCGCAGCCATTGGACGTTCACCTTGTAATACGTGTACATCTACTGATGGTTGATTATCTACTGCTGTTGAATAGATTTGAGATTTAGATGTAGGAATCGTAGTGTTACGTTCAATTAACGTATTCATACGTCCACCTAAAATTTCAATACCTAAAGATAGTGGTGTTACGTCTAATAATACTACGTCTTTAACGTCACCTGTGATAACGCCACCTTGGATTGCAGCTCCCATTGCTACTACTTCGTCCGGGTTTACTCCTTTGTTAGGTTCTTTACCGATTTCTTTTTTGACAGCTTCTTGTACTGCTGGAATACGAGTTGATCCACCAACTAAGATAACTTCATCGATATCTGAGTTTGTTAAGCCAGCGTCTTTCATTGCTTGGCGTGTAGGTTCCATTGTTCTTCTAATTAATGAATCTGATAATTCCTCAAATTTAGAACGAGTTAAGTTTACTTCTAAGTGTAATGGACCGTTTTCACCAGCTGAGATAAATGGTAATGAGATTTGAGTTTGTGATACACCTGATAAGTCTTTTTTAGCTTTTTCAGCAGCATCTTTCAAACGTTGTAATGCCATTTTATCTTGAGATAAGTCTACGCCATTTTCTTTTTTGAATTCTGCAACTAGGTAGTCAATAATTACTTGGTCAAAATCATCACCGCCAAGTTTGTTGTCACCGGCTGTTGATAGTACTTCGAATACACCATCACCTAATTCTAGGATAGATACGTCAAATGTACCGCCACCTAAGTCAAAAACAAGAACTTTTTCATCTTTATCAGTTTTGTCTAAACCATATGCTAATGCTGCAGCTGTTGGTTCATTAATGATACGCTCAACTTCTAAACCAGCAATTTTACCAGCATCTTTAGTTGCTTGACGTTCAGCGTCGTTAAAGTATGCAGGTACTGTAATTACAGCTTTGTCAACTTTCTCACCTAAATAGCTTTCAGCTGTATTTTTTAAGTTTTGTAAAATCATAGCTGAGATTTCTTGTGGTGTGTATGATTTACCTTCAATATCTACTTTATAATCAGTACCCATATGACGTTTAATAGATTGAACAGTGTTTGGGTTTGTAATAGCTTGACGTTTAGCTACTTCACCAACTTGAGTTTCTCCATTTTTGAAAGCTACAACAGATGGTGTTGTACGTGAACCTTCAGGGTTTTGAATTACTTTTGGCTCATCGCCTTCTAATACTGTTACACATGAATTTGTTGTACCTAAGTCTATACCAATAATTTTACTCATAATAAAATTCCTCCATTTAATCATTAAATTAATTTAATTTTAAACAATGTCTTTTCGCCAAATTTAAGTTATTGGTTTACTTTGACCATTGATGGTCTTAATACTCTATCTTTAAGCTTGTATCCTTTTTGTAGTTCTTGAGTGATTTCGCCAGATTCAAAATCAGGGTTATCATCTTGAACTACAGCTTGGTGAATATTTGGATCAAATGCTTCACCTTCAGTTTTAATAACTTCAAGACCATTATCTTTTAGTGCGTTAATCAAACTTTCATGCACCATTTGTACACCTTTTTGAAGAGATTTAAAAGTCTCATCATCACCTTCAATTTGAAGTGCACGTTCTATATTGTCTATTGCTGGTAAAATATCTGTTAACACACGTTGTGCTTGATATGTTTTGTTTATTTCATTTTCTTTTTGAATTCTACGCTTATAATTTTCAAACTCAGCGTAGAGCCTTAAATATTTCTCTTCGTTTTCATCTGCTAATTGTTGAAGTTCATTAATTTTTTGATCTTTTGGATCTATTTCTTCAATAACATTCTCGTCAGACGTTTCTTCTATTGCTTCATCTTGTAAATGACCTTTACTTTCTTCAGCTTGTTCAACTGAATCATCAATATTTTGTTTGACGTTAGTTTCTTCAACTGTTGATTCAGTGTTTTTTTCAACTGATTCGTCTTTATTTGTCATTTTCTGTCCTCCAATACTTTCTAATCCATCATTACCAAATTCTATTTAATAATTGAATGACATTTTGATAATGCATAGCTGTAGGTCCAATCACAGCGATTTGACCTTTTAACGTTTCATCAAAATGATATTGACTTGTTACAATTGAAATATCACTTAAGCTGTCATCAATTTCATTACCAATTTTTACATTAATATTTGGTGAAGATATATCTTGTAATAATTCTGCAATTCTATTTGATTCTATATATTGTAGAATGGGCTGAATTGAAGATACATTACTTTCATTCAATGCATCAATAAGTTTAACCTTTCCACCCATATAAATGCTATTACTTTGATTAGAAATATGATTATTCATCGTATTTAACAATTTATTGATAAAAATTTCTTCCTGCTCTGATTGAACAAAAGAGACAATATCATCTTGTAAATTCTGATTAAACTCAGTTAGTTTGTTTGTAACAAAATTTGATATTGTATTTAGTTTGTCATTATTAAACGGTATGTCTGAAGCAAGATGTACATGCTCAACATGACCTGATGAAAATACGATAACCATTATAACTAAATTAGGATTAGCACGAATCAAGTGTACATTATTGATAATATCTTGTTTATGATTAGGATGAACAACTAAAGTTGTATATTGAGATATATTTGATAATTCATCTGCAAAATATGTCAATGCTGATGATACATCATATTGATTCTCAACTAACAATTGATTTAATCGTCTTAATTTATTTGTTTTTTGATGAGATGTTTGTTCAAGTAAACGATTGACATAATACCTAAAACCTAATTGTGATGGCGAACGCCCTGAAGAACTATGTGTCTTTTCGATATAGTTTAAATCTTCAAGCTGTTTCATCTCATTTCTAATTGTAGCAGGACTAACATTCAAGTTATGTCGCTCAATTAGTGTTTTAGAACCAACGGGTTGTCCAAAATCAACATAATCCTCAACAATTGCGTTTAATATACTCAATTGCCTATCTGTAATCATGTTTTCACCTCATTAGCACTCACTTATCTCAAGTGCTAATTATAATTTATCAAATTGGTCAAAGTAAGTCAATGTTAAAGACTCGAAATTTCAATTTTTTTTAATCATTTATTAGGAAAGCTTCAAAAACCTCATTACCAATGACTTTCCCTCGATTTGTAAGTGCAATCGCATCGTTCTTTTCTACAATTAATTTCTTCTCTTTTAAATTATTTATTGTTTGACCAAAGACACTTTCAATTGATTGGTCAAACTTCTTTTTGAACCTTCTACTACTCACACCTTCATTTAAACGCAACCCAAGAAACATTTCTTCTTCCATTCTCTCAGTCAAAGAAGGTTTATTTGATACTAAAATTGCTTTACTTTCTTTATTTATAGCTTTGATATAATGATTCACTGGATTGATATTCGTATAACGAACACCATCTACATAACCACTTGCACCTGCTCCAAATCCATAATATTCCTCATTAAACCAGTAAACCTTATTATGTTCCGATTCATGGCCATCTAATGCAAAATTAGAAATTTCGTATTGATGGAAAGGAGATTGTTCTATCTTAGACATCAGCAACTGATACATGTCAGCACCTAAATCCTCATTAGGAAGTTTGAGCAAACCTTTTCTATACATATTATAAAATTGGGTTTTAGGTTCAAGTATTAAGCCGTAACTCGAAATATGTTGAATATCCATATCTAAAGCTAGATCTAAACTTTGTTCAAAATCTTCAATCGTCTGCTTCGGTAAATGATACATTAAATCTAAACTGATTGATTTAATACCTGCGTTTTTAGCATTTAACACCGAAGTGTAAATATCTTCAGTATTGTGCGTTCTACCTAAAACAGACAATAACTCCGGTTTGAATGTTTGAACGCCCATTGAAATTCTGTTTACTCCATATTTCTCTAATAGTTGGACTTTCTCTTTAGTTAACTCATCAGGATTTGCTTCAAATGTGTACTCGCCTGTGATTGTAAACGTATCACGTATTGCTCTAAGTAATCTTTCCAACTGATCAATAGAAAGGGCCGTTGGAGTGCCGCCACCTACATACATGGTCCTTAAGTTCCTATATTTTGCTGTAGACATTTCTGTTATAAGTGCATCTAAGTACTCATCTACAGGTTGATTCTGTATAAAATATTTATTGAAATCACAATATGTACATATTCTTACACAAAATGGAATATGTATATATGCACTTTGTACCGTCATTTTAATGCCCCGCTTCTCAGACTGTTTATCCAATCGGCTATATCCTGTTGGACTATCTGCAATTATTCTTACTTTTAACTTTAACGTTTAATCAATGATTGTCTAATATATCGATTCATTTTGATATTTATAAATGTTTAGAGGGAGTGAGATAGAAATAATAAAGAACCACTAATGATTTATTATGTAGTGGCTCTTACACATTAGCCAGATGTAATATGTCCTTAAAAATAAAATTACATGAGTAAAACTCATGCATAAGGGAGTGGGACAGAAATGATATTTTCGCAAAATTTATTTCGTTGTCCCACCCCAACTTGCATTGTCTGTAGAAATTGGGAATCCAATTTCTCTGTGTTGGGGCCCCACCCCAACTTGCACATTATTGTAAGCTGACTTTTCGTCAGCTTCTATGTTGGGGCCCACACCCCAACCTGCATTGCCTGTAGAATTTCTTTTCGAAATTCTCTGTGTTGGGGCCCCATTGTTATAAGCTCATTTTAACTCTGTCGATGACTGCCAATATAACATTGTAAAGCCCAGGACGTTAATTTATCCTAGGCTCCCTCTTTTTAGTTATTAAACTTTATTCATTGTAAATTGTTAATAGATTTTTTAAAAAATTATTCGTCATCCATTTTCAATACAGCCAAGAAAGCATCCTGTGGAATTTCAACATTACCAACTGCTTTCATCTTAGCTTTACCTGCTTTTTGTTTTTCAAGTAATTTACGTTTACGGCTTATGTCACCGCCATAACATTTAGCTAAAACGTTTTTACCCATTGATTTAATATTTGTACGTGCTACAATTTTTTGTCCTATTGCAGCCTGTACAGGTACTTCAAATTGCTGTCTTGGAATTAACGTTTTAAGTTTTTCAACTAATGCTTTACCACGTTCATATGCAAAATCTCTATGAACTATGAAGCTTAGAGCATCCACTTTATCACCGTTTAATAAAATATCCATCTTCACTAAATTACTTTCTTTATTTTCGATGAACTCATAATCAAATGATGCATATCCTTTGGTATTAGATTTAAGTTGATCGAAGAAATCAAATACAACTTCAGCTAAAGGTAATTCATAAACAATATTTACACGAATATCATCTAAATAGTCCATATTTATAAATTGTCCACGTTTACGTTGACATAATTCCATTACTGCACCTACATAGTCATTTGGAACCATCATAGTTGCACGAACATATGGCTCAAATATTTTATCAATTTTATCACGATCTGGCATTTGTGCTGGGTTATCAACCGTCACTTCTGAACCGTCCCTTAAAATACATTGATAAATTACAGATGGTGCTGTTGCAATTAATTCAATGCCAAATTCTCTTTCAATTCTTTCTTGAATTATTTCCATGTGTAACATACCTAAGAAACCAGTTCTATAACCAAAACCTAATGCTTGTGATGATTCAGGCTCGAATTCTAATGATGCATCATTCAATTGTAATTTTTCTAATGCTTCTCTTAAATCATTATAATTTTTGTTATCTATTGGGAACAGTCCGCAATATACCATTGGATTCATTTTCTTATAACCTTGCAGTGGTTCTGATGCAGGTCTACTAGCTAATGTGATTGTGTCACCAACCCTAGAATCATCAACATTTTTAATACTTGCAATAATATAACCAACATCACCAACTGTTAATTCATCAACAGGAAGCTGCTTAGGTGTATTAATTCCAACTTCTGTTACTTCGAACTCTTTACCAGTGGCCATCATTCGAATTTTATCTCCGGCTTTAACAACACCGTCTACAATTCTTATCGATGAAATTACCCCTCTATATGGATCATACTCAGAATCAAATATTAACGCTTTTAGTGGTGCTTCTGGGTCGCCATCTGGAGCTGGCACAACTTCAACTATTTTCTCTAGTATCTCTTCAATTCCAATGTTAGATTTAGCACTTGCTAAAACAACATCGTCTTGGTCTAAACCTATCATATCTTCAATTTCTTGTTTCACGCGTTCAGGTTCTGCAGCAGGTAAATCAATTTTGTTAATAACAGGCAATAACTCTAACTCATTATCTAATGCCAAATAAACATTTGCTAATGTTTGTGCTTCGATACCTTGAGCCGCATCTACTACTAAAATCGCACCCTCACAAGCTGCCAAAGAACGTGACACTTCATATGTAAAATCGACGTGTCCAGGCGTATCGATTAAATGGAATGTATAAGTATTTCCATCTTTAGCTTCGTACTTTAAACGTACTGCGTTTAATTTGATTGTAATACCACGTTCTCTTTCTAAATCCATTGAATCTAGTAACTGATCTTGCATATCTCTTGTTTCAACTGATTTGGTATTTTCTAAAATTCTATCAGCCAATGTAGATTTTCCGTGGTCAATATGTGCTATAATCGAGAAATTCCTTATATTCTCTCTTCTTTTTAAGCGTTGCTCATTATCCATTTTATCCTTCTCACTTTCATAAAATAAACCCGTATTATCTTTCGCATCTTTGATATAATAACGTTTTTAATAGGTAAATGCAAACGCCATAATCTTGGATGAACTTTGAAATTATAACAATCTTTATTTAAATACATACTTGCGATATGTTAATATGTTAATTACGTACTTATAATTATAAAACGTATTGATTGTGTTTCCAACACAATTTATTAAATCTGCAAAATTTTAAGCTAACCCCATCAAATAAATGATTGCACAACGGTTAGACTTTTGTTAAAATATTTCTTGTTGTAATCAAATAAAATTTTGATAAGATGAACTCACTTTTAGGAGGTGACAGAAATGGCAAATATCAAATCTGCAATTAAACGTGTAAAAACAACTGAAAAAGCTGAAGCACGCAACATTTCACAAAAGAGTGCAATGCGTACAGCAGTTAAAAACGCTAAAACAGCTGTTTCAAATAACGCTGATAATAAAAATGAATTAGTAAGCTTAGCAGTTAAGTTAGTAGACAAAGCTGCTCAAAGTAATTTAATACATTCAAACAAAGCTGACCGTATTAAATCACAATTAATGACTGCAAATAAATAATCTTTTTAAATAAAAGTTCAAGCGCATGCTTGAACTTTTATTTTTTATAAAGATAGAATGAATAATTCCAGTATTAACTGTTTATCCATATATGATGATTTAAGTTTATAATCAGTTTCCGCACAAGCATCTATAATATTCAATAATTCATCAAGTTGATAATGTCTTACTTGTCCTAACGCTAATTTTACTCTGTATGGATGTACTCCTATTGTTTTAGCAATTTGCTGTCCACTATATCCTTTTTGACTCAGAATCTTACATTGATAAAATAATCGGTAATTACTTGTAATTAGTGCAAGTAATTTAATTGGTTCTTCTTTCATAGTTATTAAATCTTTTACTAAATGAATTGCTTGTTCTTTCTTTCTTTTCTGAATGTATTCAGTCAGTAAAAATACATTTTGCTCTAAACTTCTATTAATAATTTGGTTAACATCCTGCTTATTAATTGTTGGTCTATCGCCTAAAAATAAAATCAACTTTTCTATCTCTTGTGAGACAATATTAAAGTTAATACCTGTCAACTCAATAAATAAATCTAATGCATCTCTTTTGATATCTTTGAAATTCTCATTTAATTTACTTTGAATCCATTTTTTTATTTCTTCTTCAGACATTTGCTCTATTTTTTTAAGCCTTGCATGCTTTTTTAGAGTTTTAGTTAACTTTTTTCTTTCATCAAGTTTATTTTGATATATCTCAAAGACAATCAAATTTTCGCCATCATATTTTTCAATAAATTCTATTAATTGATCTACATTATGAGCCATATCTTTTGGCGCTTTTTCACCTGTAAATATATATGCATTTTTAACCAAAATTGCTTTTTTATCTGAAAAGAAAGGCAATGTTAATGTTTCTTCAACAATTGGTGCAATCTCTGTTTCGTATAAATTATATTTCACAAAGTTAAAGTCATCTCTATCACTTTTCAAAAATTGTGATATGATTTCTGCACTTTGTTTTTCAACCAATTCAGGCACATCTCCATAAATAGCTACAATATTGTCGCTCATTCATTACACCCTTTCATTCGTTTGACACATCAATAGATTATATCATGTTTCTGTATCTATAAACCACTTGCATTTCCATAAGAGCTTGAATCAACTTTTAAATTATCATCTAAGTCAATTGTAACTTGACCGTTTTGTTGACTATTGTAAATGCGACTGCGAATCCTTTGCAATCGTTTAACAACTTCTATATTAGGAAGATGATACATATTGTTCTTCCCAGAAGAAATCAAACTTATTTTAGGCTTAATCATCTCTATAAATTCTTTAGAACTACTTGTCTTGCTCCCATGATGTCCTACTTTTAAAATATCAATCTCCGGCAAGTTATATTTTTTTAGTAGTAAAGATTCATTATTTTTACTAGCATCGCCCATTAATAAAACTTTTTTATTTTGATATGTAATCATAGTAATAATCGAATACTCATTTTTATCTCGGCTATTTGGAATAAAACTATCAAAAAATAGAAAACTACTATCTCCAAGTTTAAAACTACTAACTTGTCTTACATCCATAAGTTTAATGTTGTACTTATGGCTTAATTTCGATAATAACATCAATGTATTACTACTATATCCCTTATTGTATATCACTATATGTTTAATTTTAATATGACTAATAATATATTCCACTTCACCAATATGGTCATTGTGTAGATGTGTTAAAATTAGATACTCTAATTCATTTATCCCTCTTTCATTTAGCGTTGGTAAAATATGATATTTAGAAATTGAATAACTAGGTTGTTTAGTATCATCAATCACTTTCCCACCTGTATCAATCAAGACATTTTGGTTCTTACCGCCTTCATATAAAATACTGTCTCCCTGCCCCACATTTAACATTGTAATTTTGTGATGTGAATTTGTTGGAAACGTTATTAATAATGTCAGAATAATTATAGTCCAAAACGTAACCAATATATATTTACGTTTAGCCAATAACCAAAATATGTAATAAACAGAAATTATAAATACTATAAATATCCAATCATTAAACTTGGGAACAGAAAAATGTGATTGCTTGATTCTTGTGAATAGGTCTAGTAACCAGTCATGAAAATTAAAACTTAGGTCAACCAAGTAATTTAGCGGCGTTAATCCCACAATAAAATGACTTGTAATAAAGAATAAAATAGATAGCGGAAACAATATAATCGAATAGTACGGTACAAAAATCAAATTAGATAAAAATCCCACCCATTGAAGTTGATGAAAGCTTGGAATGGCAACGATAAATGAAGCTAATTGTGCAATAAACGTAATTATGAATAATGATTGTAACTTTGACAATTGCTGTAAAAAAGGAAAAAGTAGCATAATAAAAAATGAAATGATGAATGAAAATTGAAATCCAATATCATAAACAACTAGTGGATTTAAAATAAACATAATTATAAATGCAAATGCTAATAGCTGAATACCCTTTATTTTAATTTGCTTAGTAATAACCAGTACAAGAGTTGTCATTATTATAGCTCTTACAGCACTAGGTGCATAATTTGTGTATTGAGCAAATAAAGCTAATACAATGATTGTAATTCCTTTAATGACAAATAAAGGTGAATTTAATCGTTTTAAAGGTTGGTAAATTAAAAATACAATTGCAGCTATATGCGAGCCACTAACTGCCAGCAAATGATATATACCTATCTCTTTAACACGTTCCTTAAATTGCTCATTAACTTCTTTTACGTCACCAGTAATCAATGCCATAATACGATCCGGAAACTTAATACCCGAATCATAAATTCGATTCATTATAAACTGTTTATGTTTCTCAATTAAATTAGACCGGTTCGATTCTAGGCAGCTTTGTACAACTATACTTTGTAATTTAAGAGTTACAAACTTATTGTCATTAACTTTGAATTGTCCTTTAACAATACAATTACGACTTTCAATTTTCTTTAAATCAAAATTCTTTTTATCTGTTAAAAAGAAAGGATATATTTCATTTTTTAAACTCAACCTACCTTTATATGTGTCACTACCTTGACGTTGAATTTGGATTACTTGAGCACGCTCATTAAACTGAGAATTACGTTCAATATAATTGATATAATTAAATATTGCTTGTTGTGAATAATGTAAATACCATGAGGAGAAAATGATTAAAAAGAGAGAAATAGGGGCATAAACGATTTTATTTTTACGATAAGTAATATACAAAAGTAAAATGAAAAGAAATGTAGAGAGCACTTTGCTAGAATTCCAAAGCACTCCTACAATCATTGATAACGCGACATACAGCAAAACATTAACCTTTAGTCAGATATTTAGCAACATATTCTGGTGAAAATGGAATTTTTTTAAATTCAATACCAGATTGTTTGAGTAATTTAGTTGCATATTCATGGTTATGATAATCTTCTGCATAGTAGATACGCTTTATACCTGCTTGAATAATTGACTTTGTACAATTTAGGCATGGAAAATGAGTAACATAGATTGTTGCACCTTCAGTAGATACACCTTGTTTTGCACATTGTAATAAAGCATTCATTTCTGCATGTATCGTTCTGATACAATGTCCATCTTCAATTAAACATCCTTCATCTATACAATGCACCTCGCCAGCTACAGAGCCATTATAACCACCAGCAATAATACGATTATCCTTAACAATCGTTGCACCTACAGATAATCTTTGACAAGTTGAACGTAATGCTAGCAAATGACTTTGTGCCATAAAATATTCTTCCCATTTGATTCTTTCCAAGATGTTCACCTTCCATACTTAAAATTTAGTAACATTTTCTAATAATATAAGATTAATCACAAAAAATAAAATTTGCAATTAAAATAATCCATTATGTCGTGAAATAAGATTTCAGTTTATCAAAAGTTTTACTTCCAAAACCTTTTACTTTTTTCAAATCGTCAATTTCTTGAAATGCACCTTGTTGGTTGCGATATTCAACAATTGCATTAGCTTTAGCTTGCCCAACTCCAGGAACAGACATCAATTCTGATACAGATGCCGTATTTAAATTTACTTTAGTATTATTTGTGTTCCCATTTTTTTCGTGCACACTGTTTACTTCAATTTGTGGTTCAACATTCTTTTGTCCTTTATGAGGTATGAAAATCATTTTTTGATCTGTTAATTTTTCAGACAAATTAATTTGACTTACATCTGCATCCTCCAATAATTGTGCTTTATCAAGTAAATCAACTACTCTATCCTTAGATGTCATTTTATAAACATTAGGATGTTTAACAGCACCTTTTACATCGACATATACAGGACCCTTATTTTTGGAATTATCTCCATCTTTGACCTGGACATCTTCTACTTTGGACAAACTACTATTTTCACTAGTGCTTTGTTTCAGAGCAGTATCTTTATTTTCAAAATTTCTTGAAGTATAATCATCTTGTCTCCAGAATATAAAACCAATTAATACCATAATTAAAACAACAGCACTTAGAATATATAACTTCCATTGAGTTAAAAAATCTTTATAGCGTAATAAAAATTGATACAATAAAACCACTCCTCAACTTTATACACGTCTGAGCGAGTGGTTTTACTTTTATTTTTTCGCAATGAAAAACAATCTTTCTGCATCTTCATTATGTTCATCTATATTAAAATCAGTAAATGTTTCAACATGTTTAAAACCAACTTGAGCTAACCAAGACAAATATGTCTTTTCATCAAATGTTCTCTGAAAATGAGACTCATCAAATCTTGAATATGTTTCATCTTCATGTCGAATGAAAAATGTCATATCATGATAAACACTTAAAGGTAAATCTCCTTGCACAGCATCCCATGCTAAAAAAATGTCCCCTTTATCATCAATATAACTTTGATTATTAAACAAAGTCATCATTTTATAAACAGTATGTACATCAAAAATAAATACACCTGAATCAGTCAGATGATGATAAACATTGATGAATGTTTCAATCACTGCAGTTTCATCTTGCAAATAATTTAGAGAGTCACAAAAAATAGTGATGATATCAAATTGTTGTTGCAAATCAAAAGATGTCATATCTCCTTCAAGCCAATTTACATTTGCTGATTTTTGAGCTGCAACAGTCAACATATCAACACTTAAATCCATACCAGTAACATTACCTAAAGCTTCTAATTGAACTGTTAAACTACCAGTACCGCATCCAATATCTAAAATATTTGATTCATCTTTGCAGTGATTTTTTACAATTTCAAACCATTTTTCATATGGTTGATCTTGAGTCAATTGATCGTACACTAGGCTCATTTCTGCATATTGCGACATAATTAATACGCAACCTGACTATATGATTCTAATGGTGCATCTTGATATAACTTTTCAATATTATAATAATTTCTTTCGTCTTTATGGAAAACATGTACCACAACATCAGCTAAGTCAATTAATATCCAACGCGCTTCATTGTATCCTTCCATACGTTTTACTTCTATATTTTGTTCATTGGCTACTTCTTTCACCGCTCTAGCAATCGCTTGAACTTGTCGTTCATTATTTCCGTGCGTTACAACAAAATAATCTGTCATATCGCTGATACCTTTCATTTCTAAAGAAATCGTATCTTCGCCTTTTTTATTGTCAATTGCATCCACAGCAATTGCTAATAATTCTTGTGAATTCATTTAATCATCCTTTATTCTTTCGTCACTATAGTTATAATAATTTAAACAGTCAATCGTCTTATTATATACCGTAATATCTTTCTGTATTAAAAATAGTACTGTGCGTTTAGAAATTTCATAAATTGTCTTATCTAAACTACCTTGATTGTATGCCATATCTCGAATATCATCAACTCCTGGGATTGTTCTTCCAGGTTCGATGTAATCTGCAATAAAAATCAGTTTTTCAGTTTCTGTCATTTGTTGACGTCCAGTAGTATGGTATTTGATAGCCATTAATACTTCCTCATCATTGATACCATATTCATGTTCCATGATTGCTGCACACACAGGGCCATGCAATATTTCACTACCATAACTCAGTAGATCATTACCTAATTCGTATTGTCGAACAATTTGATACATTTTACCTAAATCATCATATTTACAGAAATCATGTAATACACCTGCTAATTCTACTTTACTAGTGTCTCCATCATAAATTTCTGCCAATTTAATCGCTGTTTCTGCAACTCTTAAAGAATGATTATAACGTTTCTCTGGCAGTTTCTCTTTTGCAAGCCGTTTTGCTTTTTCAATGTTCATATAATCCTTCCCCCTTAATATAGTTTTCAACGGATTTAGGAACAAGAACTTGGATAGATTTCCCTTCACTAACTCTTTGTCGAATCATTGTCGAACTTATATCTACCCTAGGTATCTGAATTGCAATCATAGCATTTTCAACATTTTGACTATTTTTGTCTCGATTTACAACTACAAAAGTAACCATTTCTTTTAAGTATTCAATTTGATACCATTTCTCTAGTTGGTTATACTGATCCGTCCCAATAACAAAGTACAACTCACTGTCTTTGTGTTGCTCCTTGAATGCCTTGATCGTGTCATAGGTATAACTTTGACCACCACGTTTAATTTCATCGTCACAAATATCTCCAAAACCAAGCTCGTCGATAATCATCTGTATCATTGTTAATCTGTGCTGAACGTCTATAAAATCATGGTGCTTTTTCAATGGAGACATAAAACTAGGTAAGAAATAAAATTCATCTGGCTGTAATTCATGAAATACTTCGCTAGCTACTATCATATGTGCAGTATGGATAGGGTTAAACTGACCGCCGTAAAGTACTATCTTTTTCATTATTATGGCAATTCAATTTCTTTATTATCTTTAGATTCTCTATAAATCACTATCATAGATCCAATCACTTGCACTAATTCACTATGCGTAGCTTCGCTTAATGTTTCAGCTAATTCTTTTTTATCATCAAAGTTATTTTGTAGTACATGTACTTTAATCAATTCTCTGTTTTCTAACGTATCATCTATTTGTTTAATCATATTTTCGTTGATACCGCCTTTTCCAATTTGAAAAATCGGATCAATATTGTGTGCTAAACTTCTTAAGTATCTTTTTTGTTTGCCAGTAAGCATATGTTATTCTCCTTTTAATTGTTGTAAAACTGCTGTTTTCATAGAATTAATATCAGCATCTTTATTAGTCCAAATTTTAAAGCTTTCCGCACCTTGGTAAACAAACATATCTAAGCCATTATAAATATGGTTTCCCTTGCGCTCTGCTTCCTCTAAAATAGGTGTTTTATACGGTATATAAACAATATCACTCATTAAAGTATTGGGAGAAAGATGTTTTAAATTAATAATACTTTCGTTATTTCCAGCCATACCCGCTGGTGTTGTATTAATAACGATATCGAATTCAGCTAAATACTTTTCAGCATCTGCCAATGAAATTTGGTTTATATTTAAATTCCAAGATTCAAAACGAGCCATCGTTCTATTCGCAACAGTTAATTTGGGCTTTACAAATTTTGCTAATTCATAAGCAATACCTTTACTTGCACCACCTGCGCCCAAAATTAAAATGTATGCATTTTCTAAATCTGGATAAACGCTGTGCAATCCTTTAACATAACCAATACCATCTGTATTATACCCTATCCACTTGCCATCTTTTATCAAAACAGTGTTAACTGCACCTGCATTAATCGCTTGTTCATCAACATAATCTAAATACGGTATGATACGTTCTTTATGAGGAATTGTGATATTAAAGCCATCTAATTCTTTTTTCGAAATAATTTCTTTAATTAAATGAAAATCTTCAATTGGAATATTTAAAGCTTCATAAGTATCATCTAATCCTAAAGAATTAAAATTTGCTCTATGCATAACGGGCGACAAGGAATGTGAAATAGGATTTCCGATAACTGCAAATTTCATTTTTTAAATCACCTTATAAAATAGAATTTCTTAATACAACATCAACATTTTTAGGAACACGAACGATTACTTTAGCTCCTGGTCCTATAGTTATAAAGCCTAGACCAGAGATCATAACATCACGTTTCTCTTTGCCTGTTTCAAGTCTAACAGCCTTTACCTCATTAAGATCAAAATTTTGTGGATTTCCAGGTGGCGTTAATAAATCGCCAAGTTGATTACGCCATAAATCATTAGCCTTCTCCGTTTTAGTACGATGTATATTCAAGTCATTAGAAAAGAAACAAACTAACGGACGTTTACCACCTGATACATAATCTATGCGCGCTAGACCGCCGAAGAATAATGTCTGCGCCTCATTTAATTGATATACGCGTTGTTTTATTTCTTTCTTAGGCATAATAATTTTCAATTCTTTTTCACTAACTAAATGCGTCATTTGATGATCTTGAATAATACCTGGTGTATCATACATAAATGATGATTCATCTAAAGGAATATCTATCATATCTAAAGTTGTTCCAGGGAATCTTGAAGTTGTTACTACATCTTTTTCACCAACACTAGCTTCAATCAGTTTATTAATCAATGTAGATTTCCCAACATTCGTTGTCCCTACAATATACACATCTTCATTTTCTCGAATATTCGCAATTGATGATAATAAGTCGTCTATGCCCCAGCCTTTTTCAGCTGAAATTAATACGACATCGTCAGCTTCCAAACCATATTTTCTTGCTGTTCGTTTTAACCATTCTTTAACTCGACGTTTATTAATTTGTTTCGGCAATAAATCCAATTTATTTGCTGCTAAAATGATTTTTTTGTTTCCGACAATACGTTTAACTGCATTAATAAATGATCCTTCAAAGTCAAATACATCCACGACATTGACGACAATACCCTTTTTATCCGCAAGTCCTGATAATAATTTTAAAAAGTCTTCACTTTCTAATCCTACATCTTGAACTTCGTTATAATTTTTCAAGCGGAAACAACGTCTGCAAATCACGTCATCACGAAACATATTATGCTCTGGTACAAAACCAGGTTTATTTTTATCTTCAGATTGAAGTGGCGCACCACAACCGATACATTTTAAAATGTCAGACAATCAATTTTCCTCCCATGTGATATAACCTTTTTTACTGAAATGACGTAATAATCGTCTTTCAATTAATCTATTAAACTTAGTAATAAAGCCATCAGTTCGTTTAACTGGAACAACCATAATTGTATATAGACCTCGACGATTACCACCAAATACATCAGTAAGCATTTGGTCACCTATAACAACAGTTTGATCTGGTCTGATATTCATCTTAGTTATTGCTTTATCAAACGCTTTCCCCATTGGCTTTCTCGCTTTAAAAATAAAATCGATGTCTAGATGCTGACTAAAACTAGCAACACGAGACTCATTATTATTAGACACGATTGTAATAGTGATTCCTTTTTCATTAGCTTCCTTAAACCATGCTTTAACACGTTCTGTAGGTTCTTTAACATCCCAACCTACTAGCGTATTATCTAAATCTGTAATAATACCTTTAACGCCTTTGTCCACTAACTTGTCTAAATCAATTTGAAATATTGATTGAACATATGAATTCGGCATAAAAAACTTGCGAACTAAACCCATTTAACTCACCTTTACCTTTTTATAATTGAGACACTAATGCTTCAACAGTTTGACTTGATGATACAGCTGCTTTTTCTAAAAATGCTTCGAAGCTCATTTCCGCTTCTCCATTTGCTAAGTCTGAAACTGCACGAACTACAACAAATGGTACATTAAATTGATAACATGTTTGTGCAATTGCAGTTGCTTCCATTTCAACCGCCATCGCATTTGGAAATGCTTTTTTAATTTTTTGGCGTTGTTCAACACTACCGATAAAGCTATCACCACTTACAATTAAGCCTACTTTAGCTGTTAATTGTTGTTGTTGTACAACTTGAGATACTTTTTCTATTAAAGGTTTACTTGATTGAAATGCTACCGGCATCTGTGGTATTTGTCCATATTCATAACCAAATGCTGTTGCGTCTGCATCATGATATTTTACATCATCACTTATAAGAACGTCACCTACATTTAAACTTTCATCTAAAGCTCCAGCAGAACCTGTATTAATAATGACGTCCGGTTTAAACTTATTAATTAATAATGTCGTAGAAATTGCAGCATTAACTTTTCCAATGCCACTTTGGGTAATCACTACTTCTCTATCTTTTAAAATGCCAGTATAAAATTTAACATGTGCAACTGAAATTTCGCTTAATTGTGTTAATTTATTTTTTAATATTGTTACTTCTTCTTCCATGGCACCAATTATACCAATCATCTTTTGATTCACCTCTTTTAAAAAATCCTAGCATTTGTTATTTTATCACATTTTAATCACTACAACGACAAGTATCATGATTTTCATTACTGTATAAAACTTTTGCTTTATTTTTATAAAAAGCTCTTTCAATAACTTGGTATCAAAAATAATTATTTTTGAACTCATAACAGTGAATTCGATGCTTCTAATTTGTCTATTTTTCAAAAACTAATCATATCAATTACATCAACCAATCGTGTCAAGAAACTTTATTAAATAACAGGAAAATGATATGTTTAAAATAATAATGATGAAATAAGAGGATTTTACAATGGCTGAAAATAATCAAAATAGTCTCGTAACAAAGATAGCTACATACGGCAGTTTTATTGCAATTGCGTCGTTTGTCATTTTATTTATAAGTATATTTTTAAAGTTTTCATTTAATATCGAGTTTACAGCAACAATTATGAACATATGTCGCTACACTCTAATTCTAGGATTTATACTTATGTCCTTACCTGATGTTGTTGATAAAAACATCAAGAAAATTATATTCGATGCATTTATTATCATCGTCTTTATCTTCTTTTTACTATAGTAGTTTTATTTTGTAATTACACAGTTAATCATATTTGTTTCGTATCGAATTCCTGTGTGCATTAAAGATAATTCTAATAGAAAATAGCAGTAAGACTTTTCTAAGTGTTAGCATCCTTACTGCTGTTTTCATTTGTAACAATATAATGTCAGGTACTTTATATTTCACTGTCAAAGATTATTAATGATTAACTTAATTAAATTATGATTTGAATAAATAGATATCTAAATGCAATTTGTCTCTATTGATAGTTTTATTATCAGCATACATTTTTAATACCTCATAACCATACTCACCATTTAAATTATAAAAATCATATTCTACATTTTGTTCATCATCATTATGATATTTAACATACCCTTTAACAATGTCGCCACCTTGTTCGTACAACTTATACTTCTCATTCAAATAATTTCTTAATTGAACATCTAATTCTTGAATGGTAACAATTTTCTTTTTCGTTTTTACTGCAGTTAGTTCTATTTCTGTTTGATGTCCGTCAATCCATAAATTACAAGGTATATTCTTATAATCATCTTATTTATTATTGTCACTTAAAGTAACACCACCATAACTACATTGCGTTTTATTGGTTGCTCCCCCATGACATTCATAGCTATAGCTTCCAGCATATATATCGATATTCTTATTTATAAATTTCTTTGAAAGTGCCTCATTTTCGAATTCAACTTTAAAATCCTTTTTCGAAGCAACATTTACGAACATGTCATGAAATAACAAATCATGCTTTAACAGTCTATCGTTTGTGTTTTTATTTTCAAGATCAGTTGGATTAGCAAATGACAACTTAGCATTATATAGACGCTTTGAATTTAGTTTACTTTTATGATGTAAGTCTGAATATTCGATTGCACTTGCTGAATTTGTAAAAATTCCTTCTAACAATAATATTAAAATAAATCCTGTTAAATATTTAACTTCAAACTCCCCCAAAACAATTATTAATTTACATTTGAGAGCGAGACATAAATGATAAAGAACCGCTTATGGTTTATTATGTAGTGGTTCTTGAGCCTACAATTTTGATTTATGTATCACACTCATAATACTTTCCAATTTGAAATACCATGTTCGCAATTATTAGTTGAGTTATATCAACCAATACAGTGTATACTTAAAAATTCCAAACCGTTTAACAGTATATCAGAAAAAATGATAATCATTTCTTTTATTTTTATTAAATTTCATAATGATTCATATAATATTCGCATTAAAACATCACAATACTGATACACAACAAAAAGAGCAGTACATTTGTCATGCACCACTCTCAACAAATATATCTAATTATGCTTTATAAATGAATCACCGGAAATCAAAATACATCTTGCCTAATACTAACAACATTTACAGTAATGCTATTAGTCGAAATGTCTTTTAAAATAACTGAAGTACTTCTTTGAATGAGAATATACCTGTCAATATTGTAACAAGTACTGCAACGATACCAAAGATGAACATCCAATTTGGGTGTTTATAATCACCAACAATTGATTTCTTTTTACTTGCAATCAAAATTGCACCTAACGTAATAGGTAAAATCCATCCATTTATCGCGCCTGCTATAATTAAAAGGCTGATTGGTTTTCCAATAAATAAGAAAATCATTGTTGAAATAACGATAAACACAATCACAATTAAATTACTTCTTTCGTTAAGTGATTTATGAAGTGTTTTTAAAAATGTTGCGCTTGTGTATGCTGAGCCAATTACTGATGACATAGCTGCAGCAAATAACACAATACCAAAAATATTCTTTCCAATTGGTCCAATTGCGTGTTCAAAAACTGACGCTGGTGGATTTTCAGAACTTAGTGTCACACCTGTTACAACAACTCCTAATACCGCTAGGAATAGTAACGTTCTCATAATACCTGTAGTTAAAATACCAGCAATTGCTGATTGATTTACAAATGGTAAATATTGCTTACCTTTAATGCCAGAGTCTAATATACGATGTGCACCTGCAAAGGTAATATAACCACCTACAGTTCCACCAACTAACGTAATGATGGGCAAGACTAATTTCATTGGATGTTCTGGCGCAAATGTATGCACAAAAGCATCACCATAAGGTGGATTAGAAACAAACATCACATATGCCACAACTAAAATCATCACAATACCAAGAATCATTGAAACAACGTCCATAATTTTTTGGCCACTTTTACTTACAAAGATTAATATTGCAAAGATTGCAGTAATAGCTGCGCCCCATTTTACATCTAATCCAAAAATTGCATTTAAACCTAAACCGGCACCAGCAATATTACCAATATTAAAAGCTAGACCACCAAATGCAATCAATATTGAGATAACAGTACCAAGCCCAGGAACAACTTTATTTGATATTTCTTGACCTCTTAAACCAGTTACAACTAATATGCGCCATATATTAATTTGTGCACCAATGTCAATGATGATAGACAGTAATATGGCAAATGCGAAACTTGCAAAAAATTGTGATGTAAATACTGCTGTTTGCGTTAAAAATGCTGGCCCAATTGCAGAAGTTGCCATCAAAAATACAGAACCTAATAATAACCTTTTATGATTTTTTGTGAATTCAAAGTCACTTTCTTTTTTAAGCTTTAAATTTCTCCCCATTTTTTTAGCCCCCTATAAGGATTGAATATCAATGCCTTCTTTCATTAAAATTTCTCTAATTTTCGAAACAAATAATAATGCATGTTCTCCATCACCATGCACACAAATTGTATCTGCTTGTAACGTTACTTCCTTATTGTTTTTTGAAATAACTTTATTTTCCTTCACCATCTTTAAAACCTGCTTAAGTGCTTCGTCAGTATCAGTAATCACAGCATCACTTTCTTTTCTACTAACGAGCTGCCCATCATCTTCGTATCGTCTATCAGCAAACACTTCAGAAGCTGTAATTAATCCGACATTCTTTGCTTCTGAAATTAGATATGAATTTGCTAATCCTACTAACACTAGTGATGGATCAAAGTCATAAACAGCTTGTGCTATAACGTTTGCTATTTCTCTGTCTTTTGCACCCATCTGATACAATGCACCATGCGGTTTAACATGATTAATTTTAACTTGATGAATGCGACAAAACCCTTGTAATGCACCTAATTGATAAATCATCAAATTATAAATCTCGTCGTTAGAGATATCTATATTTCGTCTGCCAAAGCCTTTCAAATCAGGTAAACCAGGATGTGCACCTACTGCAACATTATGTGCTTTGGCAAGTTTTACCGTTTCATTCATTACATTTTCATCACCAGCGTGAAAACCACAAGCAACATTCGCACTTGTAATTAACGGAATAATTTGATGATCACCACCAAAGGAATAATTTCCAAATGCTTCGCCTAAATCACAATTCAAATCAACTCGCATTATAATTCCACCCCTTTAACAATTTGATGTTTTTCTAAAAATTTAATATCAACATCTTTTGCATCTCCATCACGATATAGTGGATAATTTAAAACTGCATATAAAAAATCGGCAGTTGTAGAAAATCCATCTATCACCATTTCATCTAAGGTGACTTTCAACTTATCAATTGCTGAAGCTCTATCATGAGATTTTACAATTACTTTAGCTACTAAAGAATCATAATATGGTGAAACTTGATAACCGTGATATAGTAAAGAATCGACTCGCACATTAAAGCCTTGAGGTAAATGTAACGCTGTCACTTTACCTGGTGTTGGTTGAAATTTCTTTTCAGGATTTTCGGCATTTATTCTCGCTTCTATCACATGACCATTAAATTGAATATCGCTTTGTGAAAAAGGTAAATGATTATGTTCCAATAAATACAGTTGTGCTGCAACCAAATCACGTTCTGCTCGCATCTCTGTAACAGTATGTTCAACTTGTATTCGAGCATTCATTTCAATAAAGTAATGTGCGGTATCAGTTACTAAAAATTCAATCGTACCTGCACTTCTATAATTTGCTGCACGTGCAACTTTAACAGCATCGTTACATATTTGTTGTCGTCTTTCTTCAGTTAATGCTGCACAAGGAGATTCTTCGATTAATTTTTGATTTTTACGTTGTACAGAACAATCACGTTCCCCTAAATGTACATAATTATCCTGCCCATCTCCCATAACTTGAACTTCAACATGTTTTGCAACAGGTATAAAAGCCTCAACATAAACACGATCATCATCAAAGTATTTTTTTCCTTCACTTTTAGCTTCTTTAAATGCCTTTTCTAAATCTTCAGCTTTCTTTACAATACGTATACCTTTACCACCACCGCCACTGGCAGCTTTGATAACAACTGGATAACCGATGTCTTTGGCAAGCTTCTCAATTTCAGACACATGGTTCACAGCACCATTTGATCCTGGAATCACAGGAACACCTGCATGATGAACTGTTTGTCTTGCTGTTATTTTATCCCCCATTATTTCCATCGTTTTTTTAGTAGGCCCTATAAACGCTATGCCTTGTTCCTCAACGGTTTGAGCAAATTTTGTTGATTCTGATAAAAAGCCATATCCTGGGTGAATTGCATTAGCACCAGTGATTTGTGCAGCAGATATGATGCGGTCAATATTTAAATAACTATCTAAAGCATTAGCTTCCCCAATACATATAGCTTGATCTGCTAAATGTACATGCAAGCTTTGCTCGTCCCCTTTTGCATAAACTGCTACAGTTTCAATCCCATATTCTCTGCAAGCTCTTATAATCCTTACAGCAATTTCACCTCTGTTCGCAATTAAACAACGAAGCATTTACTTACCCCCTTTACTTAATACGTACCAAAACTTGGTCGTATTCAACATTTGTGCCATGATCAGCTACTATTTCAGTAATTTCTCCAGCAACATCTGTTGTTACCTCGTTTAATACTTTCATCGCTTCAACATATCCTATAATATCTCCCTTGTTAACTTTGTCACCGACATTCACAATTGGTTCAGTTAATTCTTTACTATCTTGTAAAAAGAATGTACCTACCATTGGTGATTTAATGTCATGATAATCATTTGTCGAAACATCGGAGTTATCATTCGCTTTTGAAGCTGTCAAATCATTATTGTTCATACTTTGATTTGATTGATTACTGTGTGCAGCCAAATGATTCGAGTCAGTGAAGTCAATTTCTATTTCATCTTCAAAATTTTTATATTTAAATTTCTTAACATCATTTTCCTTCACTAATTTGATTATTTGTTCGATTTTTTCAATATTCATTTTACAAATCCCCTTTTAAAATTGTTGCTAATTTTTTCGAAGTATGTCGCAAGCTAGATGTATCAAAAATTGGAGTCTTTTGATGACTCTTAAGAATTTCATTAAACAGAGACATTTGTTCCCGATTCTTATCTACAGCTTCTTGGAATGATATCCATTTAAATTGAATTGTATCTTTTGGTTTCATCTGTGCTAACTTTGGCAGATCAAATTTGCATACAGTTGCAATTTTGGTATAATCACCTATCGTTTGTTTATCATTAAGCAGAATAATAGGTTGACCATCATTTGGTACTTGAACACTACCAAGAGCAACCGGTTCAGAAATGATATCTGCTTGATTAATTGGTGCAACGCTGTCACCTTCCAAACGATAGCCCATACGGTCTGATTGTTCAGTAATTAAATATGGATGATTTACAATTTTCGCTCTAGCCTCTTCAGAAAATGCCTCGAATTGAGGTCCTTGAAGAATGTGTATAATATTATTTTCTGGCAATAAATCGTCCTGTAAATGAATAGTCTTTCCAATGTTTTCTTTAAAGTCATTATTTATTTTCACTGTTATTACATCATTAGCTAATAACTTTCTACCTTTGAATCCTCCTATACTGCTTCGGGTATGTGTTGCATAACTTTCAGCAATAGAAGGTACGTTGATAGAATGACCAAAAGTAAGATAACCGCGTGCACCTTTGGTTATAGCACCTATTTTTAAAATGTCACCTTTCTCAGCTAATATGACAGAATTCATTGATATAGTTTTATTATTTAGCGAAGCATTAATACTACCACCGGTTATAACAAATGTATTTTGCGTATTAAATTGAATGGTAGGACCAATCAAAGTATATTCAATCGCTGGACCATCATTGTTAATTAATGACTGCGCAACCTTAAAACTAAATTGATCCATGGCACCTGCGCCTGAAAATCCAATATGTTCATAACCTTTTCTTCCTAGATCTTGTACCGTTGAAAAGAGACCTGGTTGTAAAATCTTAATTGACATTTTCAATCACCACCCAGTCATCAACATTAAAGTTGCCATCTGATATATCTCTTTCGATTTGCATAAATTTCTGTTCATCTATTGCATAAAATTGTATCCATTCTCCTGCTTCGTACATTGACATTGGTTCACGCTCGCTGCTAAATACTTTTAACGGTGTGCGTCCAATAATTTGCCATCCGCCAGGAGAATCTGATGGATATAGTCCTGTTTGATTATTCGCAATACCTACAGAACCTGCATGAATTTTTAACCTTGGCTGATTACGTCTAGGTGTATGTAGTTGTTCATCAAGTCCGCCTAAGTATGGAAATCCTGGCATAAATCCTAGCATATATATTAAATAAGGTTTACTTGTATGTTTTTCAATAACTTGCTCAACAGTTATTCGATTATGCTTTGCTACTTCTTCAATATCTGGTCCATATGTACCACCATATTGAACAGGTATTTTAATAATACGATTGGTTTGATTCACAGCATGAACATTTTTTTCATTAAATTTGTTAAGTTCTAAATTTTCAATTAATTTAGAAGATGTTATAGCTTGTTCATCAAAATATATTAGAACTGCTCGATACGAAGGGACAATATCTTGAATTTCTAATATTTCTTTTTCTCGTATCCACCGTACCATTGCTGTGACATTACGATATGTCTCTTCGGATATTTTATTTTCAAAATAAATCATAATTGTCTGCTCGTTAATAAATCTTACATCCACTTTAAATCCCCCTTTGTATTGCAATAAACCAGTATTGAATACCTTTTCATTGTATCATTGAGAAGCACAAGTTGTTTAATAAGTAATTCAAATCGCATACAATAACAAATGATAATCAATTTGTTTTCTCGGAAATATTTTGCTTTTTTAAAATGGAGTAGTTAATATTGTAACTCTTACACTAATTTAGGTTCTGCTATCATTCGGTCTGATGGAAAATTTTTACTTTTCATCTGTCCGATTTTTTGATTTTGAATATAAAAAAGCACGACCGAAGTATCATTAACACACTTCAATCGCGCAATTAAATAATCTATTTGATCATTTATTGGATATTAACAATTTTTACGTTCATTTCGCCACCATTAGGTAGTGGAACACGAACTTCATCATCTAAACCTTTACCAATTAACGCTTTAGCCATTGGTGATTCATTTGAAATCTTACCATTAAATGCATCTGATTCAGCTGAACCAACGATTTGATAACTTTCCTCTTCATCACCTGGTAATTCTACAAACGTTACTGTTTTACCAATTTTAACAACGTTGTTATCTCCAGTATCTTCAATGATTAATGCATTTCTTAACATATGCTCAATTCTTTGAATATCTTGTTCGATGAATCCTTGTTCATCTTTTGCTGCATCATACTCAGAGTTCTCTGATAAGTCACCAAATGAACGTGCAACTTTAATTTTCTCTACAACTTCAGGACGCTTAACTGTTTTTAATTCTTCAAGTTCACGCTCTAATTTTTCAAAACCTTCTTGAGTCATTGGATATTGCTTTTGATTTTCCATATTGTCATCTTCCTTTACTGAATTATACTATTGCTTGCTAACTAAAGACTGAATTTTTGTTGTCATAATATCTATTGCAACTTTATTGCTCCCACCTTCAGGAATAATTATATCAGCATATTTCTTAGTCGGTTCAATAAATTGGTCATGCATAGGTCTAACAACACTTAAATATTGATTGATAACAGAGTCCATTGAACGCCCACGCTCTTTAGTATCTCGTGTTAAACGGCGTAATATTCTCAAGTCTGCATCTGTATCAACATATATTTTAACATCCATCATATCACGTAATACCTTATTTTCTAAAGCGAAAATACCTTCTACGATAATAACATCTTTAGGTTTAAAATCAATGGTAATGTCACTTCTTGTATGACTAGCATAATCATATGTCGGTACTTCTACTGCTTTACCATTTTTCAAGTCTTTAAGATTTTCAATTAATAAATCATTATCGAATGCAAATGGATGGTCATAATTGGTTTCTAGGCGCTCGTCGAAAGTCAAGTGCTTTTGATCTTTATAATAGTAATCTTGAGCAAGTAAAGCGACACTATGACCTTCTAAGTTTTTCATAATTTCGTTAGTTACAGTTGTTTTTCCTGAGCCAGATCCACCAGCTATGCCAATGATTGTAGTAGCTTTCATTAGCCAATTTCCTTTCTCATCATGTTGTTTGGATATATCGGGCGATCCACTTTAATTTGAACGATTTGTAATGGATGGCGCGCCGCGTCTAAGCTGTTACCTTCTTCATCATAAATTGCTTCTACTACTTGTGTAAATGTTTCAATTTCTGGACCAAAGAATTCTATTTCTTGACCTGGTTTAAAGTTATTTCGTTGTTGAATAGTCGCAATTTTTGTATCTTCATTATAGTCTAATACCAAACCACAAAAATCAAATGGTGATTTTTTAGATTGTTGTTGACCAAACATCTGTTCTTCATAACCAGGTGTTCCCTCAAAGAATGCTGGTGCAGTGTCTCTATTTGCACATTTATCTAACTCAATTAACCATTCCGGATTAATCTTAAAGTTGTCAGGATCTGCCGCATACGCATCAATGACTTTACGATATACTGAGACAACTGTTGCAATATAATGAATTGACTTCATACGTCCTTCAATTTTTAATGAGTCCACACCAATATCCATCATTTGAGGAATTGATTCGATTAATTTTAAATCTTTAGGACTCATCGCAAACGGTGTAACTTCACCTTGATTATAAAAAACATCAAGTTCACCATTATCATCAACTTCTAATAATTCATAATCCCAACGGCAACTTTGACAGCAACCGCCTCTGTTGGAATCCCTTGCAGTCATATGATTACTTAATGTACATCTACCTGAATAGGCGATACACATAGCACCATGAATAAATGCTTCGATTTCAATATCTACTTTTTCCTTCATTTCACGCATTTCCATCGCGCCGGTCTCACGTGCTAATACAACACGATCCAATCCTTCTTCTTTCCAATATTCTACAGCTTTGTAATTAGAAAGTGATTGTTGAGTAGATAAATGAATTTCAAGTTTTGGCGCAACTTCTTTACATGTTTCGATAATTAAAGGATCTGCAACAATGATACCTGTCGCACCAGTCTTTTCCAAATTACGCAAATATGATTCTAGACCTTCAATATTCTCATCATGTGCAATAATATTTGTCGTAACATAAATTTTGGCACCGTAACGGTTCGCAAATTCAACACCTTCAGCTATTTCTTCCATCGTGAAATTATCAGCATTTGAACGTAATCCATATTCTTGACCACCTAAAAATACGGCATCAGCGCCATAATGTACTGCTATTTTTAACTTTTCTAAGTTTCCAGCAGGTGCTAATAATTCTGGTTTCTTCATAACTGTTTTAGGAGTTGATTTAATCTCTTCTATTGTCTTCATGATTAACCTCCTTAATATACCGTTTGTTTATATAAGAAACCTTCGTCAAATGGTCGATGATCAGGTTGAATTTCTTCAATTGGGTCCATCAACATAAATTTCTCATCTTCATAGATTTCAGGATCTTCATTGTACAAATCTATCGCTTGACGATACTGTTCCGTTACCACATTAATATATTCTTCCGTTTGTAGAATACCATCGATTTTAAATGAATCTATACCCGCCTCAAAAAATGGTGCTAATTCTTCAATTAAACAAATGTCGTTTGGTGACATAATGTGCGTACCATTGTAATCTTCGTAAACTGGGTAATTATTTTGTCTTTCTTCATCATAAAGTAATAAAGATTGTTCATCATTGCGACGTTCAATTTTCATTTGGCGATCTTGGAACGTATAATAATTGCCTAGTAGCATACGCTTTGATTGGAACATACAAGTCATTCCTTGAACTTGCACCTCAATTTCCACATTTGAATTTTCTTTTATATTAATAATTTCATCCAAATTCAGCTCACGTGCTAAGACAGCTCTTGATGCGCCTCTTTTACCCCAGTAATTACATTGAAAATGATTAGTTACTAACGTCTCTGCATTCCAATGAAGTGGTATTGGATTCTCTTGCGCCTTCACATACATTACTACTGCTGGATCCCCGAAAATAATTCTGTCAACTCGTATTTCATGTAAAAAATTAATATAATCTTCTACAGCATCTAAATGATAATTATGAAATAATCCATTCACCGCCGCATATACTTTTTTATCGTTTTTGTGAGCTAATGCGACAGCCTCTGTCATTTGTTGTCTATTGAATTCCCCTGGAAGTCTTAAACCAAACTTTTGCTCGCCAATTACAAAAGCATCTGCACCTAAATCAATAAGTGTTTCCATATGGCTTAATGACTTGGGTGTGACAAGTAATTCTGTCATAGTCATTCTCCTTTAATTGAAATCGCTAATCCATCGTCTATATTTAAAAAATTCGTTGTATATCCTGGTTGCTTTATTAACCACTCATTATAATCTTGAACCTTTTTAACCATTTGTCTTACATTTCTCGATCTAACAATCCCAATATCCGATACAAAACCGTGATATAAAACATTATCTGTAATTACGAGACCTTGGTGCTTTAAAAGTGGTGTATATATTTCAAAAAATTTCTTTGATTGCGCTTTTGCTGCATCAATAAATATCATATCATAAACTTTGTCATTTACATTTTCAAATTGCTCTAAAGCATTACCTTCAATAATTCGAACCTGGTTTTCAAAATGATAAGTAGCTAAATTTTGTTTAGCATATTGAATCATCGTTTCATTACGCTCTATCGTTGTGACATGAATGTCATCAGATATAGAAGCGAATTGCATAGAACTATAGCCGATTGCTGTACCAATTTCTAAAATATTTTTAACATTATTCATACGAATTAATTGCTTAATTAAATCTAATGTTAAACGATCTACAATTGGCACTTCATTTACTTCGGCAAATTCACGCAAAACTTCGATTGAACTATTTTGATGTTGATGTAAATCTATTAAATATTTTTTATTTAGGTCATCCATGTTTTAAACTTCCTTTATGTAAAATAAGTCAATATGATTATGACAATAAAATAAATCAGCCTTCACAATTGATTATAATTTTGCCAACCAATTAAATGACTGATTTCGTGTTAGACGCAAAGCTATTTTATTTATAGAAGCGAATCATTCATATAAAATTTAACTTTAGATATTTTACCATATTTTCAATAAAATTATAAGCGTTAATTATTTATACATTGCTTAACTTAAAAAAATACTCTTGCCTCCCCATCTTAAGGTTAGCAAGAGTAAAATCTTTTTAATTATTCTTCCATTTCAGTATTTACAACTTCTTCAATCATGTCCCATTCTTCATCAGTTTCGATTGGTACTAACTTACCACCGTCACCTGACTCATCTGGTTCATTGATCATTGGTACAAGCTCAATCATATCGTCTTCATCTGATTGAGCACCTTCTTCAGCTAAGATAACATACTCTTTTTTGAATTCAGGATGATAAAATTCTAAAACTTTTCGGTATAAAAATTCATTTCCCTCTTCATCGAATAAAGTTAATAATTCTTCTTCGTTATTAATTTCTAGTTGTGAATCATGATTATGTTCAGTCATAGTAAAATCTCCTTTTAATGTAGTGAATCTAAATAGCCTTGTAAAATAAATACCGCTGCCATTTTATCAATCACTTGTTTTCTTTTTTGTCTTGAAACATCTGCTTCTAATAATGATCGTTCAGCAGCCATTGTGCTTAATCTTTCATCCCACATCACAATCTCAATAGAAGGATAAGCTTCTAATAATTTTTCTTTATATGTTAACGAAGCTTCGCCTCGAAATCCTATTGAATTATTCATGTTTTTAGGTAGTCCTATTACGACTGTACCCACATTATGTTTTTTAATAATGTCTACTAATTGGTCAATACCTAATTCATTATTTTCTTCATTGATTCGGAGTGTGTCTAATCCTTGTGCCGTCCAACCCATTATATCACTAATTGCAATTCCTACCGTTCTACTACCGACATCGAGTCCTAAAATTTTATGTTGTAACATAAATTATTTATTTTGCTCTTTTAAATAGTAAGAAACAAGCTCTTCCATAATAACATCTCTATCAATATGACGAATTTGATTTCTTGCTTCATTTTGGCGTGGAATATACGCAGGGTCACCTGATAATAAATAACCTACAATTTGGTTTACGGCATTATATCCTCGTTCATCTAATGTTCGATAAACATTATTTAAAACATCTCTTACATCTTGCGTTGGAAGTTCTTCATAGTCGAATTTCATTGTTTTATCAAAGTTTTCCATTTGCGACACTCCTTTAATTACAAATATAACTCACTATCATCATACAATATTATGGCTTTAAATTATAGATTTTTAATGTAATCTTTAATAAAGCTTAATGATTTTGAGATATTTTCAGGTTGTGTACCGCCACCTTGAGCCATATCTGGACGACCGCCACCTTTACCACCAACGATTGGTGCCATTTGTTTGATAAGATCACCGGCTTTAACGTTATTTGTTAAAGATTTAGGGACAGTTGCAACCATCGATACTTTATCATCAACATTACTTGCAAGAATGATAATTGTATCTTGTAGTTTAGATTTAAAATCGTCCATTGTCGAGCGAATTGCTTTCGCATTTGGTACATCCACTTCAGTAACCAATACTTTATAGCCATTGATTTCTTCAACTTGATCTTCAATATTACCCATTTTAAGTGATGTGATTTCTTTGTCACGTTGCTCTAATTGTTTTAATAATGCTTTTTCTTCATCTTGTAATTGTGTTAACTTATCGACTACTTGATCATCAGATTTCACTTTCAGTTGTGATTTCATCGTATTAAATTTCTCTTGAATATCTTCTAAATATAAGAAAGCTGCTTTACCTGTTAATGCTTCAATACGACGCACACCAGCTCCTGTACCTGACTCACTTACTATTTTGAATAAGCCAATTTCAGAAGTATTGCGGACATGAATACCACCACATAATTCAATTGAAAATGGTGCCATATTTACTACACGCACAACATCACCATATTTTTCACCGAATAATGCCATTGCGCCCATTTCTTTAGCTGAAGCAATATCCATTTCTTGAATGTTAACGTCAATACCTTTCCAAATTTCTTCATTTACTAAGCGTTCAACTTGATCAATTTCATCATTAGTCATTGGACCAAAATGAGAGAAATCAAAACGTAAACGATCTGCTTCTACTAGTGAACCAGCTTGGTTAACATGATCACCCAGTACTGATTTCAACGCTGCATGTAATAAATGTGTTGCACTATGGTTCTTTTGAATGTCACGTCGATCATTTTGGTTCACTTCAGCAGACACTGTAGTGCCAACATTTACTTGGCCAAATTGTACTACTCCTTTATGCAAGTTTTGACCATTTGGTGCTTTGGTTACTTCACTAACAGCAATTTCAAAATTGTCATTATAAACAATACCTGTATCCGCAACTTGTCCACCACTGACTGCATAAAATGGTGTTTCCGTTAACATGAAGTATACTGTTTCACCCGCTTCAACTTGTGAAACTTCTTCACCATTATATATCAAGTGTGTTAGTGTTGTTTGAGCTGTCGCAGTATCATAACCAACAAAAGTACTTGCAGATGTAATATTTTTCAATACTTCACTTTGAACTTGCATTGATTGAGAATTTTGACGTGCTTGACGTGCACGATCACGTTGTTGTTGCATTTCTGACTCGAATGTTGTCATATCAACTTTCAATCCTGCTTGCACTGCTATTTCTTCAGTTAATTCAATTGGGAACCCATACGTATCATACAATTTAAATGCATCTTTCCCATTAATTTCATTTGTTGTCGCTTTAGCTTTTTTAATTAATTCATTTAAAATCGCTAAGCCATCTTCTAATGTTTCATGGAATCGTTCTTCTTCAGACTTTATAACACGCTTAATGAAATCTGCTTTTTCCTTAACATTTGGATAATATGGTTCCATAATGTCTGCAACAATATCAACAAGTTTGTACATAAATGGCTCATTGATTCCTAACGTTTGACTAAAACGAACGGCACGACGTAACAATCGACGTAATACATATCCTCTACCTTCATTGGCAGGTAATGCACCATCAGAAATTGCAAATGCAATCGTACGAATGTGGTCAGCAATTACTTTAAATGCCACATCTTGTTCGTTGTTTACTAAATATTGTTTACCTGATACTTTTTCGATTTCATTCATTATAGGCATAAATAAATCTGTTTCATAGTTAGTACGTACATTTTGAGAAACTGAGGCCATACGCTCAAGCCCCATGCCAGTATCAATGTTTTTATTAGGTAATGGTGTGTAACTATGATCTTTATTATGATTGAATTCACTAAATACTAAGTTCCATACTTCAAGATAGCGTTCATTTTCTCCACCTGGATACATTTCTTCTGCCGGATCGTCTTGTCCATATGCTTCTCCGCGATCATAGAAAATCTCAGTGTTTGGTCCTGAAGGCCCTTCACCAATATCCCAGAAGTTACCTTCAATGCGAATAATACGACTTTCTTCAAGCCCAATATCTTTATGCCAAATGTTGTATGCTTCCATATCTTCCGGATGAATCGTAACGTACAATTTATCTGGCTCCATCCCCATCCATTTATCACTCGTTAAAAATTCCCAAGCAAATTCAATCGCTTCTTGTTTAAAATAATCACCAATTGAGAAGTTACCTAACATTTCAAAGAATGTATGGTGACGCGCTGTGAAACCAACATTTTCAATATCATTTGTACGAATAGCTTTTTGAGAGTTTACAATTCTTGGCTTTTTAGGTGTTTCACGTCCATCAAAATATTTCTTTAATGTTGCTACACCTGAATTAATCCATAATAATGTATCATCATCAATTGGCACTAATGGTGCAGAAGGTTCAACCATATGTCCTTTTTCAACAAAGAAATCTAGATATTTTTGTCTAATTTCACTCGCTTTTAACTTTTTCATCATTTACACATCCTATTTACTGTTTTTAAATTACCATTCCATAAAAATTGATGACACAGATAGTCGATTTGAAAAACTAGTATAAATCAATATCATTTTTTATTATTAAAAAATAAAAAACGCCCATCCTCAAAAGGGACGAACGTTATCGCGGTACCACCCTAGTTATAAATGCAATTCAACACATTTATCACTTTAAATCGACTATACAGTTGTGCATAAAGTAGCGTTCACTAATGTTTGTTGTACTTTTCACCAACCAGTACATCTCTGATAAACAAATCATTAACTACTCATCTTTATACGAATTTAATTCTATTTTAGTTACATTTACGCTTGTTGTCAACGTTCTATAAAGTCATACGGCGTGATTTCTCCCATATTAATCATTGGGTCAATTTTAAACATTGTAGCTTCCGTTAATACATTTGTATCTGTTTTTGTTGAATCAGACATAACTTCTTCACTATCATTCGATGACATTGGCGCTTCTACTTGATCATCTATTGTCGTTTGTGAAGCTCCTGTATCATTAGTTGCTGTGTTTTCCAGCATTTCTTCATCTTCTGAATTAAAATAATTTTTCAACAATGTACATAATTGTGTTAAACGCGCTTGACCATTTGTTTTTAATCCAATATCAAATGCTTCCGGATCACCAAGTAAAACTAAACTCGTTTTCGCTCTAGTTAAACCAGTATATAATATCGGTCTTTGTAACATTCTAAAATACTGTTTAACAATAGGCATGATAACAATAGGAAATTCTGAACCTTGTGATTTATGGATTGATGTACAATAAGCATGTGTTAATTCCATCATATCTTGTTTCGTAAATGTAATTTCATTACCTTCAAAATCCACAACAAGTACATCTTTATTAAGGGCATTTTCTTTCGCCCAAAAAATACCAACAATAACTCCTATGTCACCATTGAATATATTATCATTTGGCCTATTAACAAGTTGTAATACTTTGTCACCTTTTCTAAAGACTACATCACCAAACTCAATTTCTCGTGTGTCTTTCTTTTTAGGGTTTAAAATATCTTGTAAAACTTGATTTAAACGTTTAATACCGGCATTTCCTTTATACATTGGTGCAAGCACTTGAATATCAGCCATAGTATACCCTTTATTAACAGCACTAGTAACTACCTTCTCTACAACTGTTGGTATTTGGTTTGCCTGACAGTTAATAAAACTTCTATCATGAAAACGCTGTGTAATATCAATTTTCTGACCCAACTTCATTCGATGTGCTAATTCTATAATGCTTGAACCATCTTGTTGACGATATACTTCAGTCAGATTAACTCGTGGTATAGCTTTCGATTCAATTAAATCTTTAAATACTTGACCAGGACCTACAGAAGGCAATTGGTCCTCATCACCTACAAATATCAATTGTGCATCTAAAGGAACTGCACTTAAAAATTGGTGGAACAACCAAGTATCTACCATAGACATCTCATCAATGATTATGAGTCGTGCGTTTATTTCATTTTCTAATATATCCTCTGGCTTTGTGTCTTGATTCCAACCTATTAAACGATGAATCGTCATAGCTTCTAATCCAGTTGACTCTTGTAGTCTCTTGGACGCTCTTCCTGTTGGCGCTGCTAATACAACTGGATAATCATCATTGACATAATCATCATAATCTAATGATAAGCCATGAATCTCAGCATATAATTCAACAATACCTTTAATTACTGTCGTTTTTCCTGTTCCCGGTCCACCGGTTAATAGCATCACCTTAGAATTGATAGCCGTTTGCAAAGCTTCTTTTTGTGAAGCTGCATAGTTCACTTGATTCGCATCTTCTATTTCACCAATATGCATTTGTAAATCTGACTGTTCAATTTCTGTAAGTTTATTTGTATGCGTCTTTATTCTGAATAAGTTTTGAACACTTTTGATTTCAGAATAATACAAACTTGGAATTGCAACTTGTTCATTGTCAATAATTAGTCGTTTTTCCTCATTTAAGTATTGCAACATTTCGTCTAATTTTTCAGGTTCGATGACCTCTTCATCTTGATAATTTAATACATCAACCGTTAAATCTATAACAACATTGATAGGCAAATATGTATGTCCCTGTTTAATACATTCTTCTTCTAACGTATAGAGCAACGCAGCTTTTAATCGTTCATTATCGTTATAAGCGATACCAATATTTCTAGCAAGTTGATCTGCTTTATTAAAACCAATACCTTTAATATCATAAATCAATTGATATGGATTTCGATCTAAAATAGTCAGTGTATCGCCGAGATAAAACTGATAAATTGCCATTGAAAGTTTAGGACCAAACCCTAAATCATGTAAACGAATCATTATTTTTTCAGATTCTTGATTTGCTGAAATTTGTTCTGCAATTTGTTTCTGTTTCTTTTTAGATAATCCCGAAACTTTTTCTAGCACTGAATGGTCATCTAATATATCATTTATCGCATTGTCACCTAATGTATTAACAATATTTTGAGCTGTCTTTTTACCTACACCTTTAAACAAATCACTAGATAAATAACTTATAATTGCTTCTTTCGTTTGTGGCATTTCTTTTTCAAAAGTCTCTGCTTTTAATTGTTTACCATAACGTGGATGATCAACAACTTGCCCTTTAAATGTGTAGACATCGCCTTCAACAATATTCGGAAGAAACCCTACAACAGTTGGCATTGTATCAAAGTCTTCATTTGTTTCAATAGTATCTACTTTAAGCACTGTATAAAAATTATCACTGTTTTGAAACAATATCGCTTCAACAGTACCTTTGATCATTGAATAATCAAATAGTGTAGGGTCTGACATGTTACTCCTCCTCTTTCATTTTAGTGAATGTTTTCAGCGCATGCTGACTTAATAAGTGTTTAGGGTCGATAGTCACAGCTTCTTTAAAATGAGTTATGGCTTCATCAATATCTTCATTTTTCATAAATAACGCTAAGCCCAAATTGTATCTTGCATCAACATGATTTTTATCAATCGTTAATACATGTTTAAGTTGAGTTATGGCTTCATTAAACATTTCTAATTGACATAATACAAGACCATATTGAAATTGAACTTCTGCATCTTTGTCTTTATCTAGTTCCGCAGCAGTCATTAAATACGGCAATGCCAGCTTAAATGATTCTAACTGATTAAACGCCATACCGATCATATAATTACAATCAACTTGTTCAATCTCTGTTTGTAATGCTTGTTGATATAATTTAATAGCTTCTTGATAACGTTGCTGATTATAATATACATTTGCTAGATTATAAAATACGACGCCATTCTTCGGATCTATTGTTAAAGCTTTTTGGAAAAAACGCTCTGCCTTTTCAATCTCATTCGCATCAGCAAGTACGATACCAGCATTAATATAATTTTCAATAATTGTAGGATCTTCTTCGATATTTCCGAACAATGCTTGTAACGCTTCTTCTATTTTTCCATTTTGTATGTATTGATAAATTGTTTGTTGATCTATCATTTACGAACCTCATTTCTCATCAATTATAACATCTTGATAAATTGTATGTCTCGAATCACTTAACAACGAATAAAATATAATCTAATATCATCTTCATTCATGAAAAAGCGGGAATGGAATAGAAATGCTTAAGAACCATTAACGGTTTGTTATGTAATGGTTCTTCCACATTAGCCACCACTATTATGTACTTAAAAATAAGAATACATAATTAGATTCATGCATAGGGAGTGGGACAGAAATGATATTTTAACAAAATTAAATTCGTTTACCCCAACTCGCACATTATTGAAAGCTGACTTTTGGTCAGCTTCTGTGTTGGGGCCCCGTCCCCAACTTCCATTGCCTGTTGAAATTGGGGTTCCAATTTCTCTATGTTGTGGTCCCGCCAATATAACATTGTAGAGCCTAGGACATTGTGATGTCCCAGACTCTATCATCATGAATTATTCTCATCAAAAACTGTCTTTCGTCATTTTCGACGTTGAAACTTCAAATAAGTAATTTATTGTTGCCATTGTTTATACAACATAATTTAATTGACCTTCATTTTTGAACACATCGTCAATTGTTGCTCCACCAAGACACACATCACCTTGATAAAAAACAACTGCTTGTCCAGGTGTGATTGCTCTTACTGGCTCAGCAAAAGTAACACGTAGTGCATGGTCGTTTTCACGTTTCACAAAAACTTTCGTATCTTTTTGGCGATATCTAAATTTAGCTGTACATTCAAAACCTTGATCTAAGTCATTATCTTCTGGATTTACAAATGAATAGTCTGAAGCAATTAAGTAATCACTGTATAATGCATCGTGATGGAATCCTTGTTCTACATATAAAACATTATCTTTTAGGTTTTTACCGACAACAAACCAAGGATCGCCATCTCCACCTATACCTAATCCATGTCTTTGTCCTATTGTGTAATACATCAAACCACTATGTTTACCCATTTTCTTACCATCAAGTGTTATCATATCACCCGGTTGTGCAGGTAAATATTGTGATAAAAATGTTTTAAAGTTTTTTTCGCCGATAAAACAAATGCCTGTAGAATCTTTTTTCTTAGCAGTAACAAGTCCTTGTTCTTCAGCAATTCGACGCACTTCACTCTTTTCGATGTCGCCAATTGGGAACATCACTTTTGAAAGTTGTTGTTGAGATAATTGATTCAAGAAGTATGTTTGATCTTTATTATTATCTACACCACGTAACATTTCAACATGACCATCTTCATGACGATGTATGCGTGCGTAATGTCCTGTTGCTACATAATCTGCACCTAAATTCATCGCATGATCTAAAAAGGCTTTAAACTTAATTTCTTTATTACACATAACGTCTGGATTTGGAGTACGACCTTTTTTGTATTCATCTAAGAAATACGTAAAGACTTTATCCCAATATTCTTTTTCAAAATTAACAGCGTAATATGGAATGCCAATTTGATTACACACTTCAATAACATCGTTGTAATCTTCAGTTGCAGTACATACGCCATTTTCGTCAGTGTCATCCCAGTTTTTCATAAATATGCCAATGACATCATAACCTTGTTCTTTTAAGACGTGGGCTGTTACAGAACTATCTACACCGCCTGACATACCAACGACAACACGTATATCTTTATTTGACAATTATGACTCCTCCTTAAATTTAAAATATATTTTATGAATTTCAGCTACAATTGCATTAATTTCATTTTCAGTAGTCAATTCGTTAAAACTAAATCGAATCGAATGATTTGATCGCTCCTCATCTTCGAACATTGCATCTAAAACATGCGACGGTTGTGTAGAGCCTGCTGTACATGCAGATCCAGACGACACATAGATTTGTGCCATATCCAACAATGTTAACATCGTTTCAACTTCAACAAACGGAAAATATAGATTTACAATATGGCCTGTAGCATCCGTCATTGAACCATTTAATTCAAATGGAATCGCTCTTTCTTGTAATTTAACTAAAAATTGTTCTTTTAAATTCATTAAATGAATATTGTTATCGTCTCGATTCTTTTCTGCTAATTGTAATGCTTTAGCCATCCCAACAATTTGCGCAAGATTTTCAGTGCCTGCACGGCGTTTCAATTCTTGTTCACCGCCAAGTTGAGGATAATCTAGTGTAACATGGTCTTTAACTAGTAATGCACCGACACCTTTTGGTCCGCCAAACTTATGAGCAGTAATACTCATTGCGTCGATCTCAAATTCGTCAAACTTAACATCAAGATGTCCAATTGCTTGAACCGCATCAACATGGAAATATGCATTTGTCTCAGCAATAATATCTTGAATATCATAAATTTGTTGCACTGTGCCAACTTCATTATTTACAAACATAATAGATACTAAAATCGTCTTATCTGTAATTGTTTCTTCAAGTTGGTCTAAATCAATAGCACCTGTATCATCAACATCTAGATATGTTACATCAAAACCTTCTCGCTCTAATTGTTCAAAAACATGTAACACAGAATGATGTTCAATCTTCGATGTGATAATGTGATTACCCAATTGTTCATTTGCTTTTACTATGCCTTTAATTGCCGTATTATTCGATTCTGTTGCGCCACTCGTAAATATAATTTCATGTGTATCTGCACCAAGTAATTGTGCAATTTGACGTCTTGACTCATCTAAATATTTACGCGCATCTCTTCCCTTAGCATGTATTGATGATGGATTACCATAATGCGAATTGTAAATCGTCATCATCGCATCTACTACTTCAGGTTTTACTGGTGTGGTCGCAGCATAATCTGCATAAATTTCCATGTTTGGACACTCCTCACAATTTTATCAATGTTCCAATAATAGCACCTTACATACTATTTTTCTACTTTTCTGTTTAACTTTATTTATAATGTTTTTAATTATATTTTACCATTTTCTACACATGCTTTTCGATAGGCTTTTTTAAGTTTATCGCTTTATTCTTGTCTTTTTTATAAATTTTAGTATTTGCAGATATTTTTTTATTTGTAAAATGTAACGTACTATTATTTTGGTTATGAGCAATTTAATATTTATCTGGTTATTCGATTGGTATACTTCTTATATCATAAAAAAGGAAGGACGATATAAAAATGGCGATTAAATATTCAGCATTAAACCTTGTCCCTATTCGAGAAGGTGACGATGAACAAACAGCAATTAATGATATGGTTAATCTCGCACAACATTTAGACGAATTATCATATGAAAGATATTGGATTGCTGAACACCATAACGCTCCCAACCTAGTAAGTTCAGCAACTGCTTTATTAATTCAACATACGTTAGAACATACGAAACACATACGTGTAGGTTCTGGAGGCATCATGTTACCTAATCATGCTCCATTAATCGTTGCGGAACAATTTGGCACGATGGCAACATTATTTCCAAATCGTGTCGATTTAGGATTAGGACGTGCACCTGGAACAGATATGATGACCGCAAGTGCATTAAGACGAGATCAACATGATGGTGTTTATAAATTTCCAGAAGAGGTTTCATTATTACAACAATATTTCGGCCCAGCTCACCAACAAGCATATGTTCGTGCTTATCCAGCAGTAGGTAAAAATGTGCCTTTATACATTCTTGGTTCTTCAACAGATTCTGCACATTTAGCTGCTCGCAAAGGGCTTCCATATGTGTTCGCTGGACATTTTGCACCTCAACAAATGAAAGAAGCTATCGAAATTTACAAAACGTTATTTGAACCTTCTGATGTATTAGACGAACCTTATGTTATTGTATGTTTAAATACAATCGTTGCTGAAAATGATGACGAAGCACAATATTTAGCTTCATCTATGGCACAAGTAATGGTTAGTATCACTCGTGGCAGAATGCAGCCCGTTCAACCGCCAACACATGAACTACAAAATATATTAACGCCGAGAGAATATGCGATGGCTATGGAAAGACAGAAAATATCATTAATAGGTTCAGAAAATACTGTTCAACAAAAAATTCAAGATTTTATGGAAACTTATGGTGAAGTCAACGAAATTATGGCAATAAGTTATATTTATGATAAAGATATGCAATTAGACTCTTATCGTCGGTTCAAGAATGTTATAAATCAGATAAATGAAAAAAACACTTTATAATGTGATAAATAAACTAAGTGAAAGTATGTATCCATAATATTAATAAAAATAAACAGTAACGGCATTTTGAATGAAAGATGTCTTTATTGTTCAATCATTTTTTTAGTAATGATTCAAATTCACTTAAAATTCTAAAGCAAATATGAAAGCGCCCCTTCAACTTTACACTGTGTTAGTGTTTATTTGATGGGGCGCTTTCAAAATATTGAAAAACATATCCAAAATTTAAAGAAATTTATTTCTCTTTATCTTCTTTTTCTTTTTTCTCTTCGTTATTCGATCCTGTATATTCATTTATCTTATCTTTTACATTTTTAACTTGTTCATTATCGCTATTTTTAAATTTTTCTACTGCGTCTTTAGCTTTATCCATAAAACTCATATTAATCGCTCCTCTTATATTTGATTAGTTTAATTGAACTTATTTTTTAAGTTTATCAATTGCATCAGTTATTTTGTTTTTAGCATTTTCAACAACTTCTTTTGCTTTACCAGTCGCTTTATCTTGCTGACCTTCTTTTTCTAATTCTTTGTTATCAGTAACGTTACCTACTGTTTCTTTAACATTTCCTTTAAATTGATCGAACTTACTTTCGTCTGCCATAGTGAAACCTCCTTGGATGTATATATTTATATACCACTAAGGACGTTCGCTAAACATTATAATATGAAGTTTTTATGTTATAGTATAGTATTTATACGATTAAATATAAAACATGTATCCGTCTAAATCTTCACTTGTATCTACATATTCCGCTAAATATTTCAATGTTGTATTATCTAAAACATCTCTCACTGCATCTCTCATGCGAATCCATAGTTGTTTTTGCGCAGGTGGTTCTGATTCAATACTTTCAACAAATGTAATTGGACCTTCTAACAGTCTTATAATATCCCCTGCTGAGATTTCTTCCGCTGGTACTCTTAATTGGTATCCACCTTTAGCACCGCGTACACTTCGAATTAACCCCGCATTTCTTAAAGGACCTACAAGCTGTTCTAAATATAAATCACTCAAATTATTTTCTTCAGCAATTGACTTTAATGATATACATCCTTGCCCCTCTTTTTTAGCAAGAGAAATCATCAATGTAAGTCCATATCTCCCTTTAGTAGAAATTTTCATTGTATAACCTCACTTAATTCGAATATTGATATTCCCATTTTAGCATTTTTTGAGTTAAGATAGTATAAGAAAGGTGTGACAAATGTGAGTACAGAACCATTAGCATCGAGAATGCGCCCAAAAAATATAGATGAAATCATTTCCCAACAACATTTAGTTGGACCAAGAGGCATTATCAGAAGAATGGTTGATACAAAAAAATTAACTTCAATGATTTTTTATGGTCCACCTGGTATAGGCAAAACAAGTATTGCCAAAGCAATTTCGGGCAGTACGCAATATAAATTCAGACAATTGAATGCTGTAACTAACACTAAAAAAGATATGCAACTTGTTGTTGAAGAAGCTAAAATGTCTGGTCAAGTTATCTTGTTATTAGATGAAATACATCGACTAGATAAAGCTAAACAAGACTTTTTATTACCTCATTTAGAAAATGGCAAAATCGTCTTGATTGGTGCTACAACTTCAAATCCTTATCATGCTATCAATCCAGCGATTCGTTCAAGAGCGCAAATTTTCGAGTTATATCCTTTAAATGACGAAGATGTGCGCCAAGCGTTAACTCGTGCAATAGAAGATGATGAGAATGGTTTGAAAACATATCAACCCAAAATTGATGAAGATGCCATGACCTACTTTTCTACACAAAGCCAAGGTGATGTTCGTAGTGCGTTAAATGCATTGGAATTAGCTGTATTAAGCGCAGATAATGACAAAGACGGTTATCGACATGTTACATTGCAAGATGCTAAAGACTGTTTACAAAAAGGTGCATTTGTAAGTGATAAGGATGGTGACATGCATTACGATGTTATGAGCGCTTTCCAAAAATCTATCCGTGGTAGCGACGTCAATGCCGCTTTACATTATTTAGCACGATTAATTGAAGCTGGAGATTTACCTACAATAGTTCGACGATTACTTGTAATTAGCTATGAGGATATAGGCTTAGCCTCACCTAATGCTGGTCAGAGAACACTTGCTGCTATTGAATCAGCAGAACGTCTAGGTTTACCAGAAGCTAGAATTCCACTAAGCCAAGCAGTAATCGAACTATGCTTATCACCTAAGTCAAATTCAGCAATGAGTGCCATTGATAGTGCATTGTCCGATATTAGAAACGGTCATGTGGGCCAAATTCCAAACCATTTAAAAGATGGACATTATCAAGGTGCTAAAGATCTAGGCCGATCTATTGGTTACAAATATCCACACCAATATGTTAATGGCTATGTTTCACAGCAATATTTACCTGATAAACTTAAAAACAAAATTTATTATGAACCAAAAACGACATCTAAAAGTGAACAACAACTCAAAGAAATATATAACAACTTACTTAAACAAAGGCCGTAAAAATAAGATTAAATCGATTACCTTTGATATTTTAGCTATAATCAAATCAAAACTGACTAGTACACGAAGCATATTCTACTATGCTTGCGAACTAGTCAGTTTTAGTTTTATGGTGTGGTTACACTTGCCTTACGTTGAAAATTATGACTTTCAAAATTAATTATTGCCCTTTGTCTTTAATGCGACGAACTGGAATATCTTTTAATACGTCATTCACCACATAACTTGCACATATTAATCCAACAACACTTGGCACAAAGGCATTTGAAGAAGGTGGCATTTGTCCTTTTCGATTGATAGCATTTTTATCTCCAACTATATCTTTTACATCTTCTCTTATGACAATTGGACTTTCATCTGAAAATACAACTGGAATCCCTTTACGAATTCCTAGTTTTTTCAATTTTTGACGAATAATTTTGGCCATTGGATCGGTATGTGTTTTAGAGATATCTGAAATTGTAAAACGTGTTGGATCTGTTTTATTTGCAGCACCCATACTGGAAATCACTTTAATCCCTCGGTCAAGACACTCTTTCATTAAGTGTACTTTGTACATTATTGTATCACTTGCATCTACAAAATAATCTATATCGTAATTATCGAAAATTTCTTCATATGTCTCTTCTGTATAAAACATATGTAAAGGCGTGACTTTACAATCTGGATTAATTAATTTAATACGTTCTTCCATCAAAGAAACTTTACTTTGTCCTACTGTTGTAGTTAAAGCGTGTAATTGTCTGTTTACATTTGTAATATCAACATCATCTTTATCTATTAATATAATATGACCAATATTCGTTCTTGCTAATGCTTCAGCAGCAAATGAACCAACACCTCCAACGCCAAGTATGACAACAGTTTGTTGCTTCAATAAATCTAAACCTTGTTGTCCAATCGCTAGTTCATTTCTTGAAAATTGATGTTTCATTATTTTACCTCTTTCACTGATTTATACATAAGTACATAGTAACTTAAAATTTTATGTTTAGCATTATCGCTTTGATTATTTTCCCAAAATTCAACGAGGAAACATTTATTAAACCCTATTAAACCCAACTAATTCTTTATTAAAAACTTAAAGAAAAGCATAAAAATACGCAAGACAAAGTCTTGCGTATCGATAGAGTCCGTATTGCCGTAGTTATAATAGCTTGATCATTCGGCCTGTTATATACAGGTGGGTGCCCTGTTTCTTGTTTTGTACGTCCTTCATATAAGGCGTGTACGCTGCAAGAAAACCCATTGGGCTCCCTTGATCAAAGAGTGTTAGGCCCAAATTAAAAAGCAAACTTACGAACAACTCAGATGACTATCTTATGATGTTATATTACCACATAATTAAAATTAATGAAATTATAACAAACCAAAGTTTATTGATTTTTTAAAATTTAGTGACGAATTCGCAAAGAAAGTTCTTCTAATTGTTTATCAGAAACTTCACCAGGCGCATTCGTTAATAAACATGTAGCAGATGCTGTTTTAGGGAATGCGATTGTATCTCTCAAGTTTGTTCTATTAGTCAATAACATGACTAATCGGTCTAATCCTAATGCAATACCGCCATGTGGTGGTGCACCATATTTAAATGCATCTAGTAAGAAGCCGAACTGTTCTTGTGCTTGTTCTTTAGTAAATCCAAGAACTTCGAACATTTTTTCTTGTAACTCACCATCATGAATTCTGATTGAACCGCCACCTAATTCATAACCATTTAATACTATGTCATAAGCATTTGCCTCAGCTTCTTCTGGCGCAGTGCCAAGCTTAGCAATATCAGCTTCTTTTGGAGATGTAAATGGATGATGTGCTGCAACGTAACGTTTCGCATCTTCATCATATTCTAATAATGGCCAATCTGTCACCCATAAGAAGTTTAATTTTGTTTCATCGATTAAACCTAATTCTTTAGCTAATTTGACACGTAATGCACCTAAACTTTGTGCAACGACATTTGGTTTGTCTGCAACAAACATTACTAAGTCACCAGCTTCAGCACCAGTTAATGTAAGTAATGTTTCAACATTTTCTGTTTCAAAGAAACGTCCAATTGGACCTGTCAAACCATCTTCCACAACTTTAACCCACGCTAATCCTTTAGCACCATAGATGTTTACAAATTCTGTTAAAGCATCCATATCTTTACGAGTATATTGTTCAGCTGCACCTTTAGCAACAATTGCTTTAATTTCACCATCATTTTCAACAGTATCTTTAAATACTTTAAAGTCCATATCACGTCCTAATTGAGAAACGTCAATTAATTCCATTTCAAAACGTGTATCTGGTTTATCAGAACCATAGCGACGCATCGCTTCTTTATATGTCATGCGTGGGAAAGCGCCATTAATTTCAACGCCTTTAACTTCTTTAACAACTTTTTTAAGCATTTCTTCACCCATTTGCATCACATCTTCTTGATCTACAAAACTCATTTCAATATCGACTTGTGTAAATTCAGGTTGACGATCTGCACGTAAATCTTCGTCACGGAAGCATTTTACGATTTGGTAGTATTTGTCAAATCCACTAATCATCAATAATTGCTTAAATAATTGTGGTGATTGTGGTAATGCATAAAATTCACCATCATGAACACGAGATGGTACTAAATAGTCACGTGCACCCTCAGGTGTTGACTTCGTTAGTACTGGTGTTTCGATGTCAAAGAACCCTTCATCATCCAAATATTGACGAATAGAACGTGTAATTTGATGTCTCATTTTAAATGTTTGCGCTAACTCTTGACGACGTAAATCTAAATAACGGTATTTTAATCGAATATTTTCATCAACGTTAACATTTTCTTCATTTATAGAAAATGGTGGTGTCTCAGATTTATTAATCACTTTAATATTTGTAACTTGTACTTCAACTTGGCCAGTTTTAATTTTAGGATTAACTGTTTCAGGGTCACGCTTCGTAACTGTACCTTGAACTTCTACAACATATTCAGAACGTACTGTTTCAGCAATTTTCAATGCCTCTTCTGAAAATGCAGGATTAAACACGACTTGTACAATTCCTTCTCTATCTCTTAAATCAACGAAAATCAATCCACCTAGGTCACGACGATTGTTAACCCATCCTTTTAATGTAATTTCTTGTCCTAAAAATGCCTCAGTAACTAATCCACAATAAGTTGTTCTCTTACTCATATTTTAACGCCCTCTCTACTTCTTAAAATATTCGACTAATGCGTCTAATTCAATTGTTTCAGATTCACCAGTTGTCATATTTTTAACATCGATTTTATTATTTTCTAATTCTTGATCACCAATAACGATTGTAAACTTGGCACCTAAACGGTCTGCTTGTTTCATTTGTCCTTTAATTTTACGCTGTAAGTAGTCTTTATCTGCTTTAATACCATTATGTCTCAAATGATTTAATAACTTCACAGCATATCGATCTGCTTGATCACCTATTGTAACAATGAATAAATCTAAGTTTTCTTCAATATCTAATTCGATACCTTCTTCTTCAAGTGCAAGCAATAATCGTTCTATACTTAGCGCAAAACCAATACCTGTTTCACTTGGACCATCTAGCAATTCTAATAAACCATTATAACGGCCACCACCACAAAGAGTTGTAATGGCACCATCATAGTTAGGGTTATCCATCATTAATTCAAATGCTGTATGTGTATAATAATCCAATCCACGAACTAAGTTAGGATCTTCAATATATGGAATATCTAAATCATCTAAATAAGCTTTTACTTGTTCATAATATGCCTTAGATTCCTCATTTAAGAAATCAGTGATTCTAGGTGCAGTCTTAATCGCTTCTTTATCACGGTCTACTTTACAATCCAAAATTCGCATCGGATTTGTATGCAAACGTGATTGACAATCTGAACAAAATTCATGAATTACTGGTTCAAAGTGTTTCACTAACGCTTCGTTATATTCTTTTCGAGACGCCATATCCCCTACACTATTAATAACAAGCTTTAAATGTTTTAATCCAAATGATTGATAAATATGCATAACCATAGCTAATACTTCTGCATCTACGCTAGGATTTTCAGCACCAATAGCTTCTACACCAAATTGATTAAATTGACGATAGCGCCCTTTTTGCTTACGTTCATATCTAAACATCGGTCCATTGTAATAAAGTTTAATTGGTTGGTTTGGATTACCTTGCATTTTATGTTCAATATATGAACGCACAACTGCAGCTGTTCCCTCAGGTCTTAATGTAATACTTCTATCGCCTTTATCTTTAAATGTATACATTTCTTTTTGTACGACATCTGTTGAATCACCAACACCTCTTGCAAAAAGATCTGTACTTTCAAAAATTGGTGTTCTTATTTCTTTATAATTATAAAATGTCATTAATTCATCTAATTGATTTTCAATGTAACGCCATTTCTTTGAATCTTCAGGTAAAATATCCTGCGTCCCTCTAGGTATTTTAATCATTTTGACATCTCCCTCGGCAAACTATTTTATTTAATTACCTTTTTAAAACTAAAACTATATACGATCACTTAACTTTGCATGATAAATCATAATTTTAAAAGCAAAAGAAAAAGCCCTTGCACAGCCTGAAACTGCACAAGGGACGAATATCCGTGTTGCCACCCTCATTGGTTTAAAATACATGCCTAATTGTAATCATCATTACTTTTTATAAGCGTGCATTTAATAAACCCACTCAAAACGTTTAACGTACGTTTAACGGCTTTACTTTTCATAAAGCACCTCTTCTTGTGTTCAATGTATATAAATTACTCAGCATAATCTTTCAGTCTATGGATTATATTCCTACACAATCTTAGTTAGATTGCTACCTATTTCATTTACCATTTCAAGAATACTAACGGTTTTAGTTATAAAATTCAATATCAATGATAACTACTTTCACATATTTTTGCAAGCCCTACGCAGAAAAATAAATTTTAAGGCCATCAACAATTGCTTGTTCTAAAATTTGTCTATGTAATTGATCTTTAATCATCGTTTCATCAGTTGGGTTACTAATATAACCTAATTCTAATAAAACAGCAGGAACTTTTGTTTGTCTTAACACTTGATAATTTTCTTGTCTTGAACCGCGATTAGAAAGTAGACCTTTCTTCTGAATCGTAGCATCTAACGTATCTGCTAAAGCTCTTTGATTATCATGATACCAATAAACTGTCATTCCATTTGCATTAGATGATTCTAATGCATCATTATGTATACTCAAATAGGCATCGCCTTTGATATCACGATTTTCTAGTGAAACATATGTATCGTCTGTTCTTGTCATCTTAACAGTTGCGCCTTCTTTTTCTAAAGTACGCTGCAATTCTTTTGCTGTTTTCAACGTATAGTCTTTTTCTAAACTTTTATATTTAGTATTGCTTGAAGCACCCTGGTCACTACCTCCATGACCAGGATCAAGCACTATTGTTTTACCTTGCAAAGGATTTTTCTCCTTCGTATTATCCGCGACAATATCTAAATTTGTGTGCCATCCAGCTATCCAACCTTTTTCATTACTGGATGTATCTTCAACTTCAATCCATTTACCTACTTTACCAATCTTTTTAAAATGGTCACCTTTCTCAACTTTATATATGACTGGATACGCAGCGTTTGGACCTGTACGTAATTCAGCATTTTCAGTTATCGTGATGTTCCCACTATCTTCACTATTGCTATTCAGCAATAAAAATAAAAAGATGATAAATAAGACAAAGGCAATCACTACTATTAGAGTACGTTTATTTTTAAGACCCTTTTTAGATAACCATGCCTCTATTTTTTTCATTGAATTTTGCCGTCCTGACTTTCATAAATAATAGTGACTGGACCATCATTATTTATGCTAACATTCATGTGTGTTCCAAATTCACCTGTTTTCACAGTAAGACCATACGCTCGTAGCGCATCATTAAAATACTCATAAATTTTTACCGCTTGATCAGGATTTTTAGAATTTGAGAAACCTGGACGGTTACCTTTTTTTACATCTGCATAGAGAGTAAATTGTGAAACTGATAGTATTTCACCATTCATTTGTTGGATATTAAAGTTTAATTTATTATTGTCATCTTCAAATAATCTTGCATTAGCAATTTTCTTTGCAATTACATCTGCATCTTGCTCTGTAGAGTTCTGACCGATACCGACTAATAAACAATATCCTTTTTTGATTTGATTATTTAATGTATCATTCGTCACCGATGCTTCTTTAACTCTTTGTACAACTACTTTCATATTTTGCACCTCTAGTTCCAAACTCTTGTTACTGTATAAACATCACCAAGTTGTTTGATCTTTTCTACCACACGATAAACATCATTCACGTTTTTCACCATGACACTAATATTTATTATTGCATTTTTATCAATATCTGAACGTCCTGAAACTTTAATTAAATTGCCGGCTGTCGAGCTAACAGCTTGTAGTACTTCATTCAACAAGCCATTTCGGTCATACGCAGTTACCTCTAAATCAACCTGATATTTTTGAGTTGCGTCTTTTGATTTTACCCATTCAACATTAATTAGTCGTTCAGTTTCGTTCTTAATATTTGGGCAATCAGTGCGATGTACTTTAATACCGTGACCTTTGGTGATATAACCTACAATATCATCACCTGGTATAGGATTACAACATTTTGACAACTTGATAAGTACATTTTCTAAACCTTCTACATAGACACCACTATCAGTAATGATGTTGTCTTTAATAGGCAATGATTTCGTAACTTCTTGTGCTTCATTTAAAGCACGTTGTTTATCTAAAATACGTTGTCTTTCAGTTAATTTATTAACAATCTGTAAGGATGTCACGCCGCCAAATCCTACAGCTGCGAATAAATCATCTTCATTTGCAAAGTTATATTTTTCATTAACAACCTGAATATTTTTCTCTGTCAAAATATCTTCGACTCTAAATCCTTGCTCTTTTATTTCAACTTCAACCATCATTCGGCCTTTTTCAATATTAGATGAACGATCTTGTTTTTTGAAGAAACTTTTAATTTTACCTTTGGCACTAGACGATTTAACAATTTTCAACCAATCACGACTTGGTCCATATGAATGTTTACTAGTACGTATTTCAACAATATCGCCTGTTTGTAAAATATAGTCAATTGGTACAATTTTGCCATTCACCTTGGCACCAATCATCTTATTACCTACTTCACTGTGAATCGCATAAGCAAAATCAATCGGCACAGCACCATATGGCAACTCAATAACATCACTCGCTGGGGTAAATGCGTATACTTTGTCACTCTGTAAGTCATATTTTAAGGTTTCCATAAATTCTTGAGCGTCAGACGATGTATGATCCGCTTCAGCTAATTCTTTTAACCAATTTAACTTATTTTGATAAGTTTGATCTTTTTCACTTACTTTTTTACCTTCTTTGTAAGCCCAGTGTGCTGCAACACCATGCTCAGCAATTTCGTGCATATCAAACGTTCGTATTTGGATTTCGAGTGGGTCTCCATTTGGACCTACTACTGTAGTATGCAATGACTGATACAAATTTTGTTTAGGCATTGCAATATAATCTTTAAAACGTCCTGGCATCGGTTTCCATAACGTATGCACCAACCCAAGTATCGCATAACAATCATTAATAGAATTGACAATAACACGTATCGCCAACAAATCAAAAATTTGATCAAATTGTTTTTTCTGCTTCATCATTTTCCGATAAATACTGTAAATATGTTTAGGTCTACCATTTATATCGCCTTCGATATTCATTCGGTCCATTTCAGTACGTATTCTATCAATAGCCGTTTCGATATACGCTTCACGTTCACTACGTTTCTTCTTCATTAAATTGACTATTCTAAAATATTGCACATTATCAATATAACGAAGAGCCGTATCTTCTAGTTCCCATTTAATTGTATTAATACCAAGACGATGTGCTAAAGGTGCATAAATTTCTAATGTTTCTCGAGAAATTCTAATTTGTTTTTCACGCGGCATGGCTTTCAAGGTACGCATATTATGTAATCTGTCTGCTAATTTCACCAAAATTACGCGTACATCTTTGGCAATCGCAATAAATAACTTGCGATGATTTTCAGCTTGTTGTTCTTCTTTTGAGCGGTATTTTACTTTTTTAAGCTTCGTCACACCATCAACAATTCGAGCAACTTCTTCATTGAACATTTCTTTTACATCTTCAAATGTATACGGTGTATCTTCAATTACATCATGCAAAAAACCTGCGACAATCGTCGGTCCGTCTAATCGCATTTCTGTTAAAATACCTGCAACTTGTATAGGATGCATAATGTATGGTAATCCGTTTTTTCGGAACTGACCTTTATGTGCTTCATAAGCAATATGATAGCTTTTTAAAACATACTCATATTCATCTGCTGACAAATATGATTTTGCTTTGTGAAGAACTTCATCTGCACTATATGGATATTCGTTGTTCATTATATGATACACCCCATTCATATTTATTACTTCGCCTTAAACAATGATTTAGGTACTCTTGTTGAATAGTATTTGTCCCACACCAATCATACGTCCGTCGACGATAAATATTTATCCTGTCGTCATTAATCGTAATATTAATTTTACTTGAGCGAGTTTAATTTGTATACTATTCCTACTTTTAAAACTTTTACAAAAATTCGACCTAAATCTACTGTTTCATTTTTTAAATATTAGTTCTATGATACTACAATTTATGAAATAAATAAACGATGTTATTAAGGTATAATGCTCAATCATCTAACATTTTCAGTAAATAAAAAATCCTAACATCTCATGTTAAGAAAACTTAAACAACTTTTTTAATTAAGTCATTGGTTCTTATACATTTGATGAAGGATTTCATTTGATAAAATTATATTATTTATTATTCGTCGTATGAGATTAAACTCATAACATCGTAATCTTTAATTTTTTCAATACCATTTAAATATTTCAATTCAATTATAAATGCAATACCTACTACGATACCGCCTAATTTTTCAACTAATTTTATTGCTGCTTCAATCGTACCACCAGTAGCTAATAAATCATCTGTAATTAACACACGTTGACCTGGTTTAATTGCATCTTTGTGCATTGTTAAAACATTTGTACCATATTCTAGGTCATACTCATAACGAATGACTTCACGAGGTAATTTCCCTTCTTTTCTAACAGGTGCAAAGCCAATCCCCATTGAATAAGCTACAGGACAGCCAATGATAAAGCCACGCGCTTCAGGTCCTACAACGATATCAACATCTCTGTCTTTTGCGTATTCTACTATTTTATCTGTTGCATAGCCATATGCTTCACCATTATCCATAATTGTAGTAATATCCTTGAAACTAACACCTGGTTTCGGCCAATCTTGAACTTCTGATACGTATTGCTTTAAATCCATTAATATTTCCTCCTAAATTGCTCACGACAATTGTGACTTTATCCAATTTTTTATTTCTGAAAAATCTTGATATAATAATTGCTTTTCAACATCCATACGTTGTTGTCTTAATTGATATACTTTGCTGGAATCAATCGATCTTTTATCAGGTTGTTGATTGATTCGAATTAAACCATCTTCTTGTGTTACAAATTTTAAGTCTAAGAAAACTTTCAACATGAATTTAAGTGTATCTGGTTTCACACTTAAATGTTGACACAATAACATACCCTCTTTCTGGATATTTGTTTCTTGTTTAGTTATTAATGCTTTATAACACTTTTTAAAAATATCCATATTAGGTATACCATCGAAGTAAATCGAATGATTATGTTGCAAAACTATATAAAGTTGAGAAAATTGCAGTTGTTGCAAGGAATTAGACAAGTCTTCCATTGACGTTGGTAAATCTCTTAATACTACTTTATCAGTTTGTTGTTTAATTTCTTCACCATAATAATATTCATTCGCATTTACTTTATCACTTTTAGGATGAATAAGCATGACAATATTTTCATCATTTTCTGTAAAAGGTAAACTTTTTCGCTTACTTCTATAATCTAATATTTGCTGTTCATTCATCGCAATATCTTGAATAATTAATTGCGGTGATTGATTACCATTCCATTCGTTGATTTGAACAGATCCTAATATATTAATTGGCTGTTCATCTTGTAACTCAGGTTCTAAGTGACCATTTTGCCAAAATAGCGCGGCGATATTACTTTCACCAAGTGTCAATTTTAGATGATTTTTTTGTTGACCTATCGCCTTAACTGAAGAAACTGATAAATCATCCATTTCAAAAATAGGTCTAGAAAAATCTGTTCCGAAGGGTCTTAAACGATTCATATCACGAATATTTTTAATCGTTATATCATTTTCTGTTAATAATACATCTACTTGCTTTACGGGATCTAACGAAGTTGTTTTAGATAATTCTTTCATCCATTTATTTAAACCTTCAGCTAACGATTCTATATTTTCAATATCCATCGTCATACCTGCAGCCATATGATGGCCGCCAAATTTAGCGATTAACTCTTGATGTGCTGATAGTATTTCAAACATCGACACTTGATCAATTGATCTGGCGGAACCTTTTGCATGATTTTGCTCCCTATCAATATTTAAAATTAATGTTGGCAAAGCAAATGTTTCGACAATTTTCGAAGCAACAATACCTAAGACACCTTCATGCCAATTTTCTTTTGCTAAAAGTAAAAATAAATCTCCCTTTTTAACTTTCGTTTCTGCCATAGCCATTGCTTCTTCTGTGATAGTTGCTACAATATCTTTTCTTTCACGGTTAAAATGTTCAACTTGTTCTGCTAAAAATGCAGCTTCTTCTTCGTCAGTCATCAACAATTCGCAAGCTAATGATGCGTCATCTAAACGACCTACAGCATTAAGTCTAGGTCCAATAATAAAACCAATTGTTTCTTCATCAATATTGTCATTGTATCCCGCTTCTTTTAGCAATGCTTTAACAGAGGTCGGACATTGATCATTCAAGACTTTTAATCCTTGTTTCACTAATGATCGATTTTCATCAGTTAAGGATACTAAATCCGCAATGGTACCTATCGCAACTAATGCTTTAAAATAATCAGGTACATTTTCAATCAATGCTTGTGCTAATTTATACGCAACACCTGCACCACACAATTGTTGGAACGGATAATTAAACGATGGATGCATTGGATGTACGATTGCATATGCTTCTGGTAATGTACTACCAATTTCATGATGATCAGTTACAATGACATCAACTCCTAAATCTTGAACCATTTTAATTTCATTATGACCTTGTATGCCATTATCAACAGTTATGATTAATGTTATGCCTTCATCATGAGCATTTCTAAATGCTAGTTCGTTTGGTCCATATCCTTCGGTAAAGCGGTTAGGAATATGCCATCCTACTTGTGCACCTAAAAGTTGTAATGTTGTCACTAAAATTGTAGTTGAGGTAACACCGTCGGCATCGTAATCACCATAAACTAGGATTTTCTCATCATTCGCTATCGCTCTTTTAATTCTTTCAATAGTCTTAGTCATATCGCTCAATTGCAGTGCATCATGATTGATATCTGTATCTGAAATGATGGATTCTATTGCTTGTTCATCAATAATCGATTTACTTTCTAATATTTTTTTTACGATTGGCGTTAACTTTAATTTTGATGTTAATTCATCACTTATGTATTCAGCTGGTTTAGTTAATTTCCACTTATACTTCGGTTTAATCATATATATTTACGCCTCATTTCCAAAAGACATTATATCTAAAATTACTTTAAATAAAAAGCACTTATCTAAATAATCAAGACTTTAATTATACCATTTTTTAAAAATGAATGCGGGAACTTATTTATATATATTTTGTTAAATTTAAATAAAGTAAAAAGCGGTATGTGAACTCTTTATTGTTTCACATACCGCTTAATTCATTTTAAACTAAAATCTTTTCATCGTTCGATTTCTTTTCTTTATATACAACTAATTTGTGTTTCGGCGATTTTTTCAACTGACGTTTTTTCATTATTCCCCATAGCGGAACGGCAATGAAGATTGAAGAGAATACACCAGAAATCAATCCGATAAATAATGCTAAAGTAAAGTTGAATATCGTAGGAGCACCGAAGAATAGTATAGCAACTACTACTACAATAACTGTTAATACTGTATTAATTGAACGCGTCATTGTCTGTCTAATTGATCTATTAACGATATCATCAATTTGTTCTGTTGTCGTAATCACTTTAACCTTTTGTAAGTTTTCACGTACACGGTCAAACGTTACGATTGTATCATTAATTGAATAACCGACAATTGTTAATACAGCGGCGATAAATGTTAAATCTACTTCAATTCTAAATAAACTGAAAATCGCTACTATAATGAATACATCATGTAATAATGCCAATACAGATGAAAGACCCATGCGCCATTCAAATCGTAATGATACATAGATGATGATACCTATCGATGCATAGATTAATGCAAGCATTGCATTTTTTGCTAATTCCTGTCCAATAATTGGTGATACAGTATTAATTTGAGGTGTGTCACCGAATTTCGATTTAATATTATCACTCAATTTATTATCTTGAGCACGCGTTAAATCGTCTTTAAATTGAACAGTTGCTACTTTATTATCTTTACCATTGATTTGAATTTGATCCGCTTTAAGTCCACTATCTTTTACAACTTGCTCAACCTTTTGTTGAGTAATTGCTTGTTTAGATTGGAAATCTACACGTGTACCACTTGAGAAATCAATTCCTAAGTTTAACTTGAAGATATAAAGAATAACTAAACCGACAACTACAATTAAAATACTTACTCCAATTAATGGCTTAGCTAATTTAACAAAATTCCATTTCTCGAATGAAGTTTTAAGATCATGAACATCTACACCTTCATTAATATCATGTCGTTTATTCTTTTTAACACCAAATAACCAAAATTGATTTTTGAATATATTTGATGAAACAAGTAATGATAATAAGAATCTTGATAAGAACACGGCTGTAACAAAGATCATTAGAATACCTAATAATAACATTGTCGCGAAACCTTTAACTGAACTTTCACCGAAGAAGAATAATACTGCTGCGGCGATAACTGTTGTTAAGTTAGAATCAAAAATTGTTAGGAATGAACTTTTGTTTGCTTTAGAAAAGGCTTGCTTTATCGTTCTACCTATTCGAAGTTCATCCTTAATACGCTCATACATGATAATATTGGCATCTACAGCCATACCTACACCTAATACCAACGCCGCTAATCCTGGTAAAGTTAGAACCCCGGAAATGAAATTAAATGCTACTAACGTTAGATAGATATAAGTTGTCAATGCAATAATCGCTACTAAACCAGGTAATCGGTAGAATCCAAGCATGAATAAATAAATTAATGCTACACCAATAAACGATGCAAACACAGTTTTATCTAATGCATCTTGACCAAATTGGGCACCTACTGAGTTTGAATAAATTTCTTTCAAGTCAACTGGTAAAGAACCTGCATTTAACAATTCGGCGATTTGTTTTGCTTTTTTAACGCCTTCTTGTCCTTTAAATCCACCCGAGATTTCTACGCTATCAGAATTGATTGGTTGATCAACACTTGCTGCAGAAATAAATTTAGGGTTTTTCTTTTGTGCTTCTTTTTTATAGCTGTCACCTTTTTTGAAATCTAACCAAACAACCATGACATTATCACGTTTCTTAGAGATTTCTTCCGTTACTTTTTTAAATTTGTTTTTGTCTTTTACTTTAAAAGTAACTGTAGGCTGGTTTGTTTCCTGTTTAAATTCTTGTTTGGCAGATCCCTGTTTAATATCAGAACCGCTTAATTTTACTTTATCTTCTGCATCGCGAATTGTTAAATTAGCTTGAGAAGATAAAATTTTACGTGCTTCATTCTGGTCTGTTACACCAGCAAGTTGTACTCTAATTCTATTAGGTTCTTCAACTTGAATTTTAGGTTCCGAAACACCTAAAACGTTAACACGATTTTCTAATGTTTGCGCTGTTGATTGTAAGGCTTTTTTATCTATTTTGTCGCCTTTATTTAAAGGATCGACTTGATAAAGCACCTCAAATCCACCTTGCAAATCAAGTCCTAAATTGACATTCTTTATAACACTTTTATAAGTTGCAGCCATTCCGGCAAACAACAATACGACTAAAAGCAAGAACGCAATTATTCTACTACTTTTCTTCACATGAACACCTCATTATTTACGTATGTATTTAGAATACTTGAATACTATTTTATAACGCAAGTTAAATCTTTCTTACAAAATTTATTAGCCTTATACATATTAACATACTAGAGCAGGGAGTAAAAATAGTCATAGATATATTTAATTTAAATTTAACAATTATTATGTATCACAATTTCTTTTTCTGGAATAAAAATAAGCTATTCTACATACTACTTATAACTTAAAAAGGATGAAACGCTATTCGTTTCATCCTTTTTAATACCACTTCTCATTATGAAGGGTCAACTTGTTTAATAGCAGGTTTTTCGAAAGTTAATTCAGTACCATGACCATTAACTGTAATAACAACAGTTGTTTCATCTACTGCTTTAACAGTACCTTTAATACCACCAATAGTTGTAATTCTTTGACCAGATTGAATGTTATTAATCAACTCACGATGCTGTTTCGCACGTTTTTGTTGTGGTCTGATCATCAAGAAATACATAACCGCAAAAATTACGACTATATATATTAGTAATGAAAATTGCATTTTATACGCTCCTCTTGCTTAAAAGTTTTTTGGGTTCTCAACATTTAATCCATATTGCTCGAAGAATTCTTCTTTGAAATCTAAAAGACGATCTTCTCGAATGGCTTGTCTTATATCTTCCATTAATTTTAGCAGAAAATGTAAATTATGAATAGTAGTAAGACGAATACCAAAAGTTTCCTCTGCCTTGATTAAATGACGTATATACGCTCTTGAATAGTTTTGACATGTATAACAGTCACAATTCTCATCTAACGGTCTTAAATCATCTGCAAATTTTGCATTTTTAATAACTAAACGACCTTGCGATGTCATACAAGTACCATTTCTGGCAATACGTGTCGGTAAGACACAATCAAACATATCCATGCCGCGAATACTACATTCGATTAACGCATCTGGAGATCCTACACCCATTAAATATCTTGGTTTATCTTTAGGCATAAACTGCTCTGTATGTTCAACCATTTTATACATAACCGGTTTAGGTTCACCAACTGACAAACCGCCGATTGCATAACCAGGAAAATCTAATTCTACTAAATCCTTTGCACTTTGTTCTCTTAAATCTTCATATTCGCCACCTTGTATAATGCCGAACAATGCTTGATCTTCAGGTCTTTGTTGTGCATCTAGACATCTTTTCGCCCAACGTGTTGTACGTTCAATAGATTTTTTTACATAATCATATTCAGCAGGCATCGGTGGACATTCATCAAATGCCATCATAATATCAGATCCTAAATCATTTTGAATTTGCATTGATTTCTCAGGACTCAAAAATAATTTAGACCCATTAGTATGATGTCTAAATTCCACGCCTTCTTCTGTAATTTTACGTAAATTACTTAAACTAAACACTTGGAAACCGCCTGAATCTGTAAGAATCGGACCATCCCAATTCATGAATTTATGTAATCCCCCAGCGTGTTTGATAATATCATTTCCGGGTTGTAACCACAAATGATATGTGTTGCCCAAAATGATTTTTGCTTCAATTTGTCTTAACTCTTCTGGACTCATTGTTTTAACGGTTGCTTTAGTACCAACTGGCATAAACATAGGTGTTTCAAATGAACCGTGTGGTGTGTGCACGATACCTAAACGCGCACCTGATTGTTTACAAGTTTTAATGTGTTCATATGTTACTGCAGGCATATTCAAAATCCTCACATTCTTTTTATATAATTAACATTGCATCGCCAAAACTAAAGAATCTATATTCTAAATTTACTGCCGTTTTATAAGCATTCAGAACATTTTCACGAGTACTAAACGCTGATACTAGCATAACTAATGTTGATTTTGGTAAATGAAAATTAGTAATCTGGCCATCAATTGCTTTAAAATCAAATCCTGGATAAATAAATATATTAGTCCAGCCACTCGTTTCAACAAATTTATCATGATCGCGTCGAATTGTTTCAAGTGTACGTGTTGAAGTTGTACCAACTGATATAATGCGATGTCCTTTGGACTTAGTATCATTTAATAAATCAGCTGTTTCTTGTGTCATTTGATAATATTCACTATGCATTTCGTGGTCATTCACATCATCGACGCTCACCGGTCTAAACGTACCTAACCCAACATGTAATGTAACAAATGCGATATTAACACCTTTATTTTTAATTTCAGTTAATAACTCATCAGTAAAATGTAATCCTGCTGTTGGTGCTGCCGCTGAACCACTTTCTTTAGCGTAAACTGTTTGATAACGATCTGGATCATCTAAACGTTCTTTGATGTATGGTGGCAGTGGCATTTCCCCTAATTCATCTAATCTTTCTTGTAAAATACCTTCATAATGTAAACGCATGATGCGTCCACCTTGATCCATTTCTTTTATGCATTCAGCTATAATTTTGCCATTACCAAAATTCAATTTATTACCAACTTTAATACGCTTAGCTGGTTTCAGTAAGACTTCCCAATCATTACCTTCAATTTGAGTTAGCATTAACATTTCAACTTTTGCACCAGTTTCTTCTTTTAAACCAAAAAGTCTAGCTGGCATTACTCGCGTATCGTTAAGCACTAATGTATCACCAGGTCTAAAATACTCAATGATATCTTTGAAATGTAAATGTTTCATTTCACCAGTTTCTCTATCCATGACTAATAAACGACTATGATCACGATCTTTTAAAGGCGTTTGAGCAATTAATGATTCTGGTAAGTCATAGTCAAATTCTTCAATATTCACGTTATTCTCTCTCCTCATTCGACTTTGCAAAATGTTCATAAGCTAATGGTGTTGCTTTTCTGCCACGTGGCGTACGTTCTAAAAAGCCTTTCTGAATAAGAAATGGCTCATAAACGTCCTCAATTGTAATACGCTCTTCACCAATTGTTACGGCAATCGTATCTAAACCAACAGGTCCACCATTATACTGCTTAATAATACAGTTCATCATTTTATGATCAATGTAATCTAGTCCGTGTTGATCAACTTGAAGTAAACCTAATGCGTGCTTCGTTGTTTCAATGTATATTTGTTCATCTTCATTCACTTGCTGGAAGTCTCTTACCCGCTTCAATAGTCGATTTGCTACTCTTGGAGTCCCTCTAGAACGTTTAGCAAGTTCAATGGCACTTTCTTCATCAATACCTGTGCCTAAAACCTCAGCTGTTCTAATAATGATTTCTTTTAAATCTGATTCATTATAATATTCTAATCTTAAGTGCACACCAAATCGATCCCTTAGTGGACCTGTTAAGCTGCCAGCTCGCGTTGTTGCACCTACCAAAGTGAATGGAGGTAAGTCGATACGGATACTTCTAGCCTCATCGCCTTTACCAATGATAATATCTAAAAAGAAATCTTCCATTGCAGGGTATAACACTTCTTCAACAACACTACTCAGTCTGTGTATTTCATCAATAAACAAAACATCTCCAGGTTGAAGTCCTGATAAAATTGCAGCCAAATCACCAGGTCTTTCTAATGAAGGCCCTGATACTGTACGTATATTAACTTCCATTTCATTGGCAATGATATTAGATAATGTTGTCTTACCTAATCCAGGGGGGCCAAAAAGCAATACATGATCTAATGGTTCATGACGAAGTTTAGCCGCTTTAATAAATACTTCTAAATTACTTTTTATTGAATTTTGACCAATATATTGTCGTAATCTCGTAGGTCTAAGCGACAATTCGAAATCAGTTTCTTCACTATGCATTGATTGATCAACCATACGCTCATTCATGACAACACTTCCCCTATTAATCTATTTAAAATTAAGATACAACTAATTGAAGACCTGCCTTAACAGCTTCATCAACTGAGTCATATTTATTTTTATTTAACGTTTTCTCAACTTTTGCAAGCTCTCGTTTAGAATAACCTAATGCTTCTAACGCTAACATTGCTTCTTGCACGAATTGATCTTGCACCGTCGAAGTAGCGTCTACTTGTAATAATGAATCGCTATCTTCTTCAGTGATTTTCACTTTGCCTTTTAAATCTAAGACAATCTGTCTTGCCGTTTTCTTACCAATTCCTGGGAATTTAGTTAAATACGTATCATTTTCATTTTCAATGGCACGTTTTACTTCATTAGGCGTACTTGTCGCTAAAATAGCTAAAGCTGATTTCGGACCAATACCAGTAACTTTAATTAAACTCAAGAACATATCTTTCTCTTCTTCACTACTAAATCCATACAATAATTGTGCATCTTCACGAACAATTAAAGATGTATGAATTAAAACTTCATGATCTAGATGCTTTTGAAAACGATAAGAATTTGGTGTTTGAATTTCATAACCAACACCAGCAGTTTCAACAACTACGTGTGTAGGATATAAATGTGTTAACTTACCTTTGACATACGCGTACATTATAGGCACATCCTTACATACTCATACTAATTAATTCTACTTTTGATACATAATCTAAATTTCTCAAAGCGCCAATAACATCTTCTACTGAAGTTTCTTTAGATTTAGCATTCAGTGATAATGTTATTGTTGCTTTTTCTTCCATTGGAATACTTTGATGAATCGTTAATACAGATAGTTCTAACTTTGATATAACATCTAGTACACGTGCCAACATACCCACAATATCAGTTACATATAAAATTAATGTAAATTCTCGATGGTCAAGCATTTTATCGTCTACTGGAAATATCGTTTCTCTATATTTATAAAAAGCACTTCTAGATAGATCAAACTGTTTAACGGCATCATAAATGGACAATGTCGGATCACTTTTTAAGGCATCTTTAATCTTCAATGTTTTAACCACGGATTCAGGCAAGACATCTTCTCTAATTAAATAAAACTTTTTATAATCTTTATTGTCCATCATGTTACGCTCCTATTCAACGAATTCAAATTCTCCGCCAAGAATTCTAACGATATCACCATTTTTACAACCACGTTCTCTAAGCGCATCATCAATACCCATCGAACGCATTTGACGAGCAAATCGACGTACTGCTGGATCACTGTTAAAGTCAGTCATTTTAAACATTCTTTCAATAGCATTACCACTTACCACATAAGCACCATCATCATCTCTTGAAATTGTAAATTTATCTTGTGACGGTGTATGTTTATATAATACTCGGTTAATGCCAACTGACTCCTCTTCTTCAACTGTGAAGTCAACATCTTTATATTCTCCTAATTTATCTGCTATTGTATATAATAATTGATCAATATTATCACGCGTTATTGTTGAAACTGGAATAACTGGCACATCTTCGCCAATTTCTTCTTTAAACAAGTTTAAATTATCTTGTGATTCAGGTAAATCCATCTTGTTAGCTACTACGATTTGAGGTCTATCTTCTAAACGTTGCTCGTACGCGGCTAATTCTTGATTAATGACTTTATAATCTTCAATAGGTTCTCTACCTTCAGAACCACTCATATCAATCATGTGAACAATAACTTTTGTTCTCTCTACATGTCTTAAAAATTGATGTCCTAATCCAACGCCATCAGATGCACCTTCAATTAAACCTGGTAAATCTGCCATAACAAAACTACGTTGATCAGGTGTTGAAACAACACCTAGATTTGGTTTAATCGTTGTAAAATGATATGCCCCAATTTTAGGCTTAGCTTTTGAAACGATAGATAATAAAGTCGATTTACCCACACTAGGGAAACCTACTAATCCTACATCAGCTAATAATTTCAATTCTAAAGATACATCTAATTCCTCACCTGGTTCACCTTTTTCACTGAAGTCAGGTGCAGGGTTTCTAGGTGTTGCAAAACGTGAATTACCTCGGCCACCTCGACCGCCCTTCGCTACTACAGCTCTTTGACCATCTTCAACAAGATCTGCTAACACTTCGTCTGTTTCAACATTTTTAATAATTGTACCAGGTGGAACTTTTAATACTAAATCTTCCGCATTTTTACCATGCATATTACTACTTTGGCCATTTTCACCTTTGCTTGCTTTAAAATGACGTTGATATCTAAAATCTAATAACGTTCTTAAACCTTCATCCACTTCAAATACGACTGAAGCACCTTTACCACCGTCACCGCCAGCTGGTCCACCAAATGGTACATATTTTTCTCTTCTGTATGCGGTAATACCATTACCACCATCACCGGCTTTAAGAGATATTTTGACTTGATCGACAAACATATATCTCACCTCTTTTACATATAATTTTCATTTTCCCAATAATTATAGCATATTAGAGCCCCTTATAGTTTAGCGATTAGGGGCTCTTATGCAGTTGCTTTTATAAATCTTTGCTTTAAAATACTTATATTTCCGAGTACCAAATATGATACTTTTTTGCTTTTTATACTGCAACTGTATTCTTTTGTCCCCTTATAGTTTAGCGATTAGGGGCTCTTATGCAGTTGCTTTTAAGTTTACTTTACTCAAATTGCTGATATTTCCAAGTACCAAACATGATACTTTTTTGCTTTTTATACTGCAACTGTAATCCTTTTAGCCCCTTATATATTGTAAATAATTAGGGGCTCTTATGCAGTTGCTTTTAAATTTACTTTACTCAAATTGCTGATATTTCCGAGTACCAAATATGATACTTTTTTTGCTTTTTATACTGCAACTGTAATCCTTTTAGCCCCTTATATATTGTAAA